>Ga0315279_10003587_pt1 | contig 21487 bp, 17 predicted proteins | sample YL17G06_20_MG_FD_203694 | JGI IMG/M metagenome (GOLD analysis project Ga0315279, IMG submission 203694) | Sediment microbial communities from Yellowstone Lake, YNP, Wyoming, USA - YL17G06_20 | ecosystem: Environmental > Aquatic > Freshwater > Lake > Sediment | place: USA: Wyoming | collected... | reverse complement strand
CTAACGATAAAGATATGCTAAATGTAGGGGCAGCTATTGCTAAGATGGGAGGTGGATTAGCCATATCTAGAGATGAAAAAATAATAGATTCACTACCCTTGCCCATTGCTGGTTTAATGTCAGATAGGCCTCTCTTAGAAGTGAAAGAAAATTTAGATTCCATTTATAAAACTTCAAAGAGTTTGGGGGTTACGGTGGATAATCCTTTTATGAGTATTGCTTTTTTATCTTTAGAGGTAGCTCCCCATCTTAAAATAACTAATAAAGGTTTGGTAGATGTTGATAATTCTAAAATTGTAGATTTATTTTTAGATTAATTAGGAAGGTTTTACGAGAACGTTAATAAGTCCATTGAGTAATAAGATTACAGTTCTGAATTTACGAAAACAGATTACTTATTACACCTAACATATTACACAACTTACCGGATAACTGGCAAACTGATTAATTGGTCAATTGGTCAATTGGTCAATTGGTAAATTGGTTAATTAAATAACTATATACTATATTTTAAGTGTATAATTATTTAAGAATAAAAATTGAGATTTTAATTTTTAAATTCAACATATAGTTTTTAAAAGGTGTTGTAAATGACCCAAAATTTTGATTTAGTGTCTGATTATCCCCCTCAAGGAGACCAACCCCAAGCTATAAAGAAATTGATAGAAGGTATATATAATAATTATAAATATCAAACTTTACTTGGAGTTACTGGTTCAGGGAAGACTTTTACTATGGCTAATGTAATTCAAGAGGTTCAATTGCCCACCCTGGTGATCTCCCATAATAAAACTTTAGCTGCTCAATTATGTAGTGAATTTAGAAGATTTTTTCCTTACAATGCTGTAGAGTATTTTGTAAGTTATTATGATTATTATCAACCAGAAGCTTATATTCCCCGTACAGATACTTATATTGAGAAAGATTCTTCTATAAATGAAGAGATTGATCGATTAAGACTCTCTGCTACCAGCTCCCTTTTGGAACGAAGGGATGTAATTATAGTAGCCAGCGTATCTTGTATTTATGGGTTAGGTTCACCCCAAGATTATAAAGAGTTGGTATTAACAGTTAATAAGAATGAAATCTGTGAAAGAGATAAAATTACGGAAAGGCTTATAAATATACATTACGAGAGGAATGATATCGATTTTCATCGAGGATGTTTTAGAATTAGAGGAGATGTAATCGAAATATTTCCTTCTTATTTAGAATATGCCTTTCGGATAGAGTTATGGGGTGATAAAATAGAAGTAATTTCTAAGGTAGATCCTTTAACCGGAAAAGTTATAGAAAGAAAAGATAAATTAATAGTTTATCCGGCTAAACATTTTGTCACTACTAAAGATAAATTAGAAAGAGCAGTTTTATCTATCGAAGAAGAATTAAGAGAAAGATTAAAAAATTTTAAAAAAGAGGGAAAACACTTAGAGGCTCAAAGATTAGAAGAAAGAACTAAATATGATTTGGAAATGTTAATAGAAGTAGGATATTGTAGCGGGATTGAAAATTATTCCCGTCATATTAGTGGAAGAAAATCAGGAGAGCCCCCGGCAACTTTGTTGGATTATTTTCCTTCTGATTTTTTAATGTTTATTGATGAATCTCATGTTACTATTCCTCAATTAAGAGGTATGTTTGCAGGCGATAAATCTCGAAAAGACAGTTTGGTAAATTATGGTTTTCGCTTACCTTCTGCTTATGACAATAGACCTTTATATTTTAAAGAAATAGAAAATTATATGAAAAAAGTTATCTTTGTTTCAGCTACTCCCGCTAAATATGAATTAGAAAAAGGTGAACAAGTAGTTGAGCAAATTATTAGACCTACGGGATTAGTTGATCCAGAGGTAATCTTAAAACCAATAAAGAATCAGATTGATAGTGTAATAGAAGAAATTAAAAAAAGGACTGAGAAAAAAGAAAGAGTATTAGTAACTACTTTAACTAAAAGAATGGCAGAAAATGTAGCTGAATATCTGGAAGGAATTAATATAAAAGTGAGGTATCTTCATTCAGAAATTGAAACTTTAGAAAGGATCAACATACTAAAGGATTTAAGATTAGGTAAGTTTGATGTATTGGTGGGAGTTAATCTTTTAAGAGAAGGATTAGATCTCCCAGAGGTATCTTTAGTAGCTATTTTGGATGCGGATAAAGAAGGTTTTCTAAGGTCAGAAACTTCCTTAATCCAGACCATGGGAAGAGCATCAAGGAATATAAATGGTACAGTTATTTTATATTGTCAAAATATTACTGGATCAATAGAAAGAGCAATAAATGAAACTAATCGAAGAAGAAATATACAATTAGAATATAACCACAAATACTCTGTAATACCTCAAACTATAATCAAACCAGTAGAAGAATTTATTAGGGTTAATAATTTAAATGACTTTGATAATTTTTCATCGGTTAGTGAAGAACCAGGAAAGTATTTAAGCCAAAATAACTTGGGATGGTTAATAAAATCTTTAGAAAAAGAGATGATACAAGCAGCAAAAAATTTAGATTTTGAAAGAGCTGCCTTGCTTCGAGATGAAATAAGAAGATTAAAAAAAGAAAAAACCCTATTCGGAGGAATAAAATAGCAAAACAGTATCGAGTATCGAGTATATAGTACATAGTAAAGAAAAGAGATTAGAATTTAGAAATTGTTTTTCTTTGATTTCTTACTATATACTCGATACTATATACTATATACTGATTCAGAGGAGAGATATTTAATGGCTCAGAATAAGATAATAATTAAAGGGGCAAGAGAACACAATCTAAAGAATATAAATCTGGAGATACCGAGAAATAAATTAGTAGTAATTACTGGATTAAGTGGTTCTGGTAAATCATCTTTAGCTTTTGATACTATCTATGCAGAAGGCCAGAGAAGATATATTGAATCTTTGTCTTCTTATGCTCGACAATTTATGGAGAGGATGAAAAAACCTAATGTGGATTATATTGAAGGATTATCTCCAGCAATTTCTATTGATCAGAGGAAGGCAAGTAAAAATCCTCGATCTACAGTTGGCACAGTAACGGAAATTTATGACTACCTGCGCTTACTATTTGCTCGAATTGGAATTCCTCATTGTCCAGAGTGTGGCCAGCAGGTTAACCAACAGACAGTTGAGCAGATGGTTGACCAAATTTTAATTTTACCCCAAGGAATCAAAATCCAAGTTTTAGCTCCCATAATTCGTTTTAAAAAAGGAGAACATAAAAAAGTATTAGAAGATATTCAAAGGAAAGGATTTGTTAGGGTAAGAGTTGATGGAAATATTTATGAAGTAGAAGAAGATATAAAAGTTGATAGATATAAAAATCATAATATAGAAGTTGTAGTAGATAGATTAATAGTAAAACCTGAAATAAAAAGTCGTTTAGCTAGCTCTATTGAAACTGCGGTAAGCTTAAGTGAAGGGATAGTAATAATTGATCTAGAAGGTGGAAAAGAAAAGATATTCAGTGAACATTTTTCGTGTCCTCGTTGCGGAATAAATTTACCAGAGATTGCTCCTCGAATCTTTTCTTTTAATAGTCCTTACGGAGCTTGTCCCACTTGTAGTGGTTTGGGTTTTAAAATGGAATTCGATCCGGAATTAATTGTACCAGATAAAAGTAAATCTATTTTAGAGGGTGCTTTAGTCCCTTGGGGCGAAGTGAAAGGAAAATATTTATACCACATATTAAAAGGCCTGTCTGATTTTTATGATTTTAGTCTTAATACTCCTTTTGTTGATTTAAAAACTGAATTTAAAGATATTATATTATATGGTTCTGGAGAGGTTAAAATACCTTTTAAATATAAAAATGATGAACGAAATACCTATTGGCTTCATGAAAATTATTTTGAAGGAGTAGTTAATAATTTAAAAAGACGATATCGAGAGACTAAATCAGAATATATTCGTTCAGAGATACAAAAATTTATGACTATTAAACCCTGTCCTTCATGTAAAGGAAGAAGATTACGTCCCGAGAGTTTAAAGGTAACTATTGATGGCTTTTCTATAGTAGATCTTGCTGAACAGTCCGTTAAACAGAGTTATAATTTTTTTGAAAATATAAAACTGCACGAAAGAGAGAAAACAATTGCTGGTCAGATATTGAAAGAAATAAAAAGTAGATTAGGTTTTTTAATTAATGTAGGATTAGATTATTTAACTTTATCTCGTGCTTCTTCTACTTTAGCTGGTGGAGAAAATCAGAGGATTCGTTTAGCTACTCAGATAGGTTCAAGTTTAACTGGAGTACTATATATTTTAGATGAACCAAGTATTGGTTTACATCAAAAAGATAATTACAAGCTTTTACAAACTCTTTTAAAATTGAGAAATTTAGGAAATACAGTAATTGTTATTGAGCACGATGAAGCAACCATGAAGATTGCAGATTACATTGTGGATCTTGGTCCTGGGGCAGGATTACATGGAGGTTACGTGGTTGCCAGAGGAAGTTGTTCCGATCTAATGAAAAATAAGGAATCTATTACTGGAAAATATTTAAGCCATCTCAGTAAAATTAATATTCCTTTTAAAAGAAGAGAGGGAAACGGAAAATATTTGAAGGTTTACGGAGCTCGCCAGTATAATTTAAAAAAAATTGATGTCTCTATTCCCTTAGGTACATTTACTTGTGTTACTGGAGTTTCTGGCTCAGGAAAAAGTACTTTAGTTGAAGAAACATTATATAAGGCTTTAGTTAGAGAAATATATAAAACTCGAATTCACCCTGGAGATTATGATAAAATTGAAGGAATTGATCATATTGATAAAGTAATAATTATTGATCAATCACCTATAGGTAGAACTTCACGTTCTAACCCAGCTACTTATACCGGGAGCTTCACACTTATAAGAGAAATTTTTGCCAAAACAAAGGAAGCCCGAATAAGGGGTTACCAGTCAGGTAGGTTTAGCTTTAATGTGAAGGGAGGAAGATGTGAAGCTTGTCAAGGTGGAGGAATAGTAAAGATTGAGATGTATTTTTTACCTGATGTATATATACCTTGTGAGGTTTGTAATGGTAAAAGATTTAACCGAGAAACTTTAGATATAAAATACAAAGGTAGAAATATTGCTCAAGTGCTGGAGATGACTGTAGAAGAAGCTCTAGAATTTTTTACAGCAATCCCTTCAATTAAAAGGAAACTGAAAACTTTGTATGATGTAGGGTTAAGTTATATAAAATTAGGGCAACCAGCTACTACTCTATCTGGTGGTGAAGCGCAAAGAATTAAATTAGCCAAAGAATTAAGCGCTAAAAGTACAGGAAAGACAATATATCTTTTAGATGAACCGACTACTGGATTGCATTTTGATGATGTGAAAAAATTACTCAATGTTTTAGATCGGTTAGTGCAAACAGGGAATACCGTTTTAGTAATTGAGCATAATTTAGAAGTAATTAAATCAGCAGATTATATTATAGATCTTGGGCCAGGAGGAGGAGAAGAAGGAGGAAGTATTGTGGCTGAGGGAACTCCTGAAGAAGTTGCCCAGAATGTAAATTCATTTACCGGAGAATTTTTAAAAAAAGTGTTAAATTAGTTAGTTTGTTAGCTAGTTACCTGGTTAATTAGTTTAGAAAACTAAAAATTAAAAACGCAAAACTATAAAACCAGTTTTTATCTTAAATTTGTTTTCTTAACCAGCTAACTAGGTAACTAGCTAATCAGATAACCAAATTAATTGGTCAATTGGTAAATTGGTAAACTGGAGAATTAATTAAATGGATATTAAATCGAAGATAAGCAAGTTACCTGATACGAGTGGAGTTTATTTTTTTAAAAATAATACTGGAAAAGTAATATATGTAGGAAAAGCTAATTCCTTAAAAAGTAGAATTTCCTCATATTTTAGTGATTCTTCTCAACATTCCCTAAAAATAATAAAAATGATTAAAGAAATAGAAGAGATAGAATATATACTTACTTCTTCCGAAATGGAAGCACTTATCTTAGAAAGCAAAATGATTAAAAATAACCATCCTTATTATAACACTCAGTCGAAAGATGATAAAAGTTATCCCTATATTAAAATAACTTTAGGGAGAGATTTTCCGCAAATATTTTTTTACAGAAAGTTAAATAGGAAAGTAAGAGAAGATAAGGCTTTATATTTTGGTCCTTTTGTAGATGCAGATGCTACCCGAACAGTAATTAAATTATTAAGGCAGATATTTAAAATTAGAGGATGTAGAAAAAAAGATTTAAGAAAAACTGATCTCTGTTTGGATTATCAAATAGGGTTATGTTCAGCACCTTGCGCAAATATGATTAGTAAACTAGATTATCAAAAAAAAGTAAAAGAAATATGCCTATTTTTAACCGGTAAACATAAAAAATTACTTAATAAACTTTATCGAGAAATGAAAGAAGCCTCAAATAATTTATATTATGAAAAAGCTGCCAAGATAAGAGATAAAATAAGATCCATTGAAGGAATTTTAAAAGGTCAAAAAATAAATTTATATAATAAAAATAATAAAAATGGATATTTATTAAAAAAAATAGAAGAGGTAGAAGAAAATGAAATTAAAAAAGCTGAGCAGGCAATTATTGATTTAAAGGATAAATTGAGATTGGAAAAACTACCAGAAAGAATCGAAGCTTTCGATATCTCCAATATTCAGGGTGAATTTTCTGTTGGTTCCTTGGTTGTTTTTGAGAAAGGAAGACCAAATAAGAAAGATTACCGAAGATTTAAAGTAAAAAGAGTTAAAAAAATTGATGATTATGCTATGTTACAAGAGGTGACAGAAAGAAGATATAGAAGGTTATTATCTGAAAATAAAAGATTACCTGATTTAGTTCTTGTTGATGGAGGAAGAGGTCAACTTATTGCAGTAAAAAGGATATTAAACAAACTAAACTTAAAATTACCGCTAATAAGTATAGCCAAAAAGGAGGAGGAGATATTTAAACCAGAAGATAATAAGCCCATAATTTTGCCTTCTAATTCAGAAACACTTTTCTTACTACAAAGAATAAGAGATGAGGCTCATCGATTTGCAGTAACTTATCATAGGAATATTAGAACTAAGGAATTACGTAATTCAAAATTAGATTTTATTCCCGGGATTGGAATTAAGCGAAAAAAATTATTATTAAAACATTTTAAGAGCATAAAAGATATTCAAAATGCTTCAATAGTTGATATAAGTAAAATACCAGGATTTGGAAAAAAGATGGCAGAAAAAATTAAAACGGTATTAGAGGTAGAGTTGATGAAAAGATATAAATAAGAAGCGAAAAACATAAAGCGCCTGTCTGCGTGCAACGCACAGGCAGAAAAAACGCAAAACTATAACTTAAAATTAAAAATTAAAGAAAAAAGTTTTGAGTTTTGAATTATGGTTTTTAGCTTTTAGTTTTAAATTTTTAGCTTAATAAAGAGATTGCCACGCTCCGATAAATCGGAGCTCGCAATGACTATTTTCACTAATGACTATATACTAACGACTAACGACTATTCGCTATTGACCAATAACTAATTTATTTGTAAAATATAAAAAGAAATGTATATAATAAATAAAATGAATTTTCTAAAAGTAAAGAACTTAATATTTTCTCATATTTTTTATAAACTATAATTGGTCAATTGGAGAATTGGTTAATTGATTAATAGGAGAAAAATACTTTATGAAGTATAAGTCAGTTGCTGATGTTGCTTATGAGATATTAACTAAACATAAAAAACCTTTGCATTTTCGTGAAATCACTAAAGAATTAATAAAAATAAGACCTCTAAATGTTAAAGAGCCGTATTATGCTGTAAATGCCTCTATGAGTGGAGATAAAAGATTTATGCGGGCAAAAAGGGGTGTTTGGGGTTTAGTAAAATGGAAATATAAAGATGCAAATATCAAATATTCTCTTACCAGTTACTGTTTAAAAGATGGCACTATGTTTTTAACTAGTTATATGAGGCCATTTTTCCCCCGAGATAAAAATATTATTGAAGCTACTTTTATAGACAAAGAAGGAAACGAAATAGAAGCAACAGTAAACAATGAACTTAATTGTATAATTGGATTAAAAGAATGGTATGAAAAGAAGGAATTAAGGGTAAATGATATTATTTTTATTGGCCTTATTGATTATGATAGAAAAAGATACTTTTTAGTAACAGAAAATGAGACCCAAGTAGAACCCCAAGATGAATTAGGTGAAAAAATTTTTAAAATATTACAAGAAGCAGGTCATCCTTTAACTTATAAAGAAATTTGTGAAAAAGCATTAGAGGTAGAAGTAAAAAAGGATAATTTATTTTCTAAATATATAAATAATGTTTTGAAAAAAGATCCCCGATTTATTGAAAAAAAAGAAGAAGTATGGGGGCTTTTTGATTGGCTAAGCGAACTTAAAAAATTGCGGTTAAAACTGGTAAATTCTGAAGATAATGAAAGTTTTAAACAATTACTTCAAAAAGTATTTAACTTTTTAGGATTTCAAACTTCAGTTATATTGGAAGGGAAGGCATCTTTTATTTTAGTAGAAGCACTATTAGATTATAAGGCCTATAATTTAGTTGTAGACGGAAAGGTATTAGATGAAAAGAGTAAAAAAATACAAAAATATGAATATTGGAGTGAGTTGACTAAAACAAAAGAAAAAACTAAATCAGATTATTCAGTAATTATTTCTTCAGATTTCGATTATAATATACTAAGTGAAAAAATAGATGAAAATAAAGTTATATTATTTGAATTAAGATGGTTAGATAGTATTATAAAGGAACATAATAAATTACCTTTTTCTTTAACTAATTTAAAATCAATCTTTTTATCACCTAATTCTATCGAGAATAATGTATTTCAATTATTTGAAAAAAGAAAACAAATTTATAATAAAATAAAACTGATTAATATTATTATTACAATATTAAACGAAAATAGCAGTAAAAAACTTTATCTTAATGTAGAGTCTTTGACTAAAATTATTAATCAAAAAAGTAATGAGTATCTAGAATTTGGAAGAGTACAAGAACCTGAAGTGGAAGAGATTACTAAAATGCTCGCTTTAGAGCCTTTTAGTATACTGCAAAAAACTGAGATGGGAAGTATTATGTTAGATTTTAAACCAGAATTAGCTAAAGAAAGATTAAACAAAGTGATTGAAGAAATGTTTTAGTATTGCGTATTGCGTAGAACGGAATAATAAGAATAATAAAGTATTCAGAAGTCAGAATCTAGAATCTGAACGCACTACACAATACGCAATACGCACTACGCAATACGAGATAATGGAGTGAGTTTAATGAAGATAAGATGGTTGGGCCATTCCTCATTTTTAATAGAATCTGAAAGGGGAATTAAAATTATTACTGACCCGTTTGACGAAACTTTAGGTTATAAAATGCCTCGGATTAAAGTAAATATTGTAACTGTAAGCCACGAACACTTTGATCATAATTTTGTAAGAGGGATAAAAGGAAAACCAGTGGTTTTTAAAGGTCCTGTAAAGAGAGAATCACATAAAATGGAATTTAGGGGAATATCGTCTTATCATGATAGTGTTTATGGAGGACAAAGAGGACCTAACACTATATTCGTTATAAAAGCTGATGGATTAAAGTTATGCCATTTAGGTGATTTAGGACATATTTTGAGTTCAGATAAATTAACTGAAATAGGTTCAGTAGATATTCTATTTATTCCGGTAGGAGGGTTCTATACTATAGATAGTAATCAAGCTACTCAGATAATTAAAGATATTAAACCCAAGATTGCAATTCCAATGCATTATAAGACCAGGGCAATTAAATTCTCTATAGATCCAGTAGAAATATTTCTTTCTGGTAAGGATAAAGTAAAAAGGTTAGAATCGAGTGAATTCGAAATTAAAAGTGAAACATTACCTAAAGATACTCATATTTATGTTTTACAATATGAATAGTATCTAGCAAGAAAGCGAAAAACATATTCGTATCTCGTATCTCATTCTGACATCTAAATTTCTAAGCTAACTTGTAAAGGAGATTTATGACAAAATATATTTTTATTACCGGCGGAGTAGTTTCATCTTTAGGTAAAGGTATTTCTGCCTCTTCTATTGGAAGGTTATTGAAAAGTAGAGGTTTAAATATTTCCATTCAAAAGATAGATCCTTATATAAATGTTGATGCTGGAACCATGAATCCTTATCAGCATGGTGAAGTATTTGTTACCGAAGATGGAGCAGAGACAGATTTAGATTTAGGTCATTACGAGAGATTTATTGATACAAATTTATCTAGTTATAATAATGTAACTACCGGGAAAATATATAATTCTGTGATTTCTAAAGAAAGAAGAGGAGATTTCTTAGGAGCTACAGTTCAAGTAATACCTCATATAACTGATGAGATTAAATTTACCATTAAAAATATTACCCAAAAAACCAAAAACAAAGTAGATATAGTAATTGTGGAGATTGGAGGAACAGTAGGTGATATTGAAAGTCTTCCTTTTTTAGAAGCTATAAGGCAATTTAGAAATGATATAGGCAAAGAAAATGTTTTATATGTGCATGTTACTTTTGTTCCTTATCTCGAAGCTGCTAAAGAGCTGAAGTCCAAACCCACGCAACATAGTGTAAAAGAGCTTAGAGAGATAGGTATTCAACCAGATATAGTAATCTGTCGTTCTCAATTAAAACTTTCTGAAGAAGTAAGAAATAAAATATCATTATTTTGTGATATTAAGAGAGAAGGGATAATTGAGGCAGTAGACGTTAAATCTATATATGAAATACCTTTGGTATTTGAAGAACAAGGTTTGGGAGATTTAATTATAAAATTGTTAAATTTAAAATGTCAAGGTTCTGATTTGCAAGAGTGGAAAAATATGGTTAATAAGATATATCATCCTAAAAGAGAAGTTAGTATTGGAGTAGTGGGAAAATATATTAGTTTAAAAGATGCTTATATAAGTATTAATGAAGCACTTCTTCATGGTGGAATTGATAATGATTGTAAAGTAAAGATAAAAAAAATTGACTCGGATAAAGTAAAAAAGGATTCTCTAAATGATTTTTTTAAAGGCATAAACGGAATTTTAATACCCGGAGGCTTTGGAAAGAGAGGAATTGAAGGTAAGATTGAAACGATAAAATATGCCCGAGAAAATAAAATACCCTTTTTAGGGATTTGTTTAGGTATGCATTGTGCAGTTATAGAATTTGCTCGTAATGTAATTAAATTAGAAAAAGCCAATAGCACAGAATTTGATCCTGACACACCTTTCCCTGTTCTTGATCTTTTACCAGAACAAAAAAAGGTCATAGTGAAAGGTGGCACTATGCGGTTAGGAGCATATCCTTGCATATTAGAAAGAAATACTCTCGCTTTTAAAGTATACCAGCAAGAGATAGTTTATGAAAGGCATCGTCATAGGTATGAATTTAATAATTTATATAAAAAAAAATTTTTAGAATATGGAATGAAATTCAGTGGTGTAAATCAGGATTTAAATTTAGTAGAAATCATCGAGCTTCCAAATCATCCTTGGTTTATCGGAGTTCAATTCCATCCAGAATTTAAATCAAGACCTAATCGAGCCCACCCTTTATTTAAGGAATTTATAAAAGCGGCGATAGCAAAATCAGTATGTAGTATATAGTATAGAGTATACAGTAAAGAAAGAAAAAGTCAGGGGAAGTAGGGGTATATTATATAAAGTGTAAAGCTTAATAAATGGTTTATTCTGTATGCTAAACGCTGTACGCTATACGCTATTTGAAATGAGTATTGTATTTTAAATTAAAAAGTAGGTGAAAAAAAATGTTAAACGCTTTAGTTTTAGCTGGATCTAAAGAAAAAGGTCCCTTAGAAATTGCTGAGAATGTAGATAATAAAACTTTAATTATGATAAATAATAAGCCGGTTATCGAATATATTATTGATGTGCTAAATGATACAGAAAGTATTGATCAGATTGTAGTAGTAGGTCCCAAAAAAGAACTTTCTCCCTATATAAGTGAAAAAGTCAAGGAAATATTAGATTCTGGAAATTCTATACTTGAAAATATGGAATCGGGATTAAAATATTTTAATTCCAAGGATAATTTATTAATCTTAACCTCTGATATTCCATTAATCACCACTATGACAATTGAAGAATTTATTAAAAAATGCATTGAAAGAAAAGGTGATATTGGTTATCCTATAATTACTAAGGAAAATATTATAAAAAAGTATCCTGAAACCAAGAGAACTTATGTAAAAATGAAAGAAGGAGTATTTTGCGGAGGAAATATTGTATTTTTTAAACCAGAAGTATTTTTTCAAAATAAAGAATTAATTCAAGAATTATTTAATAATAGAAAAGATAACTGGAAAAATGCTAAAATATTAGGTCTTAAGATTATATTAAAATTTTTATTTAAAACTTTAACTTTAGAGGAAGTAGAAAAAAAAGTAACCAAGATGATTGGTTATAACTCTATTGCAGTTATAATATCCCATCCAGAAATGATGATAGATTTAGATAAGCCAAGTGATTTAGAATTAATTAAAAAATGTTTGGAGAAATAAAAATATTAGTCAAAATTTATAATCTAGTTGGTTTAAAATATTAAAGCTTAAATTTATTTAAATTAAAATTATTAAAAATTAAAAAATTTATTAAAAATATTTGTATTTAAAAGAAATTAGTGCTAAACTATCTTTAGCTATAGTATCTGAAAGAATAACTTCTTTATAGCCCTCTTTTAAATGAATTTTCTAAATATTTTAATACTTCCTTTAATCTTTATTATTAAAAGATTTAATGGGAAAATATTAAGTAGTATTATAAACTTGAAATGGTTCTATGCATCAATTATTCATCATAAAATCTATTCAATTGTAACAATAATATGATATTTAAATTTAGTTATTTGTATTCATAACTTTAAACAGTATAAAATAAATTATTATGTTCTAAACATAATAAAAGGGAGGTTTTGTTATTTGCTCTTAACAGAATTAAAGGAAAAAAAGATCAGTGATTTATGTAAAATCGCCAAAGAATATAACATTAATAATTTTTCCAGAATAAAAAAAATAGATCTAATTTTTAAAATTTTACAAGCCCAAACAGAGAAAAAAGGTTATATGTTTTCTGAGGGGATTTTAGAAATTATGAATGAGGGATTTGGTTTTTTAAGAACAGGTGGTTATTTACCTAGTGAAAACGATATCTATATTTCCCCTTCTCAAATAAAGAGGTTCAATCTTAGTAATGGAGATTTTGTGTCCGGACAGGTTAGATCTCCCAAAGAAGGAGAAAGATATTATGCTTTATTAAAGGTTGAAGCTGTTAATCATGAAGATCCAGAACTATCTAAAGAGAGAATAGACTTTGAAAATCTTACTCCTCTTTTTCCGGAGAAGATAATTAATTTAGAAAGTAGGTCAGATGAGTTATCAACAAGAATTATTGATTTATTTTCACCAATTGGAAAAGGTCAACGAGGTCTTATAGTATCCCCTCCGAAAGCAGGAAAAACAATTTTATTAGAAAAGATTGCCAATGGAATTACTGCTAATCATCCCGAGATAAATCTTATAATTTTATTAGTTGATGAAAGACCTGAAGAAGTTACTGGGATGCAAAGATCGGTAAATGCAGAAGTGGTAAGCTCTACTTTTGATCAACCTATAAGTAATCATCTAAAAGTAGCTGAAATTGTATTAGAAAGAGCAAAGAGATTAGTAGAACAAAAAAAAGATGTAGTAATACTATTGGATAGTATTACCAGATTAGCTCGAGCTTATAATCAAAATATTCCAACTAGTGGTAAAACTTTGTCTGGAGGGTTAGATTCAAGTGCCCTTTATTGGCCAAAAAGATTTTTTGGGGCAGCACGAAATATTGAAGAAGGCGGAAGTTTAACTATACTTGCTACTGCCTTAGTAGAAACGGGAAGTAGAATGGATGAAGTAATATTTGAAGAATTTAAAGGGACCGGGAATATGGAATTAAAATTAGATAGAGAAATTTCTGAAAATAGAATATTCCCAGCAATTGATATAAAAAAATCTGGTACTCGGAGAGAAGAATTATTAATAGAGAAAGAAAAATTACAAAAAATATGGTTATTAAGGAGAGCACTATCTTCTCAAACTTCTCTCGGTTCAATACAATTAGTACTTAATAAATTAAAAAAGACCAAGAATAATAACGAATTTTTAGATTCTATTAAAGAACAAGATATTTGATTTTATATAAAAATAATTTTTATATAATTTTGACCTTAAAATAATATTATGTTATAATTTTTTATATTTTGATGCAATAAAATATTAATAAAAGGAAGTTAGAAGGAGAGAAAAATGAAAAAAGATATACACCCAAAATATGAGAAAGCAATCATAAGTTGTGCCTGTGGTAACAGTTTTGAAACTGGTTCTACTAAAAAGAATATGAAAATAGAAATATGCTCGGCATGTCATCCCTTTTTTACTGGTAAACAAAAAATATTTGATACTACCGGAAGGGTTGAAAAGTTTAATAAAAAATATAATTTAACTAACGAAGAAGATAGTAACAATTAATTAAACTATAATCGTAAAAAATTTTAGAAACAGAGCTTTCTTAAGGCTCTGTTTTTTTATGTTGAGTTATCTTGGTAAATAATTATGTGGTAGGGGGGAAAGGGGAATGCAGAAAGGTAAAAATGATGGTTGGATTGAAGTTATTTGTGGAAGTATGTTTAGTGGAAAAAGCGAGGAATTAATAAGAAGAGTTCATAGAGTTCAAATTGCTAAAAAAAAGGTACAGGTATTTAAGCCAACTATTGATACTAGATATTCTATTCAGTATATTTACTCACATAATGGTACTAAAATTGAAGCTATTAATATTTCTAATTCAAAAGAACTCTTAGAAAAAACAGAACCAGATACTGAAGTGGTTGCTATTGATGAAGCTCAATTCTATGATAAAGGGATTGTAACCATTTGTCAAAAACTTGCTGATCAAGGTAGAAGGGTAATGGTGGCTGGTTTAGATCAAGATTTTAGGGGAGAGCCTTTTGGTCCAATACCGGAGTTACTTGCCGTAGCAGAATATATAGATAAATTGCAAGCAATATGTATGATTTGTGGTAGCCCAGCTTCAAGAACTCAAAGATTAGTAAATGGTCAGCCTGCGAAATATAGTGATCCAATCATATTAATTGGCGCAAAAGAAACCTATGAAGCAAGATGTCGGAAATGTCATGTAATAATTAAAGAATAATTTCGTATTGCGTATCGCGTATAGGACACAGTAATGAGTAATATGTAATATGTACAAGGGGCTCGATTCATTGAGCCCGTTTCGGGTCGAATAAATTCGACCCCTACATTAAAAAAAATATCTTATACAAAAAAGTTTTGAGTTTTGAATTATGGTTTTTAGTTTTTCTGCCTGTGCGTTGCACGCAGACAGGTCGCTTTACGTTTTTAATTAAAGGAAGTTTATTCTAATGAAAGTTAAATTAATAAATTATACTAAGAATCCTGAAAAAATTGTAGCTCAGTCAGCAAGATTATGCTATTCTAATTTAGGTATTGAAGATTTAAAAAAAAGCCTTACTAATGAATCGATAACGAAATTAATTAAAAAAATAATGAGATTAGGACATTATTCTGTTTTAGAACATATTACTTTTACTTTGGCTATTGAGGGAATATCAAGAGTAACTTCTCATCAGTTAGTAAGACATCGAATTGCCTCTTTTTCTCAGCAAAGTCAAAGGTATGTTAAAATAAGTAAGAAAGATTTTCCATATATTATTCCAAAATCAATTGCCAAAGATGATAAATTGCGTAAAATATTTATTGATACTATAAAAAAATTAGATAAGATTTATCACCAATTTTTAGATGATAATATTGCGGCAGAAGATGCAAGATATATTTTACCACAGGCAGTTGTAACTAAAATAATAATAACTGCTAATGCGCGAGAATTATTACATATTTTTAAATTAAGATGTTGCAATAGAGCCCAATGGGAGATTAGAGAAGTAGCAAAAAGTATGTTAAAAGAAGTTAAAGATATCGCGCCAACTATATTTGAGAATGCTGGTCCACCTTGTATCTTAGGACCTTGTTCAGAAGGTGAATTGACCTGTGGTAGACCATGGTCTAAAAAATATGTAAAAGGAGAAAATTAATAATAATGAAAAATGATAATTGTAATTACGGGGGTCAAGCAATAATAGAAGGAGTAATGATGAGATCTCCTTTTAAATATGCTATTGCTGTTCGTAAGCCAGATAAAGAAATAATTTTAAAAATAGGTAAATTAAGATCATTATCTGATAGAATAAAATTTTTAAAATGGCCTATTTTTAGAGGAATAATTAATTTAATTGAATCTTTAACTCTTGGCCTGAAAGCGTTAACTTATTCAGCAGAACAGGCAACAGGAGAAGAAGATAAGATAAGTAATGTAGAAATGTTTTTTACTATTTTAATTGCTTTTGTACTATTTATACTTATCTTTATAGCTCTTCCTACCACAATAGCCCGATATTTAGATAAGTATCTCTCCAGTTTAATTGTATATAATTTATTTGAAGGAACATTAAGGATAGGAATATTTTTATTTTATTTATATTTTATATCAAAAATAAAAGATATAAAAAGAGTATTTGAATACCATGGAGCAGAACATAAGGTAATCTATACTTACGAAGCTGGAGAAGAACTTAAGGTAGATAATGTAAAAAAATATAGTACTTTACATCCTCGGTGTGGAACGAGTTTTATCTTTATTGTCTTAATAATAAGTATTTTAGTATTCTCTTTACTGGGAAAACAAACCTTACTTTTACGGATAACTTATCGAGTAATCATAATTCCTTTAATAGCTGGGTTATCTTATGAAATATTAAAATTATCGGCTAAAAATATGGATAAAATCTTTATAAAATGGGTAGTTATGCCTGGATTATGGTTCCAAAAACTTACCACTAAAGAACCTGATGAAGCTCAGATTGAAGTTGCCATAAAAGCATTAAAAGGTGTTTTGCCTGAACCTGAACAGGATCAAAATATAAAATCCGAAGTGAAAAATAATGTTTAAAAAGTTAGAAGAATTAGAAAAAAAATATAAAGAACTGAATAAAACTCTTTCTGACCCTAAAATTATTTCTAATCAATCTAAATTTCAGGAATTTGCAAAGATACATTCTGATATTTCTAAAGTAGTTTTGAAATATATAGAATATAAAAATGTAGCTAAAGAAATTGAAGAAAATTTAAAAATGTTTACCGAAGAGAAAGATGTAGAATTTAAAAAATTAATAAATGAAGAATTAGAAAAATTAGAAGGAAAGAAAGAAAATTTAAAGACAAAATTACAAGAACTAATGTTTCCAAAAGACCCTTATGATAAAAAAGATATAATAGTAGAAATAAGGGCAGGTGCCGGTGGAGATGAAGCAGCTCTTTTTGTGGGGGATCTTTTTAGGATGTACACTCATTTTGCAGAGAATAATGGGTGGAAAATCGAAGTAATGAGTTCTAATCCTACCGAAATTGGTGGATTTAAAGAGATAATATTCAATGTAGCGGGAAAAGAAGTATATGGAAAGTTAAAACACGAGAGTGGAGTACATCGTGTCCAACGTATCCCTATAACTGAGTCAAACGGAAGAATTCATACTTCTACCGTTACAGTAGCCATACTTCCTGAGGCAGAAGAGGTTGAAGTTAATATTAATCCCAATGATTTAAGAATTGATACCTTCCATTCTACAGGACATGGAGGACAAAGTGTTAATACTACGGATTCAGCGATAAGGATTACTCATCTTCCCTCTGGATTGGTAGTCTCCTGTCAGGATGAGAAATCTCAATTTAAGAATAAAGCGAAGGCATTAATGGTATTAAGAGCCAGGCTTTTGGATAAAATAGAAAGAGAAAAGCATGATGAGATTGCTCAGAAAAGAAAAAGCCAAGTGGGCACAGGTGATAGAAGTGAGAGAATTAGAACTTATAATTTTCCTCAAAATAGAATTACCGATCATCGCATTGGCCTAACTTTACATAATTTAGAAGAAATTTTAGATGGAAATTTAAATGATTTAATAATTATTCTCTCCGAGAAATTAAAAAAGAGTAGTGAAATTTAAAATAATGTGGTTAACCGAGAATAAATTTCCAACTGTAGGACAAGTCTTAAAAGATATTAGCAAAATATTTAAAAATAAGGGAGTAATTAATCCAGAAAGAGAAGTAGAAATTTTACTAAGTTATTTGCTGGGAATGAATAGGAGTGAAATATATTTAAATTCTGATAAGTTATTAAAGAATAAAGAAAAAATGAAGTTGGAAAAGATGATCCAGGAAAGAATAAAAAAGATTCCTCTCCAATATATTACTAAATATCAAGAATTTATGGGGATGGATTTTTCGGTAGAAAAAGGGGTTTTTATTCCCCGACCAGAGACAGAGATTTTAGTAGAAGAAGTTATCAAAAAATTAAAAAACAAAAAATGCCCTTACTATTTAAAGTTAAAAGTAGCAGATTTAGGAACTGGTTCAGGAATAATTGCCATAAGTATTGCTAAATTTATAGAAGATATTATTATTTATGCTAGTGATATATCTAAAAAATCCTTAAAAATAGCACTTAAAAATGCTCAAAAACATACATGTGCAGAAAAAATAATATTTTTGCCTGGAAATCTATTTGAACCTTATCAGAACAAAATAGAGAAATACAGTTTAGAAGCAATTGTTTCGAATCCTCCTTATATAAATTCAAATGATTTAAAATTATTGCCCGAAGAAATAAAAGGTAATGAACCCAAGATTGCTTTAGATGGTGGAGTAGATGGCTTATATTATTATCGTAAAATTATTAAAGAGAGCCCTCATTTTTTAAAAAGAGATGGTTTTATAGCTTTAGAAGTTGGGATGGACCAAGCAAAAATAATAAAAGAGTTAATTTTAAAAGAAGATAATTATAGACAAAATGTCGAAATTTTTAAAGATTATTCTGGAATAGAGCGAGTAGTAATAGCATACCGTAAATAAAATTCGTATCTCGTATCTCGTGAATCGTATCTTGTAAAGAAATTAGAATCCAGGAGTCAGTAGTCAGAACTAAGAAGAATATAAAATAACTTAATATATAATATAGTCTTACAATTTAAGATAATTCTGAATACTGGATTCTGGCTTCTGAATTCTTTTTTTCTTCACGAGATACGAGATACGAATCAATACATGGAGTTTAAATAGAATGACTAATACCATTTTATTTGTTTGCACCGGAAATACCTGCAGGAGTGTTATGGCACAAGGATTATTTAAAAGTATGTTAAAAGAAAAAGTAGAAAATGAAAATAATTATAATATTCTATCTGCGGGAATTTATGTTATTCCGGGAATGAGCCCAACTCCGGAAGCAATTTCAGTGATGTTTGAACAAGGAATAGATATTTCCCAACATAAAGCCTTACAATTACAGGAAGATTTAGTTAAAAAAGCAGATTTAATTTTGGTGATGTCCAATAAACATAAAGATTATATTCAGATAAAATTTCCTTTGGCTCAAAATAAAGTTTTTCTAATAAAAAAATATGTACTAAAAAATGGACTTAAAAATATTCAGAATAATATTAAAAATTATGAAATAGTTGATCCCATTGGCAAACCGGTTGATTTTTATAAAACTATAGCTAAAGAGTTAAAAGAAAATTTAAAAAAGATAATAGATAGAATTATCGAATAGCACAATAGATAATGGCGGTGAAATATAAGATGAAAATAGCTTTAGGAAGTGATCATGGAGGTTATCAGTTAAAAGAGAATTTAAAAAAGTATTTAAAAGAACTAAATGTAGAATACAAAGATTTTGGTTGTAATAGTGAAAAATCTGTAGATTATCCGGATATAGGTTTTAAGATTGCTAGAGAAGTAAAAAATAGAAACTATGATAAAGGAATATTAATTTGTGGTACAGGGATTGGAATGTCTATAGTTGCTAATAAAATTAAGGGTATCAGAGCATCACTCTGTCACGATGTATTTTCTGCACGCTATACTAGAGAACATAATGATGCAAATATTTTAACCCTAGGCGGTAGAGTTATTGACTCAGGATTAGCAAAAGAAATTGTAAAAGTTTGGCTAAGTACTGATTTTAGCGGGGAAGAAAGACATCTTAAACGCCTGAATAAAATAAAACAAGAAGAAGATAAAATTTATAAATAAATTAAACCAGTATTGCGTATTGCGTATTGAGTATCGCGTAAAGATTTTGAGAAACTCTTAGCGTTTAATTTGGACCTTTATATTTTTAATTCTAGCTAATGGATTCTAGACTCTAAATTTCTTACCATATATTTATTATATACGAGATACTATTTTTTTTAGTCTTCTGCCTTCCTGTGTTCTGTACATGCTGTTACTATTCTGTTTCACTCGATACTCGATACTCGATACTAGATACGACATACAAGGGGGAAGGGTAATTGTCTGAAGTAATTATATTAGATCACCCTTTAATACAACACAAGTTAACTTTGATTAGAAATAAAAATACTCAATTGAAAGAATTTAGAGAATTAGTAACTGAATTATCTAATTTAATGGCTTATGAAGTTACCAGAGAAATAGAATTAAAAGAAGTTGAAATTGAAACTCCTATGGGGAAAACAATAAGTAAAGTAATTTCAAGGAAGAATATTGCTATTATTGCTATCTTAAGAGCAGGCTTGGGTATGGTTGATGGGATTCTAAAACTTATTCCGTCTGCTAAAGTAGGGCATATTGGTATTTATCGGGATCCTAAAACCTTAAAACCGATAAAATATTATGCTAAATTACCATCTGATATTAAAGATAGAAAGGTTATTATAGTTGATCCGATGTTAGCAACTGGAGGGACAGCTGTAGCCTGTGTAGAATATCTTAAGAAATATTACACCACAGATATTAAATTTATGTGTTTAATCGCTGCTCCAGAAGGAATAAACTTACTACAAAAAAATCATCCAGATGTAAAGATATATACAGCGGCTGTAGATAAAAGACTAAATTCTCATGGATATATAATTCCAGGATTAGGTGATGCCGGAGATAGATTATTTGGGACTAAATAAAATTCGTATTTCGTATATAGTATATAGTAAGAAATTCAGAATCCAGAAGTCAGGAGTCAGAATTCAGTAGGTAAAAAAATTGTGTTAATCAGTAACGCTACCCGCTTTACCATAATATTCTTAAAGGAGATTTTAATTTATGAACCGTCCTTCGTGGGATGAATATTTTATGGAGATAACTGAATTAGTATCAAAACGTTCTACCTGTTTAAGAAGAAAAGTAGGAGCAGTAATCGTGCAAGATAAGCGCATACTTACTACCGGATATAATGGTGCTCCCAGAGGATTACCTCATTGTTTAGAAATAGGATGTTTAAGAGAAGAGAAAGAAGTTGCTTCCGGAGAAAGGCAGGAATTGTGTAGAGGATTACATGCTGAACAGAATGCTATCGTGCAAGCTGCATTATATGGTATTAG
>Ga0315279_10003586_pt1 | contig 21488 bp, 22 predicted proteins | sample YL17G06_20_MG_FD_203694 | JGI IMG/M metagenome (GOLD analysis project Ga0315279, IMG submission 203694) | Sediment microbial communities from Yellowstone Lake, YNP, Wyoming, USA - YL17G06_20 | ecosystem: Environmental > Aquatic > Freshwater > Lake > Sediment | place: USA: Wyoming | collected... | reverse complement strand
CCTTGGGGACGACGAGATAGCCTCGTTTCTTGAACATCCAGGCGACGCTGCCGGCTTCGCCCAGGTTGCCGCCCTGCTTGGAGAAGATGTGCCGGATTTCGCTGACGGTGCGGTTGCGGTTGTCGGTAGCGACCTCGACCAGAATAGCGACGCCTCCGGGGCCGTAACCCTCGAAGGTCACTTCCTCGTACTGAACGCCGGGCAACTCGCCGGTGCCGCGCTGGATGGCCCGCTTGATGTTATCGGCCGGCATGCTGGCGGCCTTGGCCGCCGCCACCGCGGTGCGGAGGCGCGGATTGGCGTCCGGGTCGCCGCCGCCATTGCGGGCCGCTACGGTTATTTCCTTGATCAGGTGCGTGAACGTCCGGCCTCGCTTGGCGTCCGTGGCCGCCTTCTTGTGCTTGATGGTGGCCCATTTTGAATGGCCTGACATAGCTGTACAGTCCTTTACGAAAGAGTTGGCAGGCTAGACAGGAAGCAAGCATAACACCGTGAGGGAGGCGGTTCAACTAGCCTAACGCAGCCCGCTCCAGAGCTCGCAGATGACGATCGAGCTGGATGGATCCTGGGGGTCGTATTTGACGCTGGCCGGAAAGCCCTCGTGGCAGTTGCCGATCCGGACCTTGGGCGGGAGCATGGACAGATCCTGCGCCGCCGAATAGGTGACCCCGCCAACCGTGTAGGAGTAATAGACCAGGCGGGCGCCGCCCTCGGTGGGTGGCTCAGCGAGCTTTTCGATGGTCCCGTCGCAAATGCGGCCTGCGGCGTTGATCTTCAACCGCCGCTCGCGCTCCTTCTCCGCCTCGCTCTTTCTGCCACGGAAGGAAAGAGCCACCGCGACGCCCCCTGCCACAATGCCTGCCCCGATCAACACCAGGGTGTAAACGCCCATGCCTATGTTGTCGCGTGGCGACGGCCACGCCCTCTCAATGGACGATCCAGCCCGCGGCACGGATGCCCTCTGGCCAGCCCGAATGCGGGCCAGCCCGACGGCCGCCGCGCGCCGGAGTTGTTGCCTGCGTAACCCTATTTTACCGCACCGAGCAGCTACGGCCGCACCCTCAGCGCGGCTGTCCGACAGGGACCATGTAGACCGGCCGGTGATCGGCGGGCAGCGGGAGGCCTTCCTGGAGCTGCTTGTCGTCGAAGCCGCCCATCGGCACTCCGCCCAATCCCAAAGCGACGGCCTCGAGCAGCAGGTTCTGGGCCGCGTGGCCGGCTTCCACATAAATCCAGCGCGCTGCGCGCGGGTCATCGGGTTTCGCACCCATCCGCTCGAATACGGCGGTGAACACGAACACGGCGGGCGACAGCATGATCTGTTTCTGGCCGCGCGCGGCCTTGGAGATGGCGGGCCGCAGGTCGCCGCCGCGCCGCTCGAGCTGGTGCTCGCGTGGCTCGTAATGAAAGAATCCCGAGGGCGTGGCTACGTACAGCTCCAGCGGATAGCGGGCCATGGCCGAGGGCGCCGTGCGGTGGCCGTCGGGACGGTTGGCGCCCTGCGCCGCCCACAGCAACTGCGCCAGTTCCCGCTCGCTCAGGACCTTGTCGGTGTACTCGCGGATCGAGCGCCGGCGGGCCAGCGCTTCGTGCAGCGCCATTCCGCCCTCGCGCGCCGCGGCCGGCAGCGCGATTCGCTCCCCAGCCTTGGCCTGGGCCTGCGCCGCGGCCGGTTTTGCTTCCTGGGCGGTGAGCAACATGCCGCCCAGCCAGATGACCACGATCAGCGCCAGCGTGCAAACAATAGTTCTTCTTGTCATAAATCCTCCGCCCAAATAGGCTACAGGCCGCAGGCTACAGGCTGCAGGACAACAGTGCAAGAGGGCCGGCGGCTGCCTGCTCCCGACTCCCGGCTACTGTCTTGCGCCCGCAACCTTGATGCGCCGCAACAGGCCCTGCTCGAAGCCGCTCCGCTCCAAACGCCGCCAACGTTGGAAAAACCCCTTGCGCAACGACTCCTGCCGCTGGCGTGAGCGCTCCAGCAGGCGCCGGTATTCTTTTTTGAACGCGGCGCTCTTGATCTTTTTCAGGCGGCCTTCAAAGTAGGCGGCAATCATCGACTGGTCCTGGTGGGCGCCGAGGGTCTGCTGGATGCCGCGGAACTGCGCCAGCGCGCCTCTGAGCTCGCGCTCGAAGATTTCGGCGTACAGTTCGGTGACGTAACGGATGCGCTTGGTGCGGATGCGGAAGCCGTGAAGCTGCTGGCTGGTAGCCTGCGAGTCGGCAGCCAGCGCCCGGGCCTTGCGGAAATAGCGGCGCAGCAGCTTGGGCAGGATGCGCCGGAAATTGGTGAGGACCGGCCGGGCGGGGCGGACACGGCGCATCAGCCCACCAGCCTTTCTTTGAATCCCGGCAGCACGGCGCGCAGCCAGCGGGCTTCGGGCAAGGCCCGCTTGAGCTTGTCCTGGCGCTGCGCGCGCAGGCGTGACACCAGGCGGGGTATGGGCGAGCCGGGGCGGGCGTTCTTCTGCGGCAGGCTGGCCATCAGGATGTCGAGGTCGCGCGCCTCGCCCAGCAGCCGCGCCAGCTTGCGCACGGCCGCGCGCAGGCTGCGGGCATCGCGCTTGCGGAAGCAGGGTTCCAGATGGCGCAGCGCGGCCCGCAACCGGCGCGAGGCCACGCGCACGTCGTGGACGGCATCCGGGCTGGGTGCGCGCTCCAGCTTGCGCAGTTCCCGGACGAAGACGGCCAGCCGCTGGCGGACCACCTGCTCTGCCCAGAGCTGGGTGCGCTTGCGCTCCGGCCTGCTCCGCGTGTTTCTGCCTGCTGGCATTCCCGGCTCCCAGTGTCCTGTTTCAGAAATGACCCTACACAAGGCGAAGGCGGAAAGCAGAAGGCAGAAAGCGGGACCCGCCTGCTTCTGCCGCCTTCCGCTTTCTGCTTTCTGCCTTCGCCACCGACGACCTGCTTCTGCGACACAACACTAGCTGGCGCGTGTCACTGACCGCGCATGTTAACACAGAAGCGGCCATCGGCTTTCCCGCCGGCTGCCCGCCGCCCTGCAGTGTTGCGGGCCGAAGCGGACATCCGGGTCGTCAATGGGCTTGGGCAAAAGGCTTGGATTGGCGTAGAATAAGCGATTCGTCATGGTCAAAGCACTCCCACAGCAGGGCGCCGGCCGCCTGATCGTGGTGGAAGGCATCGATGGCTCAGGCAAGAGCACGCAGCTTGCGCTGTTGCAGAGGTGGCTGATCAACCAGGGATATCCGGTCCGCTTCAGCGAATGGAATTCCTCTGCGCTGGTCAAGCAAATCACCAAGCGCGGGAAAGACCGGCGCATCTTGACGCCGACCACCTTCTGCCTGACGCATGCCGCCGACTTCGCGGACCGCACCGAGCGGGACATCCTGCCCGCGCTGCGCAGCGGCGGAATCGTGCTCTCCGACCGCTACATGTACACGGCGCTGGCCCGCGATGTGGTGCGGGGGGTAGAGCCGAATTACGTCCGGCAGCTTTACCGGTTCGCGGTCAAACCCACCTTGGCGTTCTACTACCGCGTCCCGCTGGAAGTGGCGCTGGGCAGGATCCTGGGCGGCCGCAACGCGCTGAAATATTACGAAGCGGGCATGGACCTGTGCTTGAGCGACGACATCGAGGAGAGTTTCCGGCTGTTCCAGCGGCGCATCCTGCAGCAGTACGAGTTGCTGTCCAAGGAGTTCGGCTTGATGGTCATCGACGCCACCATGTCCATCGAGGAGCAGCAGGCGCAGATGCGGGCCATCGTCAAGCCCAAGCTGGAAGGCGTGAAACGGCTGTCGAAACATGGAAAAGTTTCGCTTTTACGGTAGCGGTCTGCCCGGCGTCAAGCTGGACGACTTGCGCGGCAAGCTGATCGTGGTGGAGGGGACCGACGGCGTGGGCCGCTCCACGCAGGTGGCCTTGCTGCGGCAGTGGCTGGAGCAGCGCGGGCACGCCGTCTTCGACACCGGCCTGACACGCTCGGCGCTGGCGGGCAAGGGCATCAAGCGCGCCAAGGAAGGCAACATCCTGAACCTGCTTACCTTCACCCTGTTCTACGCCACCGACTTTGCCGACCAGTTGGAGAACCAGATCATCCCCGCGCTGCGCGCCGGCTTCATTGTGCTGACCGACCGCTACATCTATTCCCAGATCGCGCGGGCCGTGGTGCGCGGCGCCGACGAGGCCTGGGTGCGCGACCTTTTCGGCATCGCCCTTGTCCCCACCTCCATTTACTACCTGAAGGCCGACCTCGACCACCTGATCCCGCGCGTGGCCTTTACCCGCGGCTTTGACTACTGGGAATCGGGCATGGACATGCGGCTGGGCCGCGACATGTTCGAGAGCTTCTGCCGCTACCAGACCCGCATGCTGGAGATCTTCGACCGCATGTCGAATTTTTACGGGTTCAACGAAGTGGACGCCAACGGCATGGTCGAGGAGGTGTTTGAGAAGCTGCAGCGGCGGGTGCGCGAGCTGCTGAACCACAAAAATACGGCGACAGCAAGATGAAACTCTATATTTTGCGGCATGCGATTGCCGAAGTGCGGCGCCCCAACCTCAGCGACAGCCGGCGTTGCCTGACCGAGGAAGGGCTGACAGAACTGCAGCAAGCGGTGCGGGGCCTGCGGGAGTTGGGCGTGCGGCCCGATCTGATTCTCTCCAGCCCTTACAAGCGCGCCCGGGACACCGCCCTGGTGGCGGCGCGCTTGTTGCGCCGGCGCAAGCCGCAGGAACTGGAGGCCCTGAAGCCGGACGGAAGCCCGCAGCGCATCTGGGCCGGGCTGCGGCCGCACGCCGCCGCCAAGGCCATCATGGTTGTAGGTCACGAACCGCTGCTGACCGAGTTGGCCGCCTTTTTACTGAACACCCCGCAGCTTTCGATCAACCTGAAGAAGTCCGGCTTTATCCGCATCGATTTGTCGGCGGTGCAGACCGAGCGGCCGGCCGGCCAGTTGCGCTGGCTGCTGACCCCCAGCCAACTGGCCCGCATGGCGTGAGTAGGCCTGGGACCGGAGACTTGGGACCTGGGACTTGAGGGCTGCAGGCCGAAGCACCGAAAATGCAGAGCGCGGGGGGAAGCAGGGCGCCCGCTGTCCGGCCTCGAGTCTCAGGTCCCAGGTCCCAGGTCCCAGGTCTCAGGTCTCAGGTCCCAGGTCTCAGGTCCCAGGTCCCAGGTCTCAGGTCTAAATGGTTCTTTAGGGCCATTGTCGGGCGTTGGGCTCTTGTGTTACCTTGGGCCAACCTCGGAGGGCGAGATGTCTGAATCGCGGCACACCGGGCGCAAACGGATGGTGCTCTCGCCGCAAGAACCTCTGATTGGCGGGGGCCCGGCCGAAGAACACGAACGGCGCGTGCAGGAGTTGCTGGCCGCTGGGTACCGCCACCTGGTTCTGGACCTGAGCGGGGTTCCGGACATCGACACGGTGGGCACGCGCGCTTTGGTGCGCGGGTACACTTCGGCGCAGAGATTGGGCGGCACGTTCCGGCTGGCCGCCCCCAGCGACAAGGTGCGCACGGTCCTCGAGGACATGCGCCTCACTGACGTGCTGGAGATTTACGACACGCTGGAGGCGGCGCAGACCAGGGTCTGGCCGTGGAAAACCATCGGGACCGTGGCGGGCAGCGCCGCCACCTTGGCCGCCCTGTTGTTTGCCAGCATCCACTGGCCGCACTCCCTGTCCATTCCGGAAGTGCCGGCCTCGCTGGGGCTGGAAACGTCGCAGCGCGCAGTCGCCCAGACGGTCCATCCCCTGCTGGAGGGGCTGAAGCTTTTGCTGGCCGCCTTCATCGGCCTGGTGCTCACGGCTGTCCATAAGCGCACGCGCGGAGACCGGCCGGCCTCGCGCTCGCTGGAGCAGGCGCAGGTGCTGCTCTGTGTGGCCGGGGCGCTGATGATGATCCTGATTGGGAACTCCGTGGCCCGGGCCTTTGGTCTGGCGGGCGCGGCCAGCATCATCCGCTTCCGCACCCCGGTCGAGGATCCCCGCGACACCACCTTCCTGTTCCTGCTGGTGGGCCTGGGAATGGCCTGTGGAGTGGGCGCCTTCGCCGTCGCCGGGATGGGCACCTTTTTCCTGTGCTGCTTCCTTGTGGTGCTCGACCATATCGGCAAGGAGAAGCAGCGCGCCATGATGGTGCAGTTGCTGGCCGAATCGCGGGATTTCCCCATCGCTCACGTCCAGAGCGTGTTCGCGCGCCACCGCGTCGTTTTCGAGCCGCGCGAGATTTCCCAGGGGGAGAAGGCCGGCATCACCTATTCCGTCAAGCTGGACCCCGAGACCTCGCTCGAGGAACTGAGCGGCCAGTTGATGGGTAGTGGGCAGGGGATCAAGTCGGTGGTCTGGAGAATGCCGAAGAAGGACGAGGTGTAAGGCCGGCTGTAGGCTGTGGGCTGTACGCTGTGGGAGGCAGCCGGAGACGCCAGTCGATGGGGCACAGCCTACAACCCAGGGAAACGGTTGGAGGGAGAATGACGTCGCGTGGAGGAAGCAAGCAGTTCTTCTTGGTCGTCGCTGCTGCATGCCTGCTGGCCCTGCCGCTGGCGGCACAGAACTCCATCCCGCTCGGATTGTTTGCCGCCCTCGAAGAGCCGGCGGGCAGCCCCGCCGGCGAGTCGGCCGGCGCCCAGGAACCAAAAGCCTCCGCCAAAGCAAAGCAGGAAAGCCAAGCGCAAAGCACTCGCAAGTTCCGCTTTGTGTTTCGCAGATACCCGTCGCTGCGCTTCGGCAACTGGCTGAGAGTCGACTTTCGGGCCAAGGTCCATACCGATTTCCGCTTTTTTGACCCGGAGATCCATCATCAGGACGATGGCCGGCTATTCGAGCTGCGCCGCGTGCGGGTTGCTGTGGAAGGAACGGCGTTCAAAATCTTCGAATACCAGGTGGAACGTGATGTCCGCAGCGAAGTGTCGGAAGAGGAGTTCAGTTCCAAGCACCCGTGGAAAGACATCTTCGTCAACTTCCGCTATTTCCCGAAGTTCCAGATCCAGGGCGGCCATTTCAAGCTGCCGTTCGGGATGGAGGAGATGACCGGTTCCACGCACACTGACTTCATCGCCCGCAGCATAGCCAGCCAGGCGCTGACGCCGGCGCGCGACATGGGCATCATGGCGCACGGCTACTTGTTCGAGCGCCGGCTGCACTACCAGGCGGGGTTGTTCCAGCATGATGGCGAAGGCGCGCGGGGCAAGAACGATATCATCGCCGGTTACCGGACCTTCGCCGGCCGCCTCACCGGCGCACCGCTGAAGTTGCTGCGGTTGCCCGGCCTGTTGCAAGGGATCCAGTTTGGCGGGGCGTTTACCGAAAGCGCGGTGCCCGAGGCGGACCCCATCAAGAGCGGACCCGGGGGCTTGCGCGCCCGGACGTACTCGAAGCAGACCTGGTTCCAGGACTTGTTTGTTCACGGCCACCGCTTGCGCCTGGGCTCGGAAATGCAGTGGACGCCCGGCCCCTTCTCGCTGAAAGGCGAATTCATTCATGTGCGCGACCAGCGCCTGGGCCAGAGCTTGATGGGCGACGATCTGCCCGACCTGATCGCGCGCGGCTGGTACGCCGCCGGCACCTGGCTGGTGACCGGCGAAAAGAAAGTCGATACGATCGTGCCCAAACGGTCCCTTATCCCCTTCCACGGCCTCGGGGCTTTGGAGATCGCCAGCCGTTACGAGCAGACGCGTTTTGGGAGCAGTGAGCACCCGGGCAAGCCGACGCGCAGCCTGCGGGCCGCCAACATCCTCGGCAATCGCGAGTTCGCCTGGACCTTCGGGGCCAACTGGTATTGGAACCGGATGGTGAGGATCCAGTTCAACGCCACGCGAGAACAGCTCGAGGATTCCGTGCGCAGTCCCTTCGGGAGCCGCGATCCCTTCTGGATGAAGGTTTGGCAACTTCAGTTTGTGATGTAATCGGCCGAAAACGCACTTTGGAGGTACACCATGTTGGTTCGTGCCATCAGGGCGGCGGCCCTGCTTCTGTTTGTTCTGGTTCTAGGCAGCGTCACCCTCCCCGCCCAGACTCTGGAAGATATATTCAACGACAATGTCATCCAGGAGATCTACCTGACGGTGAAACCCACCGACTGGCAGGGGCTGCGGGACAACTACGAGCTGGACATCTACTATCCCGCGCTCTTCACCTGGAAGTACAACGGCAAGCAGATTGGCCCCGATTCCGAGATCGGAATCAAATCGCGCGGCACCGGCAGCCGCAGCGGGATCAAGCCGAGCCTCAAGCTGGATATGAACCGGTTCGACGACACGCAGGAGTTCCTGGGCCGCAAATCCTTCGTCTTGCGCAACAACAGCCAGGACGCGACCTCGGGGCTGCACGAGCGCCTGACCATGCTGCTGGCCGCGCGGATGGGTCTGCCGGCGGTGCGCGAAGCGCCTGCGCGCCTCTATATCAACGGCCAGTTCTTCGGCATGTACTCGTTCGTCGAATCGCTCGACAACCAGTTTGTCAAAAGCAACCTGAACGATTCGACCGGCTACTTGTACAAGTACGCGTGGGTGGACCCGCCGTTCTGGTTCACCTATCTCGGTTCCAGCGCCAGTCTGTATTCGGGCGATAATTTCCGGTTCCAGCCGGAAAACGATTTGGCGAAGAGCAATCCGAGTGGGGCCGTTTTCGAGGCCATGTTCCGCACCGTCAACCAGGCCAGCGACGCCGATTTCGTCAACGCTGTCTCGCAATACGTGGACCTGAACGCGTTTATGACCCAGACCGCCATCGAGAATTTCGTGGCCGATAACGATGCCTTGCTGGGCGACTGGGGCTGTAACAACTTCTATACCTACCGCTTCGGCGGGAAGACGCTGCACCGGTTCCTGCTGTGGGACAAGAGCGAAACATTCCAGACAATCGATTTCGACATCGGGCGGCACATTGCCCTGAACAAGCTGAGCCAGAGGGCCTGGGCGGTTCCCGCACTGCAGAAGATTTATTTAGACACCCTGGCGAGAGCGGCGGCGCTGGCCGGCGGGCCGGGCGGCTGGGCCGATACGGAAGCCGCCTACGAATATAACCAGATCCGCGCCGGGGTGCTGGCCGATCCCAATTACCTGTGCAAGGGCCCGGACGGCATGCCAACGCGCTGCACGGCGCAGCAGTACGAGGACGGCAACAAGATCACGCGGCAGTTCACGGCCAACCGCTCGGCCAACGTGAAGGCGCAACTGGCTAACCCTCCCCAAACCCCGGCGTCCGGCGCCAGCACCTACAGGTCGTATGAACTGCGGGCGGTCAACGCCGCCAGCTTCGTGCCTAATGACATCGCACCCGGTTCGCTGATCAGTGTCTTCGGCAGCGGCCTGGCCGGTTCCACCGCGCAGGCTTCGTCGTTCCCGTTGCCCACCACGCTGGCGAACGTCAACGTAAAGATCAACGGGGTGGACGCGCCCCTCTTGTACGTTTCGCCGAACCAGGTGAACTTGCAGGTGCCCTACGAGATTCAACTGGGCAACGCGACGATTACGGCCACGCTCAACGGCGTGGCGACGCTGAACCCGCCGATCTCGACCACGGTCAGTGCGGCCTCACCGGGCATTTTCGTGCCTGTGCACACCGACGGGAAAACCCCGATTACGCCCGACAATCCGGCCAAGGCCAATGAGGTGTTGGTTATTTACGCCAACGGCCTGGGCGCGGTCAACGGCAGTGCGGGCACCGGGCAGCCGGCCACCGCCTTGGAGACGAGAACCAAACCTACGGTCACCGTTGGCGGCCTCCCGGCGCAGGTGGTCTACGCCGGCCTGGCGCCGGGGTTCGCCGGCCTCTACCAGGTCAACGTCCAGTTGCCCTCGCGGGTTTTCGCCAGCGACCGCACCATGGTTTTGCTGACCATCGCGGGCCTCTCTGTCCCCGCGAACATCTCGACCCGCTAGACCCCAGTGCCGGCTACCGAGTGCTGAGTCCACTGTCGCTCAGAACTCAGCACTCAGAACGGAGGCAGACGTGGCTCTGAAAGTGAATACGCGGAAAGTGGCCAACGTGGCCATCATCGATATCAAGGGAGATATCGCGCTCGGCAAGCACTCCGGTGAACTGCGGGATACGGTGCGCGAACTGCTGCTTGACGGCCACAAGAAAATCCTGTTGAACATGGCGGAAGTGGATTACGTCGACAGCTCGGGGCTGGCCGAGCTGGTGTCCAGCATGACCTCGGCCGGCAGCCGGGGCGGCGCTTTGAAGCTGCTCAGAATACAGAAAAAGGTCAGGGACGCCCTGCGCCTCACCAGGATCGACTCCGTGTTCCAGATCTTCAACGACGAAAGCGACGCGCTGCGCAGCTTCGAAGGCTGAGGTCGCGGCGACCCCCCTTGGCGGGGCCGCCAGGTCCAGCATGGCCGGCGGCGATGGCAGTCCAAAGACTACAGATTTAGCTTCCACCTTGGCCCTTTGTCCTTTAAACTTCCGACTCAGGACAAGCGATGGCCACAGGATCCCCCAACAGACACGTGGCTTCCTCGGGAGAGGAACGCATTATCCTGGCGCGCGGCGAGCGGCGCGAGGCGGTGATCGAAGTGATTCGTTCCGCGCGCCGGCGGCTGATCCTTTCCGTCTTCCGTTGTGACGACTTCAAGGTCTTGGACGAGCTGGACGATGCCATCCAGCGCGGCGTCCAGGTGGAAGCGTTGATGACCGCCCGCGCCAAGGGCTGGGAGGAAAAGCTGGCCGACCTGCAGATGTTCCTGGAAGGCATGGGCGCCAAGGTTCGCCGCTATGCCGACCCGGTCATCAAGTATCACGCCAAGTACATCGTAGCCGACGAGGAAACGGCGCTGATCGCCTCCGGCAACCTGACACGCAAGTGTTTCGACAAGACCTGCGACTTCGTCCTGGTTACCACCGCGGAGGAAGTTGTCTCCGGGCTGCAAACGCTGTTTGACAGCGACCGCGACTCCACCGAGTCGTCCTTGCCCCAGGGCTTGAGCCAGCGGCTGATCATCAGCCCCCAGCGGGCCCGCGCCAAGTTCGTGGAGCTGATGGAGCAGGCCGGCCAGAGCATTGCCATCATCGATCGCCGCATCACCGACCCGGGCATTCACAGCCTGTTGAAAGCCAAGCGCGCCGCGGGCCTCGAGGTGCAACTGCTGGACGGCGGCGCGGTGGGGAAAGACATGATTTCGCACGGCCGCCTGCTGTTGGTTGACGGACAGACGGCGGCCATCGGCAGCATCTCGCTGGACGCCGAAGCTCTCGACTTCCGCCGCGAAGTCGCGGTGATCCTGGACGACCGTTCCTGCGTCGCCAGCCTCGACGAGTTCTTCCACACCGTTGCGCGCATCAAGCCCGAGCAGCCCACCGAACCGGTTCCCTACGACGCGCTGTAGCGTGAGAATCCGCGGATTCCGCAGATTCTCGCGGATTAATCCGTGCAATCCGCGTAATCCGTGGATTGGTTTTGGTTGCGGCCCTAGCTGCTCTGCGAAATCTGCGGATTCCTCACTTCTCGCAGATGGCGGCCACAGCCTTCTTCTTCAGTTCGCTGCAGCCCTTCTTCTCCTGCAGATGGTCCAGGTAATCGAGCGCTCTGGCGCGGATGTCGGCGGGGTCGGGGTAGGGGTGGGAGTTGGCCAGGACCGAGCAACAGAATTCCACGAACCCGTCGCCCGGTTTGCATTTCTTGTGCCAGTTCTTCTTCTTTTCTTCGATGCGGAAGACGGCCTCGGGCTTGGGGGCGAAGCTGAACAAGTCCGCCAGCCAGCGCTTGGGCAGCCCCACGGCCACGCCCAGGGCCACCGCCGTGTCCACGTAAGGGGCGGCCACCACCAGCTTGCCTTCCTTGAGGGCCGGCGCGATCTCCCAGCGCAGCCGGAACACCAGGTCGGAGGCATAGAGCAGGATCAGCATGCGGACCGAGGCCGGCGGCACGCTGGACTTGACAAAGCGCATCTCGAAGAAAGTGTTGGAAGCGTCCCAGCGGCTGGCCCCGAAGGCTTTCTTGTGAGCCACCAGCTTGCGCAGCAGCGATGCGGTGGCCGCCGCCAGGTCCGGCCCATGGGTGCCCTCCAGGGCGATCAAGCGACTATCATTGGGCGCTTTTTCACTCACTCTCCACCTCGCCGGCGGGCGGCTTGTGCGCCAGCCACTCCAGGACCGCGTCGGCGTTCCACTCCGTCCACGGCCGCTTCATTCCCTGCCGGAACAACTGCCGGAGATTGCGGTGCTGGGTGTAGATGGACTGCTCGGCATCGACGGTCATGAAGCGGAAAATCAGGGCCAGCGATTCGTATTCCTGCAGGACGCGCTTCATGAACTGCCGGTAGCTGGCGAACGGGTTGTCGATGTCGGTGACGTCCTGACCCGCCTGGTAGTACGTGGGTTCCCCGGTGGCGGCAATGCGGTCGATGGAAGCTTCGGCGGAGATGGCGAAGTAGAAGACCATGTCGGGCCAAAACAAAGGCGCATAGGCATTCAACTGCCAGTCCAGGCGCAGCCCGCGCGCCGCGTTGCGTGCCAGGTTGGTAAACAGGTGGCGATCGGCCAACACGATCTGCCCTTTCCACAGGGCGGGCAGAATCTCGTTCTCCAGCCGGTGGCGGAATTCGGCCGCTTCCATCAGGCAGGCCTCCGCCGGGCTGAGCGCGTGGGCCAGCTTCCGCGCCCGGATCAGCGGCTTGATTAGCAGCGAGGAGTTGGACTTGGTGGAGACCACTTGGTAGCCCTCGCTCTCCAGCCACTTCTTGAACAGCTTCTTCTGTGTGGATTTGCCGGCCCCATCGGGGCCCTCGAACACAATGAACAGGCCGCGCTTGCTCTCCCGCGCTTCCAGGAGCTTGAGTTGCCTGGCGCCGGCCTTGGTGGGCTCAAACGCTGCGTATTCGGCCATGAAGCGTGCTCCCCGCCCGAAACCCGCGGAAGCGTACCACAAAATGAAGGCCGCAGGCTACAGGCTTCAGGCCACATTGTCAAACCTCATTAGAAATGTCCCCTCTCTTACCGAATTAGAAATGTCCCCTTCTCCATTAAGGGTTTAAGGGGGAGGCGGGGTGCCCCTGGGGGGGAGGGGCACCCGGCGCGGGCCCGGCATCTGACGTGGCTTCCCAATTCACTTCTCAAGGAACGGAGGCAGCATCCGCGCGCCGGCCCCGCGATCCCGGCCCTGGCCGCCCGTTTTTCGCCATTTAACAGGCCGTTTTACAGGCTTACAGGACGGTTGTGTCCATTTCTACTTCCTTTATTTTGTTATGGTTACCGGATCGCAGCCTGTATTTTACAGGTTATATACTGGCCGGAGCCGAAAAGCTCTGACATTATTGTTCTGTTTCTATAATTTCATTATAGCATACGTGTCAAGTGTGGAAACGTTTTCATGGCAGCCGTCCGTTGAAAACAAAGCAAATAAAGTTCGGACAGCGGATTCAGTGCCACAGGCATCATTCGCCAGTTTTGCCCGCGGAGGTGAACCATGCTCCCAGGGCACCACCTGCCTGTTTGAGCTGGTGAGCCAGCGCTACGAGCGGGGCTCCATGATCTTGACCAGCAACAAGAGCTACGGCGACTGGGGGACGATCTTCGCCGACAACGTGATCGCGCGCGCCATTCAGGACCGGCTGCTGCATCACTCCACGACGGTCAACATCAAGGGGGAGAGCTATCGGCTGAAAGACAAAAAGAAGGCTGGCGTGCTGGCGAAAGCCGGCCAGCGAGGGGGATGAGCGAAGGGGGGAACGGGGCGAAAACGGCGCGCCACCTTCGGTTGGGGCTCCCCCCCAGCCCCAACCGAAGGTCCTGCTGGTAACGAGAGAGAACGAGATAAGGAGGTGGAGATCTGGGGAAATTTCAATCGGCAGAAATTGGGGAATTTTCAGTTGACAATGACACTAAACGGCTTTCGGGTTGAGGGCGGCAACGAATGTTGCACGCGGGCTGGCGGACGGCCGCTGGCGCGAACCGGCGGTAGGGCAGCCGCCTGGTTCGTTGCCTGCAAGGGAGCATGGTCTTGCACTACGGAAGACAACACCCCATGGCGCGGGGCGCCCAGCCGCCTCCACCTTGAAACGCAACGTTGGCGGTGCTCAAATCGGTGGACCGAGGGGATTCCGCAAGGTGAGCCGTTGTGAACAAGCCCATTGGGGATCGTCGGAGGGGCGCCGGGGCCTGTCGGTGGCGCTTCCGGCTCATGCTGGCCGGGAGGGGCCTTGCGCGGGTCAGCCTGAACAACGGTCCGGTTCGGGACAGGCCTGCGAAAGCTTGACGAGCAGACTCGCCGAGGTTAGGATACCGGTATGCTTCGCCGCGTGTACGAGATCGCGGGTGCCTTTCACCCGTCGGAGCACCTCGTGATCCATGCCGGAGATTGCCTTGATCTGCTCAGGACAATCCCCCCGGGCACCATGCAGCTCATCGTCACCTCGCCGCCTTACAACATCGGCAAGGAGTACGAAAGCCGACTGAAACTTGAAGCTTATGTGGAACAGCAGGAGAGAGTCATACGAGAGTGCATCAGAACGCTCGCACCAAAGGGAAGTATTTGCTGGCAGGTTGGCAACTACGTGGATGCGGGTGCTATTATTCCGCTTGATACGGTCCTATACCCCATCTTCGCTGGACTCGGAGCCAGGATGAGAAACCGCATCATCTGGCACTTCGAACACGGCTTGCATTGCAGCCGAAGGTTCTCCGGACGGTACGAAACGATAATGTGGTTCACAAAGTCTGATGACTACACCTTCAATCTGGACCCGGTTCGCGTGCCCCAAAAGTATCCTGGCAAGAAATACTTCAAAGGGCCGAACGCCGGGGAGTATTCCTGCAACCCCCTGGGAAAAAATCCGGGCGACCTGTGGGTGATCCCGAACGTCAAGAGCAACCACGTGGAGAAGACGGAGCATCCCTGCCAGTTTCCTGTGGAGTTGATCGAGCGTTTCGTCTTGTCGATGACCAGCGAGGGAGACTGGGTGTTGGACCCCTTCCTCGGAACGGGCACTACCATTATCGCCGCCGTCCGACACGGGCGGCGCGGTGCCGGTGCGGAGACCGTGCCCAAGTACGTGCGCCTCGCACAACAGAGGATTCAGCAAGAGATGGAGGGTACGCTGCGGACCCGGCCTATGGACCGCCCGGTCTATGACCCTGTAGCGGTACGGAGCGCTCTGACCGTGCCCCCTTGGAGGACGAAACAGGGCGTGCCCCAAATGGTGCTGTTCGAAAAGGCTGCGAGACAGCGGGGGAGACCGGCTCGATGAGGATCGCTGAAACGTATTCACACCTGAACGGTCTGGAATTCCTCCTTGTGCACAAGCCGACGCTCTGGAAGGAGGTCCGAGCTGTTGTTGCCGCGGTGGATTGCGATAAATGCAAGACAAAGGTGTCGAAAGAGAAAACGATGAAGGGCAAGCTCCTGTACAGCCCGATTGATATGAATGCCGACTTCAAGCGGCTCCTTCGGGCGAGGGACTGGGAAGAAAGCCGAGTCAGCTACTGGGTGACGAAGAGCGAAAAGCTGATCCGCAAAACCGTCACCATGCCGGCCGAGGAACAGAAGAGGGAAATCCAGGCCGCCGGAGAAACACCCATTTTCAGTTACAATCAAACCGACTTCGTCAAGGATCGCGTAGCGGTTGAGGTGCAGCTGGGGAAGTACTCCTTCGTCGCCTACGATCTGTTCGTTAAGCACCTAGCGTTTTACGTGGGGGACCGCATAGATGTCGGGGTGGAAATTCTGCCAATGAAGTCCCTCCAAAGCCAGATGAGCTCCGGCATTGCCTACTATGAGGGCGAGTTGTACAACGTCGTCCGGCAGGGGCGGGGGGTGCCAGCCGTACCGCTGGTACTTCTAGGTATCGAACCTTAAGAGCGAAGGGAACAGCGGCGCGCACACCGGGCGGATTGCAAGGGGGGGGGAAGGGGACAGCCTGAACTGCGCAGTTTTTCTAGGGAGCTCCGCATACGGTTCGGCCCTATGCTAAGCATGATGCCGCGACGAAAGCGATGTGTGCTACCCGGGGTTGCTTGCCACGTCACACATGGAGCGCAATGCGGTGCGGGCCGGAATGGTGCGGCGGGCGGCCGATTACCGCTGGTCCAGCGCGGCGTCGCACCTCACGGGTCAGGATGAAAGCGGAATCCTGGACATGGAATGGCGGCGGCGTGAGCCTGCGGCGGACTGGGAACAGGTTCTGAACGCCGATTCACTGGAGTCCGACCCCCGGCAGGCCGGGGCCGCACTTATGCGGGGCGGCCGTTTGGGAACGAGGATTTTGTCAGCGAGATGGCGGAAGGATTCGGTCACTATTGGACTCGCGGAGGTCCCAAGAAAGAGGCTGTAGACTATAGGCTGTAGACTGTAGGAGGCCGGGGGATACAATGAAAACGCAACGCGACTAGCTGCAGCCTCCGGCCTGCAGCCTCGGCTCGCCCGGCTCAGCAGCGGACCGATCAGTTCACGCTTTTTTGAAACATGCTCCACCAAGCAAAAACCGCGCAGTCCAGCCCGTCCCCACTCTTGCCCCAGTGCTGCAGCGCATTTTTCTCGCGCCAATGAAGCGTCTCGCCGTATAAGCTCAATGGGCCGACACCGAACGGGCGGATCGCCTTGACGCAACGGGCACGCACGAGAGGGCGGCCCGGTCATAATTACCATGGACAGCAGCAAGGTGCTCACTATGTGCAAATCCGGAGCTTTACGAATCGGAAGAATGGGCCATGCTCAAGCGCGGTCGGTCGCTGATCTAATCGCTGCCGTCATAGAACCGCTCGAATACTACCCTGAGCCTGTGCGCCAGCACGAAATAGACAAATACTCGCCCGCGCGGCTGCGCAAGCGGGTACAAGATGACTCTGATTCGGTGCTAGTAGCGATTCTCGGCGCCGAGATCGCCGGTTTCTGCCTCAATCATTACGACGACCGACTGATCTGGCTTGAGTGGTTTGGGGTTCGCAGAGAATTTCGGGGAGCCGGAATTGGACGAGCCCTCCTCCAGACCCTTGAGCGAACGGCTCCGGCAAGAGGTTGCCATAAGGTCTGGTGTGACTGCAGGACGACCAACCTGACCTCTCGGGCTGTTCTCACAAAAGCGGGCTACCGGAACATTTGCACACTTACGAACCACTGGTACGGCCTCGATTTTATCCTCTGGGAGAAACCGATTGTCCGTTGACTCAACGCTTAGCTGTCCGTTTCTGCTTGCCATTGCCGCCTTGCTGCATAAGATTCCCCACAATAACGTCGACCAGCTTATCGTCGACCATCGCGTGGTAGTGCTTCTTCTCCCCCACCGCAGGTATTCCCATGTAACCAGCTCGCTGCCCTGTCTCGTTGAAGGGGTCATATATTGTGAAATCCAAGTCCGGCGTCAAGAAAAAGAACCTGTCCGTAAGATAAGTAAAACTCAGGTTCTTCGGCGAATTATGACGCTTCCGCACCTGTTCGACCCTTGCCCTCATATCAGGACGGTCCGGCACGAAGTACCTATACCCCACCCCCCTCCGAAGGTTTTGGCCCACAACATCTTGAAACGGCCCGCCGACAGCATCCTCAGATAGATCCGATGAAATCAGCCACACCTCGGAGCCCTTGATCTCCGCCTCAAGCGACACCAGCTGATCTGTGGTGCGAAGCCATCGGATTCGCGCTGGGTCGAGATACGAATCGAGCACTTGCCGCACTTCACAGGGCAATCGGGAAACGAGTTCGACCGCGCGCCTCGTAAAAAGCCACATGACGGCAACGACAACGAAAAGAATGCTCGCCAGTGCCAAAAGCAATATTGTCCACCCGAGGCGCACGTGGAGCTCGGTCAACACGATTGCCAGTGCAATCGTAAGGCCACTCACCAATACCACCGTCCAAGCTTCTTTCAGGAGCGCATCCTTCATAAGTGCTTCTTTGTGCGCCAGTGAGCTAGAACCTGTCCAGAGTCGCCTTCAGCCGCAACGGGTCACCAGTAAACGCATAGACGTGATACAGCTTGCCCTTGGTCATCTCGCTCGCAATCTTCTTAAAACCAAAGAAGGTGCATAATTTGGTTCCGACATATGTAATCGGCGACGCCGTGACAATTTCTGCGCGATCCACCAAGAACTCGCCGATGTTCCGAACCAGCGTTCTCCCCGCTCGGGAGCGCACATCCGCTATCGTCGCCATGGCTTCAATATGCCAATACTTCGTCTCGTCACTACCGGGTCCCAAGACGTCGCCAAACTCCAGCTCCTGTAACGAACAGGCACGGCCTTGGGTGACCTTGGCGAGGCCTTGATCTGTCAGGGGCACCAAGCATCTGTAGCCGCACAGTCGACCCAGGGAGTCTTCCAAAACAACGAACATGCTTGGATTGAACGCGTGCCAGCGCAAGATCCCGTCCGGGCTGAAGCGGAAGGGGAAATCTGGAAAGCTCGCCCATTCTATGCGAAGGATATCCGAGAGATCCTCGCGGCGGGCCGGTCGACATGCAAGTTCCCTGGGTTTCAGGTCGGTCCTCTTCGAATGCTCATAATAAAGGTAGTCAACACCGAACTCACCCTCGATCTCACACGAAAGCGCACAGCCCCCTCCGCATCTTTCAAGCAAATTGCAGCACTGGCATTCTGCGGGCAGGTAGGCCTTGGAACGGTAGGCGCTTAATATGGGGAGTGTGTTCCACAGTTCGAGTAACGGGACCTGAAGAATGTTCCCAAGGCGGTATCGGGGATCAGCGCCGCAGCGCGATAGGTTGCCCAAGTGATCGACAGCCGCACGGGTAAACCCCCACTCGCACCGGGATAGGTATTTCTGAAATCTTTCTGGCACGAGGCACAGGGGAAACGGATCTTCAAAGAAGACGCTCATCGGGTGCTGCGCCAAAACCGATTCCAGGTCCTCTAACGCAGCAACGGCCTGAGATCGACCGACAGCGAATTTGCTCGTCGTCCGTGCGCGGCCCTGTGGGACGATCCGTTGCAGGACCAGATGATCGACTGGAATCCCGTAGGTTCCGACCAGCTCATGGATCGTTCGCCGGAGTTGCCGAGCGTTGTATGGGGTTATGTTGTAAATTGCCCCGACACACTTGGCCGTGCGACCGAGCGCCTGAAGGTTGGCGACAACGCTCTCGAAGGCGCCCTCCCTAAGAGCAATGAGGTCATGCTCGATCGCAGTAGGCCCGTGGAAGGTTGTCTCGAAACAGTCAATAACTGAGGTGCACTCCATTGAACTGGCCCGATAACGATGGGTGTTGGACAGCACCGTAGTGACCATGCCACGGGCCTTCCCGGCGGCGGCAAGCTCAAGAATCTGCGGGTAAGCACAAGGATCACCACCAGCAAAAACGAGCTCCTCAACCTTACTGTCAGCTACCGCATCAATCACGCGGAGAAGGGTCGAATGATCCGGCGGAGCTGCTACAGAGGCGTCGACGCTCGTGGCATAACAGAAGGGACACCTATGCGAGCATGCCCTTGTTATGTGCAGCGCGACCATTTTGATCATGTGCATTAGAGTCCGTTGTAAACGGGGTTATCGGGAGATATGACGACGTGCCGGATCACGCTCGATTCTAAGGTCGTCAGGAAAGTCACCAGGCTGACGAGATCTGACAGCGGGATTGCAGTGTCGCCATGCACTTCACGAACACGTTCCATCGGGTCGTCGATATCAAGCGCGCTCGCAACTATGCCTGGGTATACATTTGTCACGTTTATCCCGGTACTCGCAACGTCCCTATGCAATGCCACACCAAAACCATGGATGGCGTATTTTGCAGCTACATAGGAAGGGGTCCCAGTTAAGATGTTATGCATTGGGAAGCCCCAATCGGCGACGATATTGATTATTTGGGTTTTTCGGTCGTGTGCTTTGTGCCGTTGTTGAAGAACGGGGAGGAAAGCCTTAGTAATTAGTACAGTGCCATTGACACTCGTCTCAAAGAAGTCGTGAATATCGCCGGGATCAAGTTCAGCAAGCGACTTCTCTGCCGAGCCAAAGGCATTATTAATAAGTAGATCTATTCCACCAAAGCGTTCAGCGACCCGGTCTGCTGCGTTCTGGCAGTCCGTCCAAACTGAGATGTCGCATGGTTGGACCAGATGCTCGCCAGGGTGTGGTGTCAGTCTGGTATAGCTTTCGTAGAGCGCCTGTTCGTTCCGCGCAAGGAGAGCGACCCGCCATCCTTTTCTCGAAAAGGCAATGGCTAGGGCTCGGCCAATTCCTTTACTGGCGCCTGTGACTGCTACCGCGCGATCCATGGCAGCTTCCTCCTGTCATCAGCAATCGGCCCAGCGACAACCATTTGAGCGCAGACGCGTGCAAGATAGCACACCCACCGGATGGAGTAAAGGGCCGTGGTCCCCGTCGGTCCCGGTCGTCCCCGTTCGTCGCCGTTCGCTCGCGCCGCTCCGCTTCAGGTTCACTCTGCGGGGCCCACCCGGCCGCCCTGGAATAGTCGCCGGTTCGTAGCGACGGCGCACGGCCACTGGCTGCGTGGCTGGCTGCGGGCGGGTGGGCACCGGGACACGCCGGGGGGAAGGGAACAGCCTGAACTGCGCAGTTTTTCTAGGGAGCTCCGCGTACGGTTCGGCCCCATACTAAGCATGATGCCGCGACGAAAGAGATGTGTGCTGCCCGGGGTTGCTTGCCACATCACACGTGGAGCGCAATGCGGCACGGGCCAGAATGGTGCGGCGGGCGGCCGATTAGCGCTGGTCCAGCGCGGCGGCGCACCTCACGGGGTCAGGATGAAAGCGGAATGCTGGACATGGAATGGTGGCGGCGTGAGCCTCCGGCGGACTGGGAACAGGTTCTAAACGCCGAGTCACTGGAGTCTGACTCCCCGGCAGGCCGGGGCTGCACTTATGCGGGGCGGCCGTTTGGGAACAACGGCTGAGGCTCGGCCCTCAGCCGTCGCTTCGCGACTTGTTGTTATATCTGCCGTTACCCGGCCTTGAAAGGCCGGGCGTCCTTGGGCCTCCCGGCCTTTTGCTTTCTGTCGATGTGCGTGATAGCATGCGGCCCTTCTATGAGGGCACCCAAAGCCTACATCGATTGGGTCAACGCCCATCTCGGCTTCAACCCGCGCAGTCAGGCGAACTCCGATGCCCTGGCTGATTTCGTCGTTGCCGACCTGATGGCGACCTGTCCAGCCCTGAATGCTGCACTGAAAGCTGGCGAGCTAAAACCGCTTAAGAATCCGAACGTCCGCACCAAGGCCGCGGAGCGTTCGATTGATCTGGTGATTTACGAGGGCGCTGAGGCTCCCAACATCTCAGTGCGCGTTTCGGTGGAAAACAAGACCATCATGACGGCGCACGGCAAGGCCCGAAAGAACCGATACGGGGACCTCATCGCCTACTCGAACCACATGCACAATCACAACCGGAAGTGCGTGGCGGGCGCGATTGTGGTGGTGAACGTGTCGCCGGCTTATGAGAACCCCGACGCGTTCGCCAAGGGTGTGCTCAGGCCGAAGTTCAAGATGGAAAAGGTAGTCGCGGACACCGTGGCGATCTTCGACAAGATCCCGCTGCGGGACACCGTAGACGACCCAAACGAACTGCCCGAGGCCGTGGCGGTGATCATGGTGGATTATGACGGCGTAAACCCGGCTAAGTTGG
>Ga0315279_10003585_pt1 | contig 21493 bp, 21 predicted proteins | sample YL17G06_20_MG_FD_203694 | JGI IMG/M metagenome (GOLD analysis project Ga0315279, IMG submission 203694) | Sediment microbial communities from Yellowstone Lake, YNP, Wyoming, USA - YL17G06_20 | ecosystem: Environmental > Aquatic > Freshwater > Lake > Sediment | place: USA: Wyoming | collected... | reverse complement strand
TCTTCCCGCCATAAATTCACACAAATAATTCATAATTAAAATTAAGTATAAAGAGATTCCCTACAATAATTACAATTGTAGTGGAAAAATAGGTTTTTTAAGGATATGTTTTTAAAGAAGTAATTATTTTGATATTACCATACGAGGGGAAATAAAAATGAAGAAAGTTGGTTATTCGACAGTGGACGAAATACTTGACGACATCATTAAAACAATACCGTTTGCATTACAGGAGGCTGCAAAGAAAATGACAGCCGATGAATTTCGTATTTCCCAACATTTTAGCCTTGGAATGACAATCAGAAACAAATATTTTTATAGGAATTCCGAGCGAGAACAACTTGTCAAAAGTTTAGGTAACAAAAAAGAGCACATGTTTCTTGACGGAGATGTTTTCTCACGCATCATTTTGGAGGCACTATATCGGAAAATCACAACTGAAAGCAAACAAAAAACCATGAAATGAAATGGGGAGTCCAATCTGGGAGAAAAAGACTATAGAAATTCTTTCAGCTTTTTTGCATTCGGATTAGCGACATGGTGTTTCCTCACGGCAACGAGGGTTTCCAAGAGGCTCATCCGTGCAAACACTCCTGGGTAGGCTGTAAGTATCGTCTCGCAGAATTTCTTCGCCTGCTTGATATCTGGGGCTGTGAATGATAGGATCCAGTCATACTCCCCATTCATGTAAAACATGTTTTCAATGGAGGCCCCTGTGTTTGAAGTCAATTCCTGCAAATGTAGTGACACAAAGGCATCTAAGGTTTTTTCATCCAACGGCTTCGACGACCGCTTGAGCATAAGTACATAGCCTTTCAGTGACCTCATTTCGTTGTCAACGATCGCCGTGTAACCCCAGATAGCCCCGCTCTTGTTCAACCCCTTGATGATCCGCCACATCTTCTGCCTGGAGAACTTCAACCGCTTCGACAATACATCAAAGCTTTCATTCGAGTTAATCTCAAGCTCAGCCATGATCCGCTTTTTGTCTAGATCTATTTGTTTCCTGCTGGTTTTAGTCATGCTATCCACCTGATTTTGCGATTTTGTAACTGTTCTTTCCTTAAAAATGATTTGCCTCCTGTTTTTTGAAAAGAGAATCAGAAATAGAAGGTTTAGGGGAGTCTTTGTCTGGGAGGGAAAGGTAGATAGAAAAAGAGTAAGTCGGGAGTTATCTACCAATATTCGACTCCCCAAGAATTATTATCCTGTTATGGTTGATAAATGTTTTCATCCTAAACGATGTGTTTTTTTATAAAAGTAATAACATATGGGTATGATAATTGAAATAGCGATGAGAATTGGCACGCAAATTAGTAAGTTGTTTACTATTGTAATACCGATACTTGCACATATAATACCTATACAAATAATTACAAAAATAATCGGAGTTATTAAAGACATTAAAGATAAAAACCGATTAAACATGGGAAGTTCTTTATCGAATATTCCATCAAACATTCCTTTGAGTAAATCCATGCAACCCATATGTCAATCTCTTATTTGTTTTGGTCTCCCCTTTTTTGGTAAAAAACCTCGATCCTGTTTAGAAGTCTCCTACTTGCGTAGTTTGGTGACTAACGCATAAAGGGGAGACCACTATATACAATCGGGTATTCTTTTAAAACAGTTTGTCAACACTAAATTGACAATAACATAGAATTATAAAGAATAAATTAATTAACATTTATGGATTTTACTATTACATCAGATAATATAGTTAATTTATTCTGGCTTTTGATAGGAGTTGGTTTAACTTTAATTGGTATCACATTTACTGAATGGCTAAAAGATCGAAAAGAAAAACAACGATTGACTAATGCATTATTTGAAGAGGCAAGAGCAAATATAAAAAAAGCACAAGCTAATAAAAAATTATCCTCAATAACAAAAATCTCCACTCCATTTTACCCATTTCATACAATTGCTTATGAACAATATAAGTTAGCATTGATGGTTGACGAAAAACAAATTCCTGGTCTATCAGATGCTTTAGTAAGTGCGTATACTATTGTAGAAGTATCTAATAAAAAAATTGTAGAATATGAAAGAAATAGACATCCAAAAGATGAACAATTACTATTTGAAAGAGTTGAAGAATTGATGATGGAAATTTATAATAAATTGAAAGATTACATTAAGGAAGAAAAACTAATAAAAAGAAATAATTAAATAGAAAATTCAACTCTGATTTTCCAACGCTAATTAACCAACTCTTAACTATACAGAACCGGTATTCCCAGTTTATTGTGATTTAACAGATGGAAGATACAAACTCCTTGACTTGGTAAGTTATGTCTATATTCTCCAAAGGAGAAATCAGAGTATTACATCAGAAGTAATTAACAAAGCCAAAGATTTTCAATCTATCAATAGAATGTTCCCATCTGTCAATGACTTATTACCTGCTACCGATGGAGAAGTTGAACGATTACGACCTTTCGATGTATTGAAATTGAATCCACCACGACACACATGCCCTCTTTGTCAACAAGTGTTTAAAGATGAAAAGTTTTTGAAACGGCATTTAGTATACAAGCATAAGGCACAAGCAGAATAGACTTTTTACACAGAATCCTTACTTTTTACACAAGTGCTACTATTTACACAAACCCCCTCCTGGTTTTTAGGGAATAAACGGAAACCTGGCTCCGCCCATTCAGACACAGGGACATACTCCAGATCAGGTACGAAATCCTCAAGTCTCCTCTGGATTAACCGTCTGGCCTCCCAATACCGCGCATGCTTCCGTCTGTATCTTTCAACAAGATTCTTTTGACCATCCTTGGATATTTTTACCCCAAGAAGATAAGCCATCTCTTCAATAGCACTGAAGTTGATGATTCGGTCTGGTTTCTCCCTGAAGAAGGCCTCTATTGTCTCCTCTTCTCGACCAGGGAGATAAAAGAACGTTTTATCCCTGTACCGAGCTGATTTAATGACAGGGAACTGCCTTTGAAGATTACGAACAGTGGAGACCACGAAATCAGAGACCAGGTAGCCGTCGGTCATAAGCCTGCTTAGAAGCTTGATCCCGTTCTTGCGTATGATATGATTCCCTTGGGTGTGATGGCCTTCTACAATGCCTCTCGTGAGGTTATACACGGTCCCTATGTTCAATCCGTACATCTGCGCTGCTTCAGCCTTTGTAGCCCCTTCTTTAATTGCCTTGATAATCTTATTCTTCGTTTCTAGTGGTATCTTTTTTCTCTCGTATTCAAATTTCACTCTTCGGTAGATAAGCGAGGTGTCAACCCCGTATTTATCCGCTATCGTTTTTACGGATACGCCTTTTTCAAGGAGTTCTTGGATATCTTTGCAATCCTCTTCAGACAGTTTCTTTGCTACCATCAATTGAAAAATCGAGACTGCTGATATATAAAGGTGTTGAAAAACAGGTTTTTTTCGAGATTGTTATTTACAAATATTATCCCAATGACGGTCTAGGTAATATTCTAGTCCGCTTCCAGGTTGATAACTTGGGTATGTTTTCATAAACTCTATTTTTGCCAACTTATAACTCTGATTATTAATGATTTTTGCTTTTTTTGCTAGATAGATTAATGCCAAAGATGGGGAACGAGATATCCCTTGATTACAATGAATTAATACGTTCTTCGTAGAAATATTGTTTTCAATGACCTTCATAGTAGTATTGATTATTGGTTCCATATATTTATGATCAAGAGGAATATCCATATCAACCATGTTTAAAAAAAGATGAGACGGTTGTTCAAAAATTAGATAATTTGGATGCATCTTTGGTAAATTACCTCTATATCCAACTGCTCTCTGATGACACGGACTTTTACATGCATGTATCACGACCCAATAATCCCGTACATCATAAAAACAATCGTTTTCTTCCCCAATATAAAGATTATTACAGATACGTATCATCAAATCTACCATTGCTTTCTTTCATTGGTAATATAGTAACATCTCTTTCTTTAAAAAACAAATCCATTGCAGAGTATTCATTAGGGCCAAATCCAAAATAACAAAATCAACCACATAAACCATGTTATTAAAGGAGAAACTGCAGAATAAAGACCTAGAATATAAACATTTTTCTCTCGTTGTTTTTTGGTAAGTCTAGTTAACATAGAACGCATCCAAAAACCTGCAAATCCAGTGCTTATCGGTACAAGAATGCTAACAGCTGGAAAGAAATATGATTGTTCAAAATTTCCATATAGAATATACCAAATTATACTAATTTGTATAATCAAAATGACCGCTAAAAATCCTTTATACCATCCTGAACCCATCACTTGTGATAAGGCAGCAACTGATAGCAGAGCGATAATAGCTAAAAAAAATTCGAGATTTGTAACTTCTTTGAGTATAAAAATCGAATTAGAAACAACTAGTGAAATAAAAAAACCAGAAACAAATAGAGTAAGGGCAGATTGAACACCGTAGTTCTTCCACAAAGATTTAGAGTTATTTAATTGTACAATACCAGAATTTATTACGGGCCAACCTACTCCCAATTCACCTTTACAAACTGGATCTTTTGAAACATAATAGCAATGAAGATATTGATACAATGCAATTGATGTTGCAAAGAAAATAGAAACTAAAACCGAATTGTTATCTATCATAATTTTTTCCATCTAAAACTTAGTATATTATAGTAACTCTTTCTTTAAAAAACCAACTAATGATTAAAAAAGAGGGATCATTATTATAAAAGATGTTGAAAACTATTAAAATTGCCACAACCTTTTTATGTTAATTTATTTAATGTTGTTTACGTGAAAATATGAAACTTATAATAAAAGATGGCTTTATTGATTTAGGAAATCCTGTATATATGGATGATGAGAAACAACAACGATTCATTCAAGAAATGGAAAGAATTTTTGGTAATATTGAAAAAGAAATTAAAACGGAAATAGTACCTCCTGGGCCTGGTGGGGGGGATCAACATAAATGGGAACCAAAAGATCTTGTAAAATTATTTACTTGCAATGAAATAGAGAAACTACAAGTTGAACTTACTCGATCGTATATGAGTGTTGGAATGAAAATGGTTACATTCGTGCCCGCTGTAACAAAGTGGATGGAAGAAAATGGTATTATACAATATCCGCCAACGGAAGAAATAATTGATCGTTATTTACATGAGAAGGGATTAGAATGAAAATATTAATTGGTGATCATCATCATATTGATTTTAATGAACCTATCAAAGCTACTGACGAACAAATCGGCGAGGTAATGCAATTCTTTTACGGCAATTTTTTGGAAAATGTTGTAGAAATAGACGAATTGAGTGAATTTCGTACCGACAGACTTGGAAGCAAGCTTTTTAGAAAAAAATGGTCGCGGTCTGAATATGCAGAGCTTGTGAAGATTTATAAAAACACTGAAGAACTAGTCGATGGTCTTGGTAGATCACACATGTCTATTGATATGCAGAGGATTGATTGGTTGGAGGATTTTTTTAGATATGTTAAAAGAAATAATATTCAACTATTCACCAATAATATCGAAGAAGTTATCGAAAGATACATTGAAAATCAAGAAAATATAAAATTATTAAAAAAAGAACGAAAACGTAAATTAAAAGAGTTAAACAAAAAAGCTAAAGATTTAATAAAAAAATTAGAAAGAAGTCGCCAGATCAAAGAAGGTTTTTCTGATTGGCCTGGTGTTAATGAATCTTATGAAAAATGCTTAAGAGAAAAATTAGAGGCAGAACAGGAATTAGATCAATTTCAAAAATTAGTTGAAGGGGAATAAAGTTATATTTTATATACACAACTAATATACATAATTTGTAAATAACATTTTAAAAATACAAAAAGCATTTATAATACATTATTAATTCTTATAATATATGAGTGAGGTGCCTCCAAGATGGGCGTTTATAATTTATGCTAAACTTTGGGTATCATTTAAGGATAAAACTTTTTCTAGGAAAGATGTGAATGGTATAATTGGAGACAGCTCAAGCAATGTTTCTCAAGTTTTTTCTATTTTAAAAAAAGGCGGATGGCTTGCCATAACTCTTGACCCACAGGATGGGCGAAAAAGCTTATACAAATTGAAAAATCCAAAGGAAGTGATAGAAGAGATAGGAGAGAAAAAATGATTTCCAAATCAAAAAAGAAAGATGGAACATATTCTCTTCTATGCTCAAAACTTGATTTAACAAAGGAAAACGGCCTCGTTGAAATCGATTCAGATGCAAAAGATGAATTTCAAAGATATATTTTTAGACAGGCTAAAGAAAAACTAGGAATAGATTCTATTTTCTTTTTTAAACAAGAAGGAGCGCCAAGTGTTCCTCTCATTTATTTTAGTAAAATGGAATATCGAGATCGTGATAAAATTGCTCAATTACACAAATTGGTCTGGAATATCGCACAGGCTCCCCTACTTTTCGTAATTTTACCAGATGTGGTGTTAATATATAACGCTTACAAACCACCAAAAATGACGACTAATAGGATATTAGATGATTTAGCAGGATTCATGGAAGAATTAAACCTCTTTATCAATACTGAATATGAAATACAAAAAATTATGAAGTATCATAGATCAGAACTTGTTACTGGTAGTTATTGGCAAAAGCATATTGATAAATTTAAAAAGGAAGAAAGAGTATATCAAACATTATTAGATAATTTAGATGTTATTAAAAAAAGATTAATTGATAAAGGATTATCCTTAGATATTATTCATAGTCTCTTGATTAGATCGATATTTCTTAAATATCTTGAAGATAGAAAAGATAACAACGGTCATAATGTATTTCCCGACGGATATTTTAAAAATTTTTTACCTGAAGCAACAAATTTTATAGATTTACTTTCTGATCCAAAAGTTACTTATAACTTTTTTCAGCAGTTGAATATAAAATTTAATGGAGATTTATTTTTATTAGATAAAGAAGAGGAAAAATTCGTTACTAAAGAACATCTTGAATTATTACAAAGACTTTTCAAGGGAGAAGAATATCTTGATAGTGGCCAGACGATGTTATGGCCATTGTATGCTTTTGATGTTATTCCAATTGAGCTTATAAGTAATATCTATCAGCGATTTTTAAATTATGAAACAGGTGGGGGAAATAGAGAAATTAGAGGAATTTACTATACTCCTTATCATCTTGTTACTTTTTTAATGGATCAAGTTCTTCCCTGGGATGGAAAAAAAATTGATTTTAAGATACTTGATCCTTCTTGTGGTTCTGGTATTTTCTTGGTTGAAGCATATCGAAGACTAATAAGTAGATGGATGCAGAAAAATCCAGGAAAACATCCATCAATAACAGACTTGACCAGCCTTCTTACTAAAAATATTTTCGGCGTGGATATTGATTCAAATGCTATCAAAATAGCTGCATTAAGCATATATCTGACTATTTGTGATTATTTAGAACCTCGTGAAATCTGGAATAAAGTCAAGTTCGAGCCAATCATAAATAGCAATTTATTTGTTTCAGATTTTTTTGATAAAAATAAACTTTTCTCCAATGAAAAATATGATATTATAATCGGAAATCCACCATGGAAAAGTGAGTTATCAGATAACGCAAGGAATTATCTAAAAGAAAATAGGAAGCCAGTTGGCGATTATCAAATATCACAAGCATTTTTATGGCGAGTCGGAGAATTATGTAAAGAAAATGGTACTGTATGTATGATTGTTTCAAGTAAGGGACTGCTTTTTAATATCTCGAAACCAAATAAGGATTTCAGAAATAACTTTTTTTCATCGTTCAATATCAAGAGCATTATTAATTTTTCTGCAATGCGGCGCATTCTATTTTCAGAAGCAGTTGCTCCAGGAGCAGCAGTGATTTTTTCACACAAAGGAAAAGAGGATGATCAGCCAATCTTCTATTGTTCACCAAAACCAAAATATTCTCCGCAGGATGATTGGTCATTAGTTATAGAACCGCAAGACATTGCATATATCCCAAAAGATGAAGTTCTTGACAATGATATTATTTGGAAAGTATCTATGTGGGGTAGTCCGAGAGATTACGAATTAATAAAAAAAATGGATAACTTACCACGGTTAAGAGATATTTGTGGAAAAAAAGGTTGGGTACATGGAGAAGGATATATTATCGGCAATGGGCAATTTGATGTACCTGAATTTTATGGAAAAAAGGTTGTAGATTCAGATACAATACAAAGATTTACGATGGATGAAAGCCCCCTTCCAATTAATCAAGTTACTAATTTCTATAGATATGCAAAAGACAAACCAGAAATATTTCAAGGGCCACATCTATTAATTAGACAAAGTTACAAAGCAGATGTTGGAATAATTGCATGTATTCTGGAAAATGATACAATTTTTTCCCAATCAATTATTGGTATTCATAGCAAGAAAGAGGAATTAAATGAATTAGCAGCTATCTGTTTAGCTATTAACACGAATATACCTTTATATTATGGGATGTTGACAAGTTCAAGGTGGTTAGTTGAACGGGATGAATTTGCGAAAGAAGAAATAATGGATATCCCCATACCACGGAATATTTTTGAAATAAAAAAAGCATATACTATTCTATTAGATATTTCTAAAAATATTAAATCGAAAAAAATTATTGATGAAATTGTGAAAAAATTTTATAATTTAGATGATAATGATTTAATATTAATTAATGATGCAATAACTTATACACTGGATTATTTTAGAAAAAAAAGTAATTCAATTGCTGTTGAGCCTGCGGATGAACAAATTTTAAACGACTATACCAAAGTTTTTTGTAATGTAATGAACAATTCTTTTTCCAACGAAAAAAAAATATTTGTTGGTCATATCTATCCTGGGGACGGACCTCTTAGAGTTGCATCTGTAAGCCTTGAAAATTTATCAGAAAAATTATCGAAAAAATCATATATCCAAAATATTGGGTTAAAAGAGATTCTTAATAGCCTGGAAAAAACATTGAACGAAGAGGGATCTCAAAGTATATATGTTAAGAGAAATCTCCGAAGATATTCAGGTCATACTATATTTATTATAAAACAAAATCAAAAGAGATTTTGGACTAAATCAAATGCTTTGAGAGATGCTGATGAAACATATGAAGATATAATGTCGCTGTGGACAGATAGTTTAGGTGAAAATTTTGAATATACAAAATCTACAATTTAAATCACAACCATCTCCTAGTTTTATAAAGGAAATTGGTTCTATGGGAATAAAAAATATCCTTGAGATTTTTATTAAAGCATATAGAGAACTGTATGCTTCAGGACGGATAAAAAGTACGATGACTGAACCAGAGATCAGTGAAGAATTATTCGTTGAATTACAGTTTGAATGGAGGAGGGCAAATATCTCCCTTGTAATTATTCCTGAAAAATCGCATAGAAAAAATAAAAAAAGTCGCGGGAAAACTCCTACAATTGATTTTTGTTTTCGTGGAAGATGGGACTCTTTATCCTATTTTGGTTTTGAATGTAAATTGTTGAAAGAAGGAGACAACAAACTTAATTCATTATATATAACTGAAGGGGTAAATCGTTATATTTCAGGGAAATATTCTAAAAATTATCCGATTGGAGCAATGATCGGTTATGAAACATATGGAACACCTACAAAAATTATCCATGATATTAAACAGAAAGTCAATAAAGTAGCTGATATTGCCAAAATGAAAAAATCTAATTTAATATCTAATTTTTCGGATCATTATTTTTCATTACATAGCCGAAATATCACTGGGCATTCGAGTTTCCAATTATATCATTTGTTTTTTGATTTCACATAATTTATCCGATAGACTATCAACCACTTAGCCATGAATAAGCGGTAAGAACCCTATGTACCTGCCGTTTAAAACTAGCATGAAAGTAGAATCATGCTATCAGTCCATGCTTCCCCAACGGCAATCTGATAACATCTCTTTCTTTAAAAAACCACCCCATACTTTTTTGTCATCATTGATAAGTGTTCCTTTTTAATTATGTATTTATTACAAGTGTTTTCAGTTAGGAAACATTTAAAAATGTATTAAATCTACATTGTATAAAAAATAAGGAGGAAAGCCATGTCAAATGAAATGTTATCAGAGATTGTGTGTCCTTATTGCAACAAATCAATACCTCTAGATTCAGCATTAATGCATACGCTCGAAGAAAAAATGCGTGGACAAATAGAAGGGGACATTGTTCAGAAAGTAGCAAAATCATTTGAATCGCAGTTGAAGGATCTACAGAATCAAGTTCAAGAAAAAGATAATCTATTAAGAACAACTCAGGAGGCTGAACTCAGTTTAAGAGCAGCACAAAGACAGCTTGAGGAAGATAAAAGAACTCTACAATTACAGGTGCAACGTACAATAGATGAAGAAAAAGCGAAAATAATCACAGAAGCAACAAAAAATGCAGATGAAACACATCGGCTTAAAGATTTAGAAAAAGACAAACAAATGGAAGACATGAAAAAACAAATTACTGAATTACAAAGAAAAGCCGAACAAGGTTCTATGAAAAATCAAGGAGAGGCCCTCGAACTTGAATTAGAAAGAATATTAAGAGAAACTTTCCTGAATGATCGGATTGAACCAATTGAGTCTGGTGTTCATGGTGCTGATATTCTCCATACTGTTTGTTCTAAGTCAGGTAAGATATGTGGAACGATTCTTTTAGAATCAAAAAACGCCAAGAACTGGAATAATGCTTGGATACAAAAACTAAAAGAAGATCAAAGAGATAAAAAAGCGGACATAGCTGTATTGGTAACAACAACATTACCAGATGGAATAAATATTTTTGATTTCCGAGATGGTATTATTATCACACATTATACAATGATAATACCCGTTATCATGTTACTGCGTATCCAACTCTCTGAGGTCGCAAGAACAAGGAGTAATAACGTTAACATAAATGAGAAAAAAGATATTTTATACAACTATCTCACCAGTGTGGAATTTAGGCAAAGAGTTGAATCTATTGTCGAAGCTTATGCAAATATGATGGTTGATCTTGAGAAAGAAAAGAGATCTATGATGAAAAGTTGGGCGAAACGAGAAAAACAGATTCAACAAGCCGCTCATGGTCTTGCAGATATGTTTGGTGGATTACAAGGAATTATTGGGCCTTCCTTACCGGATTTAAAAGTATTAAGCTTACCAGAAGTTACAGAGGAAAAAACAGAGGCGGGATAGAAATGAAAAAACTTGCTCTTCCGGGTGCCTCCCGTCCAGGATATTCAGAGAGGATCAGGGACGTATTAGATGAGCACGGTCGTTGTTGGTATGGGTGGACATATAAAATCAGTTTACCTAAACAAGCAATACTGAATAACCAAGATTCCTTTCATATTTATGTCCATAGCATAAAGAATCCAAAGGATGAAACTTATGGGGAGGGAACTGGACTAATAGATTATATCATATTAGTCAAAAAAAATAATTATAAATATAATGATACCCCTTTTGAGTCTCCTGAACCAGAATGTACTCCAGTAAGGAATCTGGACAGACCACATAGATTGTGGGTAAAGATTATTGATAGACTCACACCTATAAGTACTCAAAATAGAAAATGGACTTCGTTCAAAGATTTTGATACTGATATTCGATTAGGTCGTTATAAGTTTATACAGCCAAATGTTGATTTTGAATATATTATTGATGAAAACATTTAATGAAGGGGAGTCTTGTCTGGGAGGAACGGTAGAAAAAAAATTGAGTCTGGGAAATTTATCTACCGATCTTATTGACTCCCCAAGAAATATTATATTGTTATGATTGATAAATGTTTTCTTTTATGAAATGCTATAAAATGTGAAAAAAAAATTGTTTATTAAGTTGACAATATGATATCTTTTAAATTATAGAACAATCTTAGTTTTTTGCTAAAGCTTATGTATAATATTGCGATTGCTGATACAAAGGGAACTCTGATGTCGAGTGACGACTATGCAAGCGAACGCGACTTCGTGGCTCGCTATCTTCTGCGATCATTAGAGGATGCACTCAAAGTGGTTGGTGTCGAGAACACAGTGGATATCTATATCGAAAAGAGCGTTGATGGGGGAACGCCTGATTTATCTGTAGAATGTGCAGGTCGTGGTCTATTCCTTATTGAAGCAAAATTCAAAAAGAAAGTCGGTCATATTATCCGCGATATAGAACCACGTGATCCTGCTGTGATTGAACAAGCAGTCCGTTATGCCGCTGTAGGTGGCTACCCATTCTATGCTACGTGCAATGCAAAGCGTCTCATCCTCTACCGTTTTACACCTGGTGTTCGTGCCTATGAAAGTGAAGTTTTATCGGTTGATTTCGCCGAACAACCGAATTGGGCAAAGGAGTTATTCCTTATTGCTTTTGGAAAAAAGGAAGCTAGACTCAAAGCACCGGACGATTCTGTCGTTGATACTCTTCTTGAAGCTTTTGACGACATTTATCCTGAGTTCACTAGAGGCCTTGACCAACATCTAAAGAACGCCAGATTCCGTAAGCGATTTGAGAATTGGCTAAGCAGTCAAGGTTTAGAAAGCAATGATGAAACACATCGTTTGATTGCCCAACAAACTGCTTACTTGCAGATAAACAAACTATTGTTCTATCAGGCTATACGAACCATATATCCTGACAAGCTTCCACCTCTTCACATTACAGAAGAACAAGATGTGAGTGAACGGCTTGCTGAACTATACGCGGCTGCTAGGAAAATTGATTATCTTCCGATTTACCAAATGGATATTCTTTCAGAGATTTCATTAACTGAGCGATCTAAAACTCGGATTCGCACTCTTGTGGATACCATTGCCACATTCGACTTTGTACACACGGAGACAGATTTTATAGGGAGGCTATATGAGAAACTCATTCCGACTAAGGAACGAAAGCGGTTGGGCCAGTTCTATACCCCACCATATATCGTGGATTTAATCACGCAACTTACAATAAAAAACAAGGATGCTAAGGTGTTTGACCCTGGTTGTGGTTCTGGTGGATTTTTAATTAAGTCTTATCAGCGTTTACGCGAACTCAAAGGTATACCAAAGCGAGAAGGTGGCATTTCTGAAAAAGACCATAATGAAATTCTAGGCCAAGTTTTCGGTGTCGATATTAACCAGTTCCCAGCCCATCTCTCAGTTGTGAATTTGGCTATTCAAAGTCCAAAAGCCAAGGTTAACAAGATTAATGTCGCAGTCAAAGACTTCTTCGATACGCGCCCCGGTGTTTCTACCTTGATGGGCTTTCAATCATTTACAACTGACGGCGAACAAGCGAGTGTCGATTTACCCACAAGCATCGATGTTGTAGTTGCTAACCCGCCATACATTCGTCAGGAACTCGTAGGTGAAAACGAGAAATTAAAAATCAAGAAAGCACTTGAAAGTGATTACAAGGACCGACTCTTTGTAGGTGCTACGGTTAAAGCGAAGAAAGACGCAATTATATTAGGAAAGCAGAGTGATATTTATGTCTATTTTTTTGTTCATGCTTTGAAATATCTTAGAAATAACGGAACTTTAGGTTTTATTACAAGCAATAAGTGGCTCGAAGTAGGCTATGGTGAACCGCTTCAAGATTTTCTCCTCAGAAACTCTGCAATCCGTTATGTAGTGGAGATTGATAAAGCGATTTTTCCAGATATTGAGGTCGATACTGTTGTCACAATTCTACAAAAGACAAATGAGCCTGCAAAACGTGAATCAAATCATGTCAAGTTCCTTCGTTTAAAGAAAATGATTTCTGTAGATGATCTCGTTAATCTGCTTACGTCAGTGGACACTGAACGAAATAACGATTCATATAGATTAACACTCATCCCACAACAGAAGATTACTCCTGGAAAGTGGACTCTTTATTTACGTGCGCCAGAGATTTATTGGAAGATTCAAAACCATGATAAAATGTCCCGTTTAGATATTGTAGCCGAAGATGTGTTCTATGGTATGAAGACAGGATGCGATCCTTATTTTATTTTGTCGAATGAAGAAGCAAAAGAACATGGGATAGAGCGGAGATACCTAAAGCCATGCGTACCAGCTGGGAACGATATAGAAGGATTAACAATTGATCCTGAAGCTATTAACCAATATTTTTTCATGGTACCTTCAGACGATAGAAAGATTAGAGAGTCCTCTACTTGGAAATATATTCAATATGGAGAACGACTTACAGTGGAACCTGCAAAGCGGCGAAAGGATAGCAGACATTTAGTTGACATTGAAACTGTAAAGAGCAGATCTCCCTGGTTCAGTCTTCCAGATCTACCAATTCCAAACATAGTATTCCCCATGTGGTTCCGTTATAAGTTCAGAGCATTCCTTAACCAAGCTGAAGCGAGAGGGACAAATTACTATATTTATGTCGTTTGCAAAGACGATATAGCCAAATCCTTGGCTGCATATCTTAATTCAAGCCCAGTTCAACTTTGCCTGGAATTGCTTGGTCGCCAATACAGCGGTATGTTGCATATGATGGTCTACGAACTGCAAGGACTCCCAGTTTTAAACATAAGCAAGTTATCGAAGGAAGAGCGTAAAAAGTTAGCTAATGCTTTTGATGACCTTAGTTCGGCAAAGGCTCGTACTTATAAATTGATATCAAAGAAGAAAAAACCAGCAAAGATCTCTAATGATAACGAAGAGAAAATGTCGATTGAGGAAGAAAAGGAAGAGGTAGGTGTTGAGGAACAGAATGCTCAGTCGAAGCTTGATGATATTATTTTCGACATTTTAGGTTTCTCGGATAAACAACGTCAAGCGGTTCTGAAAGGCCTGGTTGAGATGCGTGAGCTTCGCCGTGCTCGGACACGCTGAATTATATCTAATTTATTATGAATATAAGTTTTTTTCGTGCATCGTCTCCTAAAAGTGATATTGTTCGTTTCTACTTTAATTTTTGGCAATAAAGAAATCAAATAGTTTCTGCCAGGAAAACCGTGAATTTTGTAAATGGAGAGAAGATTTTCATTTTTGTTTTATTCCCTTTGAGGTTGCATCAAGAAGAAGATCTAAAATTTCTTTACCTAAGGGGGTTATTTGATAGTATCTCCCCATTTTTTCCTTTGGTGTTATACATATTACTAGATTTTTTTTCTGTAGAACTGATATTGTTCTGCTAATGGTTGGTCTTTGTGTCGAAATAATTTCGCTGAGCTGAGTTGGTGTCTTTGGTGTTGATAATTGTTTCAAGACTTTTCTGCGTATTTTGCCTCTCGAAACAAAGCTCACGAGTTCATACTTTTCGTACATACGTAGCAACCATGTACATATTAACGTAGCAATCATATATCAAATATTTATTAAAATAGGTAGCAAATACGTAGCAAATTACAGTAATATTTATTATAAAGAAATTCTTATCTTATAATGATACTAAAGATCTGCAACCGACGTAATAAATTCATAATTTATAGGGAGGTACATGTATAATAAAAGAAAAATAAACAGTAGGGAGAGATTTTTATAGTGATAAATGATTCTATTTTTGGCATTTGGAGAGTAGGTGTGGAAAATGGGCTTGAGGGGTGATATAGGATGGGATCTGTTTTTGGTAGTAGGAAAAAGTTTATAAAGGGATATGTGCAATGCATTTTTGGTAATAATACGGGGGGCTAATGTATTATGCCGAAAAAACAATCTGCTAGTGGTAGACATCAAGATCTCGATAAAATGAAAGAAGAATATAAAAAAGACGGGATCAGAATATTTACTAGAATAGAGATTAACCCTCACATGCATACTGTATATACTTTGTATAGCCAAATAAATCCTCAACCAAAAAATGAGCTTGAAGAGGAGATTTTACGTTGGAGTGTAAAAAAAGTTACTAATGTAGAATTTGAAATAATGGACATCAGTAGACGTGACGAATCACCTCGTTCAAGGATGGCGTACGCTTTTGTAGCAGAAACTCAAAATAAAAATAATTGTAAGGATATTAAGAAAAAAATTATTCGCGTACGTGATTCATATATTTCAAAAATCGAAGAACTAAGAAATAAAATTAGGATTGCGGAAAGCACTAGTAAAACTGAAGAGCCATCATCTATCATTGGTGTTTTATCTAATTAATAAGGCTTTGCACATAAATTATGGCGCATCTAAATATTACCAGGAAAGGTTCTTTTAATACTGATTTAATAAATAATCCCATAAAATTAATATACTCGTATCCTCATTTAACTAAACTGGAGGAACTGTTATGAAGAAATCCATCATAAAAATAAGTATTGTTGTAGCTACTTTTTTTCTACTATGTATAAGCCCTCTTGGAACACAGGCAACAAATAGACCAATGACTTCTACAACATGGTCCTCAGAAGCAAATGGTTTTCACTACACAATTTTCAGTAAGTATCCCGCATCATCTGACATCGACTCATGCGCCCCACCATTCAAACCACTGACGAATCCAGACGATGGTAATATTACAGACTTCCACGAATCCAGTGACCACCAAGTCATGACCATTCGGATTTCTTCATCACAACCAATCGAAATTGAAAACATCACGTTCTATGTAAGCATCACGATGAACGGTACTCAAAAAACAACGCAAGGAAACGTAATGGGCTTTGATATAATTAATAAAACAGATAACTTTGGGTTCTTTCGCTTTTATGAATCTGGACCATATTATGAAGGGAGTTTTCAGTATCTTAAACTAGGAAGATTTGTACGTGACAACAGATCACTTTGGGATACAACTGGGTTACTTAACTATATAACCGTAATCTATCCTGGAGAATTTACATTCCCACCAGGCACTTGGTATCTCGTTGTGTATGCAGGGGTATTTGACCTGCCAAATGAATGCATCCAGATTCATTCGACAATCGATGTAAACGTCATTAATCCTCCAGATGACATAAATTTCTCCAAAAACGAGGAAGGGAAATACAATGGACTTTGGTACGGAGAATTTAATGCCCCAGTTATATACAGAAAGGCCGCGTATAAGGAAATCATGATAGCGGGTAAAGCGGAGTTCACCGCTAACGACAGTTTCCTGTATTGTCTCCATGGTCCTGGTGAGACTGGATCCTGGAGAATCTCATGGAATACCCCTGAGGGAGTCATAAAATGTAAGATCAAGATGTTAAAGGGCATTTGGAGTTCTCCACAAAGTCCGGACACTGTCTACTCCTGCAATCAGCATGTTGGCGGTAGCGGGAAATATAGTCTCCTTACTTCCTATGTTGAAACGGGAAATGCCCATTCGTTTACACATCAAATTTATCTTTCAGGTCTGGATCTTAAACTGACATAAAGCCCTCCATGAAGTGCGAGGGGTTATATGCAAAATTAAATTATAAAAAGTTTATGTGCAAAGCCAATTAATAATATCATTTTGTCCTGGACAAGATTTCAAAAGAGTGACACATAGTACGTACAATATTTACTATCTGAGAAATTCTTACGGTCTCTTGATTATGACATATCGCTTTTTCATGTCCTGGTATTCCACAACTCCATTGAATAAAACCAATAATATTCCAATCGTCCATTATTTTAACCTCGAAACTTCTACTTGAATAATCTGTAGATGTAATTGCAATCTCTTCCCCATAAATTCTTTTTAATTCTGGAAGTATATCATCTCGAAATCTAGCAAATAATCCTAAATCTCCTCCTCCTTTTCCATATGACGTGTATGGTAAAATAACCGCTTTTGATAATTCATCTTCTCCATTAAATTCACTCATTTCTTTACCATCGATTCCGTCACATACAAGTGTAATCATTTGTTCTGTGCAAACCTCTTTGTAAACATTTCTTATTAATCTCCCCCAAGATACATCTCGTGGAACTCCTTCTTCAGCACTAGTTAATATGACTTTTGAAGGAATATTTATTTTAGATAATTCCTTCACAGCGTATATAGCTGCTATAGTTCCAGCTCGGTCATCTAATGCTTTTGAAGTGATTACTTGATCTACAGTTTTGCATTCCTTTTTAGTTTTCCAATCTCCATAATCTTGGATGACAAAATCCCCTTCTTTTATTATTTCGTTTATCTTTGTAATTTCAACAAATAAATATTCAGCCGATTTTCCTTCTCGTTTAATCATAATATTTTCTATATCTTTTTTTTCGTCATAATTTCTTATAGTTTTTTCTTCAATTTTATATACCTTATAAATTAACCCTTCAGCAATATTCTCTCTAAAATTACTATTTCTAAAACCAACAATTTTACATTGTGGTTCTAGTATCTTAATTGCACGTTTTGTTTTATCTTTATTATAAATAGGTTTTTGTTTTTTTGTTAATTGAGGAGGTGCACATATCGGTATTATTTGCCAAATGTCCTTACCTAAAAAAGTTTCATCTTCCTTTTTTTTAGTTATCATATATGAAATTTCATCAAGATGGGCACCAAATGCAATAGGGATCTTTCTAATATCATCTTTTTCCTTTGGTTTTAAATCATTTAATTCTATTATATTATTATTTTTATTTTGCCCCCCAACGACAACTAAATTTCCTGCATGTCTAACTATTTTTAGACTTACTTTTTTTTCTCTATTTAACTTTCGTATTATAGTTATAATGGCCTTTTCCATAGGAAAATCATTATTGATTCTTGGATCATTTTTTGCTATCTTAACACATGCTTGAGTAGGGCCGGGAGTTTCCAAAAGATACATTAAATCATTATAAATCTGTTTAAAATCAATATCAATTTTAGATAACATAGGATAAGGAATCAAAAAACATATATTTAATAAATTCGGAAAAATTGTTAAAAGATTTAAATATAATCATAAAACTATCTTATTGTAATTCAATAATGTGTTAACTAATAATATTATTCTATATTGTTTTTTCGATTTCTATTATCTTTTGCTGCGGGGAGGGTACTATCATTGTTCTTTCGTAAAGATGAATAAATCTCATCAATTCTGATCCCATGTGCGTTAAACTATATAAATGAGTTTTTCTACCATTGACAATAATTGGATCTTTTTTAATAATATTAAGCATTTGAAGTGAATTAATCCTTCTAAGGAGGGTTGTCTTAGGAATTTCAACATTCTCTTCTATGTCTTTGTATTGTCGAGGTTTTTCATCTACTAAATCTAGCATAGGGATTGTTCCTTTAAAGCCAATAATTTGACTTAGCTCTGCTGATTTACCAAACGCTGTGATTTTAATTGCAATTGTATCTTTACGGGAAATATTATGAGACATTTCATTTTAATAATATTGAATGGATTTATTTATAGTTTTGGTAGTGCCATGTGGTGGTCGTTCCATGCGATGGCACGTCCACGCCGTGGTCCCTCCATGATGTGGTCCCACCATTTGATGAAACGACCATCCGATGGGCGAAAAATCCTTTATAAAATAAAACGTATGTCATATCCCCGTGAAGATGTGTTATTTCCTGGTGGGGAGTTTGCGGGGCTTATCCCAGTATGCGCTTTTGCATTTGGGGCAGACATTGGGGTTTTCCTCCTTATTGCGTGGTACCCAGGTATGTCCACATCGTTCACATTGGTATCCTTGTAGGGTTATTTTTGCCATTACATTGAACTATATTATTAGTAGTATTTAACTTTAACTGATTAACTATAAAAGAGGCACATACTATTAGTTAATTACTAATAGGTAAATTGCCAAGGGAAGTTTCGACGCTCCCCCTTGGCAGGAAATACTCGCATGCCTGGTAGCAAACGATGCATCTCCTATTCAGCAATTGAAAAGGAGATATATAACATATTTGCACATCTCAAAGATCAGAGGACGGTTAAGATAGCTGACTTCCTCAAAGCATTCAATGTAACACCATTTCAAACAAGCGAGTATCGAAAGATAAAGTTCCCCTACGAATCACTCTTCAAGCTCATTCTATTCCAACGATTGAAAGGAATAAAGTTCCACACCAAGCTCACGAAATACCTAAGAAGAAATCCCTCTGAGAAATTCAAACTGGGATTCAGCGAAACACCAGACAGGACGCAGGTCGGGTATTTCATTAATCATATATTAGATAATGATAGCAAGGGGCTCATTGAGTTTATCGCTAAGAAGATTGAAGAGATATCTGAGAAGTTCGGGATCCTGTTTGATGTTAAAACTTTGGAACCAGAGAAGCCAATAAAGGAGACGAAAGAACGGAATCAACGCCTACAGAAAAATGATAAAACCAAAGAGATCTGTAGATTATTCAAGAAAAGGTTTGCGCCTTTTATCAATTTGAATCTGAAAAACAACACCTTGTACAAGAAGAACCAGTTCATAGACCTCTTGATACATCTGGGGCAGACCAGGGATTTCGCAGAGAACGGAAGCCAGACATTCAAAGAAGTACGATCCAGCGGATGCCCCGACGCAGACACACTTTTATGCCATCTGAAGAACTATCCTGACCACAAAGACATCCACAGGATGTTTACCACTCTTTTCGAGATCGTCTGGGAGATGGCAAGAAAAACCAACATCTTCGACATACGGAAACATTACGATGTCGCCATTGATTTCACCGAATGGTACTTCTACGGAGACAAATCAAGTTTCATGGTGGTCGGCAAAGAACCTGAGCGTGGGACTGCGAAATGCTACAAATTCATCACCATCAACATCGTAGATGCTGGCAAGCGATTCACCCTTTTGGCGTTGCCTGTAAGCGCATTGGACAACGTAAACAAGGACAGGCTCATTAAAACCATGCTGGAGTATGCTTTGCAGCATATAAAAATAAGAAAAGTCTACGTCGACCGAGGATTCTATGATTCAAAATCAATCAGGGCATTTGAACAGTTTCATCTGAAATACCTTATGCCTGGGATACGTCAATATAACGTACAGCAGTTGCTAAAGATAACTCCAGCGCCTTCTGTAATAAAAGATTTTGTTCTCAAAGACGTAAAATTAAATCTGGTTATACTGGAAGAGGAACTGGAAAACGGGAAGAAAGAAAAACGTGTGTTTGCAACAAACGAGGACTATGACCCAAACGATGTAGCATTGTTGGAGAAACTATTTGATTTGTACAGTAAGCGTTGGGGGATAGAAACTAGTTATAGAGTGAAAAAGCATTCATATCTTCCTAAGACGACTTCAAAGAATTATATGATACGGTTGTTCTATTTCATGTTCTCCGTGCTCTTGTATAATCTTTGGATTCTTGCAGATATTCTGATTTGGCTTGCATTGTTTGGTGTAGTGAAAGAAGATCATCTGCTAACATCGAAATATTTTGGGACTGTATTATATACAATTGATCCAGGGGGCTAGTATGTCCTGTTTTTGTGGTAGGTTTTTTTCTTTTGTATTAGCGTAAGCCCTGGTTCTCTTGGTAATTTTTTGGTTTAGTCCTCTGTTTTTAGTCCCAGTTTTGTTGTTTTGGTGCTGAAAATCAACATCTCTATGTCATAGATCTATGAGTTTTGGTCTGTTTTCCGAAACTAAAAACCTACTTTCGGAGCTACTGGATAAAAGTGGTGGGGATGGTGTCGTGGAATGAATGTGAAATTGATACGGAAATCATAAATCCTGCTATTAAAATCAGGATAAACTGCTCAGAAATGCCATA
>Ga0315279_10003584_pt1 | contig 21496 bp, 17 predicted proteins | sample YL17G06_20_MG_FD_203694 | JGI IMG/M metagenome (GOLD analysis project Ga0315279, IMG submission 203694) | Sediment microbial communities from Yellowstone Lake, YNP, Wyoming, USA - YL17G06_20 | ecosystem: Environmental > Aquatic > Freshwater > Lake > Sediment | place: USA: Wyoming | collected... | reverse complement strand
TGGAAACTCGATTATCCAGTATCTATAAACCAGCCTCGATGCAAGCTTCGGGAACGATAACCAAAAAAATCTTGGGAGGAAAAATTAAGGATATCGATGCTTGTTTCGGGGCCTGAAATTTGAAAAATCGAAGCTGGAATGTTTAAAACAGAATTAAAAATGGATAAAAAACCAATAAGAAGCTTTAAAGATTTGGAGGTGTATCAAAATACATATTCTGCATCTATTGAAGTAGTGGGCAAGATCGTTCCTAAGCTTCCGAGATTTGAACAGAATGATTTGGCTGACCAACTACGGAGATCGGCTAAAGCAATACCAAGGCTCATAGCTGAAGGTTATTCCAAGAAACATCAAAAGAAAGGATTTCAAAAATATTTGGATGATGCCATGGCAGAAAGCAACGAGATGATTGTTTCTTTAAGCCATGCTCGAGATTTATATTCGGGTTTTGTGGACCCAAAACTATGCGAAAACCTTATAGATGTTTACGATAAATCAAGCAGACAGTTGTATAATTTGGCGACAAAATGGAAGAATTTTAAGGAAAGATAGCTTTTTAATGGAAGCTTGTTTGAGGGTGAAGAAGCTCGTATCGAAACCAGAAACCTGAAGGTGGAAACTTGGTATTCCAGATTCCAGTATCTATAAACGAGCATCGATACGAGCATCGACAACGATAACCAATTAATTTCAGGGTTTAAAATGGACCTTTCGATCGTCATTCCTATGTTCGATGAGGCCGAGAATGTTGAGGCAACCATCGGTCAGGTGGAACAGGCCCTCGCTTCTTTTCAAGGGACTTACGAAATTATTGCAGTAAATGATGGAAGCTTTGACAATACCCTCGAAATTCTGGAAAGGGTGGCGTCGCAAAATGAAAAGGTAAGGGTAGTTTCTTTTTTAAAAAATTTTGGTCGTGGAATGGCTCTTAGAACAGGGTTTAAGGAATCGAAAGGGGAAATTGTCGTATCCATTGATGCTGACCTGAGTTATGACCCACATTATATACTTGATCTTGTCAAAACATTGAGAGCCGACCAAAATATCGATTTTGTCCTTGCATCTCCTTACATGCCAGGGGGAGGTGTTAAAAATGTCCCCTTGCTTCGTTTATGGATCAGCAAATTGGGAAATAAGATACTTAGATTAGCGATGCCCAACCGTATCTATACTTCTACTGGAATCTTTCGCGCCTATCGGAGGAAAGTTCTCGAATCTCTTGAACTCGAATCGGATGGGAAAGAGATCCATCTTGAAATCCTCTCCAAGGCAATCGCTTTGGGCTTTCGGGTGAAGGAGATCCCCGTCGTGCTAACGAATCGTAAAAAAGGAAGATCAAAATTCAAATTTAGGAAGACCGCAATCTCTCATCTGGTTTTTTCAGTTTTTGAAAAACCGATGATGATCTTTGGTTTTATTGGACTTCTGACCCTCAGTATTGGGCTCTTAATAGGGGTCTACGTCGCTTATTTGAGATTTTCAGGAGAATTAACTCCAGGAAGGCCATTAATCACGTTTGCTATTCTATTAATTTTAGGAGGGATTCAGATACTCTCGTTTGGATTCATTGCGATCCAGATTGTCTCCCTCCGTAGAGAAATTCTGAGGATTCAGAAAGAAAATTTGGAATTACGAAGGGAGGTATTAGGCAGAGAGCATAGGGCAGAGAGCATAGAGTAAAGAATCAACTTATGATTAAGTTCAGGTTTCAAGACCTAAGAATTTGGCAATTAGCAATTGAAATTGCTGATCAACTCTTCGAGATAGCGGATGTCCTTGAGCAGAAGAGGCTGTATAAATTTGCAGAACAACTTCGAGGAGCGGGAATGTCCATGTCTAACAATATAGCAGAAGGGTCAGGTTCTTCCTCTAAAAAGGAATTTAGACAATTCTTAAATATGGCTCGAAGATCTACCTTTGAGAACGCCAATATTTTGATTCTTTTAGAAAGAAGAAATCTTATATCTAAAGAATCCTTAGACGAACTTTTAACCAAGTTGGATCGCCTTTGCCGACAGATTACAAATTTTCAAGGGTCAATGAAATAAAATGACCCTATGCTCTCTGCTCTATGCGCTATGCGAGAGATGTTTGATGAAAAAGTCAATTCTGTTTTTGAGTAATGCTTATCCTGATTTCGATTCATCTTATCGAGGCAATTTCATAAAAGAGATGGCTATGCGGTTGCAAATTAATGGATACCGCATCTTTGTTGTCACCCCAAAAATTTATAGAGGTAGCCCTTGTTTCGAAGAACAGAATGGCATTAAAGTCTACCGGTTCCCTTTTTTTGCCGGCGGTAAGCTTTTGATTCAGTACGAAAAGATTCCGTATCTGAAGATGATCATTTACTACCTTTCTGGATTCTTCACCACAATCTATGTTTTGATGAAACATGGCTGCCATCTCATCCACGTCCACTGGGCCATTCCAACTGGATTGATTGGTGTTTTTGCAGGGACCCTCATGAAAAGGCCTCTCATTGTCACAATCCATGGTTCTGACTTTAGAATGGCCATAAACAGATCTTTTCTTCTTAAAGTATTCCTCTATGTTTGTGAGAAAGCGTACCACATCATCTGTGTTTCAGATGTGCAGAAAAAAGAAATAGAACAGTTGGGCATTGAAAGTGAAAAAATATCGGTATTCCCGATGTGTATAGATGAGAACTTCTTAGAGCTTGGAAAGAATAGAAAAAGGGGCTTGGATAGGAGGCCTTTCATTATTCTTAGCAATCGGAACCTTCTACCTATCTACAATGTCTCTTTATTGATTCGAGCAATGCCAATTGTGCTTCAAGAAGAGCCGAATACCAAGTTTTTCATTGCAGGGGATGGACCTGAACGAGATCATTTAGAAAAGGAAGCCAAGAAATTAAATGTGAATGCATCAGTTCAGTTCTTGGGCCGAGTTCCTCACGAGGAGATGCCAAATCTTTTGACTCAAGCAGATATATATGTCTCAACCTCTTTGTATGATGGAACATCCGTTTCGTTACTTGAGGCAATGGCATGCGGAACTTTTCCAATTGTGACGGATATCCTATCAAACCAAGAATGGATCTCAGATGGTGAGAATGGATTTTTGATTCCTATCGGAGATGAAGCTGCCTTTGCAAGGAAGATTGTTGAAGCCACTAAAAATGATAAACTCCTATCAGAAGGTAGATTAAGAAATCATAAACTCATTGAAGAAAAGGCCCTTTGGGCAAACAATATCAGGAAAGTCGATAAAATTTATGAGAAATCATTGCAGGGGAAGAAACATGGAAGTCCCATTTGTTGATCTAAGAACCGAATATGAGGAAATTCGGCATGAGATTGATAGAGCCATTTCCATGGTCATTCGAGATACGGCATTTGTTGGTGGCAAGTATGTCAATCAATTCGAAGAGGAGTTTGCTCATTTTTGCCATACAAAATATTGTATTGGGGTTGGAAATGGGACAGATGCTCTATATATTGCTTTACGAGCATTAGGTATTGGCAAGGGTGACAGGGTTATCACCGCCGCGAATTCTTTCATCGCCACTTCGGAAGCAATTACCATGGCTGGTGCCCAGGTAGTTTTCGTTGATTGTGATCCAGTGACTTATAATATTGATGTAGAAAAAGTTGTTTCCGCAATTACACCTCAGACGAAGGCCATTGTCCCCGTTCATCTTTATGGCCAACCGGCCAATATGCCAGCTTTGAAAAATATTGCTGATAAATATGGCCTTTTCTTATTAGAAGATGCAGCCCAGGCCCACGGGGCAGAGATTAATGGCCAGAGGGTCGGAGGTTTTGGGGATTTAGCATGTTTTAGTTTTTATCCCAGCAAAAATCTGGGGGCCTATGGTGACGGTGGAGCGATTGTGACCAATAATGAAAAATTCGCTATACCATGCCGGAAAATTGCAGACCACGGCCGGATAGAAAAGTACGATCATGAATTTGAAGGAATAAATAGTCGGTTAGATGGCTTACAATCGGGAATTCTAAGTGTTAAGCTCAAACATCTTGAAGCGTGGACGGAAAAACGTCGGGCGATCGCTGCTGCCTATGGAGAACGGTTGAAGGATTCTGGAGTGATCACTCCAGTTGAGACTGAAGGGGTGCGTCATGTTTTTCATCTTTATGTGGTAAGAGTAAAGAACCGGGATGTCGTCCAGTCTACTCTGAAGAGCCGTGGTATTACTACAGGTATCCACTATCCGGCAGCTCTACCCAATCTTCAGGCTTACAGGCATCTTGGACATACCCTCGAGGACTTTCCCATTGCGACGAAATTTTCAAAAGAGATTCTCAGTTTACCCATGTATCCTGGATTGAGGGAAGACCAAGCGGAATATGTTTGTAATCAACTGAAGGATGCAGTAGGATGATGGGGGGAATTTTAGATGTTAAATATGGCTCAGATTGGCGTTGGTTATTGGGGGCCAAACCTACTGAGGAATATCGTTGCAAATAAGAGATGTCAGATAACCAGAGTCGTTGACCTCTCAAGTAATCGACGCGATTACGTTAAAGCATTTTACCCAGACATTATTGTATTGTGAATGGCACAAAATGCATAACAGGAATTGACCATGCCAAAAAAGTAGTGGAAATATTGTCATCATGCGAATAATTTTTGTTAGAAATAGATGAAGATTCTCTATATTACGTTAGAAAATTTGTCGCTTCATAAAGGTTCAGTTGTTCATATTAAAGAGATCGTTGCTGGGCTTCGGAAACTCGGACACCATGTGGGTTTGGTTGGTAGTTCTCAGAATAAACTTGAAGAAGTTGACAGTTTTTATAACCTTTGGCACAGTCCATTTTTTCTCTTAGAATTCTTTAAGCTAAAAAAACAGCCCTATCTTATCTCGTCAATATTTCTTTTTTTTTATCTCTTCAAGATTCTTCCTCGATACGACATTATCTATGCTCGTGACTATCATACGGTCATTATTGCTCTCATCCCCCGCATCATTTTAAAAAAGAAATTGGTCTTTGAGATTAATGGCTTAGCCAATGAAGAGCAAAAGCTAAAAATAGACTCATTTTTCAATCGGACTCTCTGTTCCCTTATTCGAAGGGCAGAAAGAATGGCAACGAGATATTCTGACCGAATTGTCTCTGTTACCCCTCAGATTGCCTCGTACTTGATGCGCCATTTTTATTGTCCCGCAGGCAAGGTCGAGGTCATTCATAACGGAGTGAATACAAAGATCTTCCACCCGATTGGAAATGAAGCTTCTCTCTTGCATTGGAAAGAGAAATTAGGAATATCGCAGGAAGAGATGGTCGTCACCTTTATTGGGAATTTGGCTCCATGGCAAGGAGTCGAATATCTCATCCAAGTTGCTCCTTCCATCATCAGGGAAATAAGTAATGTTAAATTCTTAATTATAGGGGATGGAATGCTGAGAGGGGATCTTGAGGAAGAAGTAAATAGACTAAGGTTGTCGGAACATTTCATTTTTACTGGAATGATCGATTATCAGGAAGTCCCGACATATATCAATATCGCAGATATTTGTGTTACCCTAAAAAAGAGATTGAAGTCTGGCTATTCTCCAATAAAGCTTTATGAATATATGGCCTGCGGGAAACCCGTCATCGCTTCAAGAGTTGAAGGTTTGGAGTTCATCGAGGCAGAAGGAGTAGGCCGCCTGACAGAACCAGGGGATGTGAAAAACCTTGAAGAGACCTTAGTTGACCTCCTTACGGACAGTCAGAAAAGGGTGGATATGGGCCAGAAAGGTGTCAAGATAGCCCAGGAGAGATTCTCCTGGGATTCACGGGCTTCTAAAATTGAGAAAATATTGAAAGAATTGGCATAACGTTTGCTGTGAGTATTCCATATTTGATGATAAGGAGAAACCCTACGGGCCCTAATTTTAAAAAAAACATTTTAATTTCGAAGTATTAGGTAGAATATTTTTTTAGGATAATTGTTCACGGGATGAACGATTTCTGATTTGGACGTGGACAATTTTCGGCCAATTCATGGGCAAAATGGATTATCGGCTATGGGTAACTTAGAACGGCTCAGACCTCCCCAAGAAATGAGAGAATTAGAACTCCTTCAGGAGTTGGAGAAAAACCCCATTATTTCGCAGCGAGAATTATCCCATAAATTCGGGATCGCCTTAGGTGTGACCAATGCCTGTTTGAAGAGGATGGGTCGGAGAGGATGGATCAGAATTACCGGATTCAATCACCATAAGATCGGCTACTACCTGACACCAAAGGGTTTTGCCGAAAAGGCAAAGCTCACCCTCCACCTGGTCTCCTGGACAGTCCAGCACTATTCCGCCTTGAAGGAGATTATTGGGAAAAAGTTCTTAGAGATGCAAGACAGGGGCATTGAACGAATTGCCTTTTATGGTGTAAGCGATGAGATGGAGGTCGCTTACATCACGTTGCAGGGAGTGCATCTGAAACTGGTAGGGATTGTTGAGGACGGAAGCAGAATGAACCAGAAGGAGATATTTGGCTTAGAAGTGAAGGAGGTGAGTCAAATTGAGGTGCTGAAACCTGATGCTGTATTCATTACTTCTCTTGTAGGACAGGAAGCAAGGACAGAAACGTTGAAAAAATTTATAGATGCTGAAAAGATCCAAATTTATAATATTTCAACCTATTACTAATGAGTCCATAATTGACAAGACATAGCGTCATTCCCGCGAAGGCAGGAATCCAGGACAAAAGACTGGATTCCTGGTCAAGCCAGGAATGACAAAGCCAGGCGGGTGTCTATGCAATTATGGACTGACTAGTAACACTTTTTTATTGGGGAGAAAATGGATATAAGAGGAAGCCGAGTGATGGTCGTCGGAGGGGCGGGATTCATCGGTTCTCATGTGGTCGATGAGTTGACAAAGGACGATGTGAAAGAAATTATCGTATATGATAATTTCTGCCGAGGAACAATAGATAACTTGAGGTCCGCTTTAAAAGACCCTCGTGTGAGAATCTATGAAGTAGGAGGTGATGTTTGCCAGACAGACATTTTGAATTCTGCAATGAAAGAAATGGATTATGTCGTCCATCTCGCAGCATTATGGTTGCTTCAGTGCTACGAGTATCCCCGGGCTGCCTTTGAAGTGAATATCCGAGGGACATTTAATGTGTTGGAAGCCTGTGTCAATCATAAGATCAAAAAGTTAATTTATTCTTCTTCTGCCTCTGTTTATGGAGATGCCGTTGAAATTCCAATGACAGAGGGACACCCCTACAATAATAGAACTTTTTACGGAACTACGAAAATTTCTGGTGAACAGATGTGCCGGGCCTTTTATTATCGTTATGGTCTTCCTTACGTAGGCCTGAGGTATATGAATGTTTATGGTCCCAGGCAGGATTACAAAGGGGCCTACATCGCTGTCATCATGAAAATTTTGGACCGCCTCGGGCAGGGACTTCCTCCTATTCTTTACGGCGATGGTAGCCAGGCTTACGATTTTATCTATGTCTTGGACGCTGCGCAGGCCAATATTCGTGCTTTAAAGGGCGATACAAAGGATGAGTTTTACAATATCGGTATGGGGACGCAAACGACAATCAGGGAGCTCTGCGAGATGATTCTAAGCATTACGGGGAAAAATGTTGAAATCCAGTACGAACCTGCTGGACAGACATTTGTGACAAACCGTATCGGGAGCACTGAAAAGGCTAAGAGGGATTTGGGGTTTGAGGCGAAAGTCAATTTAAGAGAGGGACTCACTAAATTGATTGAGTGGAGAGAATTGCACCTGAAAGGAAGTCTTGAAAGGGGTATTTTGACCTGAATGAAGATACCCATTACAAAACCTTTTTTTGGTGACGAAGAGAGAAAGGCCATCCTAGAACCCTTGGAGAGCGGATGGATTGTTCAGGGGCCTAAGGTCGCTGAGTTTGAACGCCTTTTTGGCGAATTCACAGGAGCAAAGTATGCCATCGCGACCACCTCTTGTACAACCGCCTTGCATCTTTCGCTAATTGCCATGGGGATCGGTTCCGGAGATCAGGTTATTCTTCCATCCTTCACCTTTGTGGCGACAGCCAATGCCATCGAATATACGGGGGCAACACCTGTTTTCTGTGATATCAATCTCAACACATTCAATATCGATGCAAACCAGATCCAAAAGAAGATTACACAGAAAACTAAAGCTATTATCCCCGTTCATTTGTTTGGATTAAGTGCAGACATGAAACCAATTATAGAGATAGCAGAACAACATAGGCTGAGGGTCATCGAGGATGCGGCGTGTGGATTAGGCTCATACTATGATGGGAGACATGTAGGTACCTTTGGGAATGCAGGATGTTTCAGTTTTCATCCTCGGAAGGCGATCACCACTGGAGAAGGTGGGATGATCACGACAGAGGATCGAGACTTAATGGTCGCCTTTAGGTCATTGCGTGACCATGGTGCCTCCAAATCCGATTTGGATCGCCACATCGATCTGGGAGGATCTCTTCTCCCCGAATTTAATCAATTGGGTTACAACTATCGCCTTACAGACCTCCAAGCAGCCCTGGGTGTGGTCCAGATGAGAAGGGCCGCCGAAATCATTGCGGCCAGAATAGCCAGGGCAGAGAGATATCATAAACTTCTCAAGGAAGAGGAGTGGCTCCAAATTCCTGAATGCCCTGGTGGATACATCCATAGTTACCAATCCTATGTCGGTTTGCTTCAGCCGAGAAACGATGCATGGAAGGCAAGGGAGACCAGTCCCCACCAGGTTCTTCGTCTAAATGAAAAGAGAAATCAAATCATGGAACAGCTTTGGACGAAGGGAATTGCTGTACGGCAGGGGACTCATGCAGTTCATATGCTGGGATATTATCAGAAAAAATATGGCTTGAAACCCGAAGATTATATCAACTCCTTTATCGCGGAACGGTTGAGCATCACCTTACCCCTTTATGTACAGATGACCGATGAGGAACAAGATTATGTAATCCAGGAGCTCAAGGCGTGTGTGGAATCGCTGGCATAATGAGCTTGACAGATAAGCCTGTTCATCTCTACGCGATCAAAAAGATGTGCGACATGATGTGCCATCGTGGTCCGGATGATGCAGGATACATCTTTTTCCGAATCGATCGATCAAGGGACGGGAAGGGCGTCTGGAGGGAGTATTTTGACAAGGATTTTTCTTACCGGCATCCTGACTATTTTTCGGAAATGCCTTTCATTTTGAATTCGAGGACCGAAAAAGAGCCATGGGACTTGGCCCTGGGACATCGAAGGCTTTCGATTATTGATTTGAGTTCGGCAGGACATCAACCCATGGCGGATGGTGAAAAAAAGATTTGGATTACCTATAACGGCGAAATCTACAATTTTAAGGAATTGAGGAGGGAATTGGAGGGTCTGGGATACGTCTTTCGTTCCAACTCCGATACAGAGGTCATCATCAACAGCTATAAGGCCTGGGGGATAAATTGTATCCTAAGATTCAATGGGATGTTTGCCTTTGCCCTATGGGATGGCGAGCGGAACCAGCTCTTTTTAGTCCGCGATCGGTACGGGATCAAACCTCTCTATTATTACCTGGAAAACGGTCTATTGATCTTCGCTTCAGAGATCAAAGGAATTCTCGAGAATGAAGAGGTGAGAAGAGAAGTAGATGGAGAGGCCTTCCATGAATATTTCACTTTCCAAAATGTCCTTTCTGACAAAACACTTTTTAAAGATATCCATCTCCTCCCTGCGGGTTATTTTCTCTCACTTCAGCTGAATGATGAGGTCCATTATGAAAATTTCAGACATAGAAAGTTTTTGCCTATCAATGGATGGAGAATCGACTGGTGGAAATACTGGGATTTTGATTTCTCCGGGATGTATACCCCTCAGGAACTCCCTGAGGAAGAATGTATCCATGAGTTGAGGCGTCTTTTTTCTCAAGCTGTGGAGAGACATCTGGTCAGCGATGTGACGGTGGGAGCCTATCTGAGCGGAGGAATGGATTCAGGCTCCATTACCGCTGTGGCGAACCGAAAAATTCCCCGAATGATGAGCTTCACAGGAGGCTTCGACCTCTCCTCCGTGAGCGGGCTGGAGGCGACCTTTGATGAGAGAGAGCCTGCTGAATTTATGTCCAGTTGTTTTGGAACAGAACACTATGAGATGGTCATGCATTCGGGAGACATGGCATGGGTCATGCCTAAAATTATTCATCATCTGGAAGATCTTAGGGTGGGCATGTGTTGGCAGAATTACTATATCGCCAGATTAGCAAGCAAATTTGTAAAAGTTGTTCTTTCGGGTACAGGAGGGGATGAGAACTTTGCTGGTTATCCATGGCGTTACCTTCCGATAATCCATTCAGAAAAGGATTTAACGAAAAAAATCGAAGACTATTACGGATACTGGGAGCGTTTAATTCCGGACGATCGAAAACGAGACTTCTTTTCTCCGCGGGTCTTGAAAAAGACCAATGCGAATCACTGCTATGAGGTCTTCAAGAAGATCCTGGAAGAAATGCCAGGCAAAGAGTCTTGCGATTTAGGATTATCGGTATGCCTCTATTTTGAACTCAAAACCTTTTTACACGGTCTATTTGTGGTTGAAGATAAGATTTCAATGGCCCATTCCATCGAGGTAAGAGTCCCCTTCTTAGACAACGATCTCGTCTCCTTTGCCTTGAAGATTCCTAATGAGTATAAGCTTCCATCAGTAAATGGAATTCTCCCTGTGGAAGAGAATGTGGTTGGAGCGAAAACGAGATTCTTTGCCCATTCCAACTCGGGAAAATACATCCTTCGGCAGGCGATGAGGGGCATTGTCCCAGATGAGATTCTCGACCGAAAGAAACAGGGTTTCAGTCCTCCGGATCAGTCATGGTACCGCGGTCCGACCATGGGCTATATTCGGGAAGTCTTACTAAATGAGAGGACCCTATCGAGAGGATTCTTTAAGCCGGAGGCCATCCAGAACGTTGTGAAAGAGCACACGGAGGGGAAAGTGAATCATCGATTACTCATCTGGTCGCTTCTCAGTTTCGAATGGTGGAACAGGCTATTTATTGACGGTGGTAAAGAAAAGCCGTTTTCAGGAGGGTACTGAGGCAAAAGGGATGAAAAATATTTTTATGCGCCTGACGAAATTCATTGAGGCTTTTCTCTCAAATTTATTATTATGGAAAATTTCAAGATTGTGGCTATATTCTCAGTCCTGAAACTTTTCAAGGGCAAGTGGCTTATTCATGAGAGAGTAAGGATCAAGAATTTTTAAAGATCTATTAAGCAATGCTTGGATGAAGTAGAAGGAACCTAATGGTAAAACTCGAATGTTCACCCAGGGCGGAAAAAAAGAGGTAAAAGTTCGTGTTTTTTGGATCGATATTATCCATTTTGAAGAATAGAGAATTAATTTGGGCAATGACTGTCCGAAATCTGGCAGGAACAAGCAAGGGAGCGGTTTTAGGTTTTCTGTGGATCGCAATCAGTCCTTTGATTCAAGTGACTGCTTATGTAATCATCATTTCATTTGTTTTTAGGGCAAGAGTGGGCGGTGATAGCGGTCCATTCGACTACACCATATTTGTGCTTTCTGGAATGATTCCGTGGCAAATCATAAACAGATCGATTTGTGAGGCTCCCATGCTCATACGTTCTAACCCAGAACTTGTGAAGCAGGTTATCTACCCCATTGAGACATTGCCCTTAACGAATCTCTTGGTCGGGTCCTTTGGAGGAGCCGTAAATTTTATAGTTTTTCTCATACTATACGCTATGGCGGGCAAGTTAGAATGGACCCTAGTTTTTCTCCCTCTCCATCTCTTCTTCCTTTTGATATTCTTATTAGGTATAAGCTGGATATTCTCAATCGCGGGTGTCATTTTTAAAGATCTGAGGGAGATTGTGTCGGTCATGATGACGCTCCTGATTTATTTTTCCCCTGTCATTATAAGCGGTTCCATGGTAGGCGAAAAGGTTTGGACCTTCATCCTGTTAAATCCATTAAGCCACATCATCATTTCTTTTAGAGATGTTTTATGGGGAAGTTTCCATCCCTGGAGCTGGCTGATTTTTTTGATTATGTCGATGGGGATTTTTATTTTGGGACACAGCATGATTACGAAGGCAAAGAAACTGATAAATGAGTATATCTAATTCAAGAGATAAACGATGAACAGTAATAACGTTGCAATATCTCTCCATCACGTATTCAAACGGTTCAAGATATATGAAGATATCATCCTTGACCCGGTTAAGGAACATTTGTTTTTTTGGAGAAGGAAGGATTACTATAAAGATTTTTGGGCTGTAAAAGATATTTCCTTAGAGATAGAAAAAGGTGAGATAGTGGGCCTGATTGGTGCAAATGGAGCGGGAAAAAGCACGTTATTAAAGATGATAGCAGGACTTCTGGACGTAGATAAAGGGACCATTAAGATTACGGGGAAGGTCACCGCATTGTTGGCATTGGGATTAGGTTTCCATCCCGAATTTACAGGAAGAGAGAATATCGTTTATGGTGGAATGTTGTTGGGAATGTCTAAGAAAGAAGTATTGGGAAAAATGGAGGATATTATTGATTTTGCTGAAATAGGGGAGTATATCGATCGACCCTTTCGGACTTATTCGGCGGGCATGAAAGCAAGATTGATCTTCGCTACATCAATGAGCATTGATCCGGATATTCTATTGATTGATGAAGCCCTTGCAACGGGGGATACCTATTTTGTCCAAAAATGTTCTAAACGGATTGAAAAAATATGTAATAGCGGAGCCACCATTATTTATGTATCACATAACTTATGGCATATTCAACAGCTTTGCAAAAAAGTAATATTAATCGACCAAGGTGAGATTTTGGCAGAAGGTGATCCTTCTGTGGTGGTGTCTAAGTATCATGCGCTCATCTTTGAAAAAGGGAAAAAAGATCCCCTGGTTATGAACCATCAGCCATTGAAGATGATCAGCGGAACCGGAGAAGTCATAGTGACCGATATAAAAATAAAAGGTGAAAATGGCCGAGAAACAACTGGCTTCCATACAGGTGATGAAATGAATATCGAAATATACTATCGCTCTTTTAAGGATACCCTGCGAGAGATCAACGTCTTAGTCGGTTTCATAATCTGTAAAAGTTTTTCTTATGTCGGGGAAATTAATACGATGGAGTACTTTGAAAAGATCGGTTTAAAGCCAAAATCGGAGAGCGTGAAAATTGGTAGAGAAGGCGTAATTTTTGTAAAAGTCAATCCTCTTCTTCTCTTGAACGATCATTATTCCTTATGGGTCATCCTTTATGAAAATGGGATAGGCCACACTTATTACAGTGAATACAAAAATGTTAACCCTTTTTTTGTTGCGAAGTCTACAAATCCTTCCGTCAAAGGAGGGGCTATATGTTGGGTACCCGCATCATTCACAGTTGGTGAAAAGACTTCCAAGGATCAATAAGGATACTTCTTTGAGAAAGGGAGGTCCGGTCATCCCATTAGTTGAATCAGATAGATTCCGATGTTTTGAATACCTAACTGGAGAAGGTAGTCGTGGAAATTCTTTCCACAAACAAAATTAGGTTTCATCAGAAAGAGTTTGATCAGCGTTACTGGCAGGTCTGAGTAGATGATTTATTTGATCATTCTTGCATGTTTTGTTCTTCGCGCTTTCCCACGAATGAGGCTGAGAAACGCCCTTGCTTATGATACGTATTTTCACCTTTACTGTGCCAAAACCATCCGAGAAAATTCTTTCCGTTTGCCAGAGAAGCTTCCCCGGGTGATGCTAAATCATGCTTATACCTATCCTTTTTTATATCATTACCTGCTGGCTCTATTCCCGCTCAGATATCGCCTTTGGACTGAGCGACTCACCGGGGCTATTTTCGATACGGTAAGCCTTATACTGATCTTCTCGTTTGCTTTTTGGGCAACGGGAGAAGGAAGAGATCCTGTTCTTCGAAATGTTCCCATTATGGTTAGCGCTCTTTTTGCCTTCTCTCCTGCCCTTTTGAGAATCGGATCCGGCCCCCGTGCTTATAATGGCAGTCCACGGGTTATTGGACAGATGCTTTATCTGCTTCACCTTTTCGCAGGATATTATGCCTTTCACACCCGAAGCTTTGTAGGCCTGGGGATCTCTGTATTAGCTGGAGCAGTGCTGATCATTACGGCGAAGTTTGGTACTCAAGTCTTATTCCTATTTGGCATCTGCTTTGGTGTTCTGCTGTCACCATACTATTTCCTCATACTTGCGATGAGCTTCTTTTTTTCGATAGCGCTGGCGAAGGGGTGTGCCTGGAGGGTGATCCAGGGACACGTGAGACATTCCATCTTTTACGCGAGACACCTGCAAAGGGTTTTTCTCTTCCCGCATATTCGAACTGCTCGAAAGTATATCGGAAGCGGTCTTTCAATCGCATGGGGAATGGTTGGTTTCTTCCGCTTTGGTATCGCCCTCCGGTGGTTTTATAGCGAATCTTACTTCCCACATCTCCTGGTAACAGTCTTTCCCCAATTCATTCTGATATTCGCTTATATAAGTTGGTATAAGGAATTGGATTCGCTGGACCGGTTCTTAGTGGTTTGGATGGGGATTGGTTTTTTCTGTTTTTTCGTCACCAAATTTCGTCCCTTCTTATTTTTAGGTGAAGGGGAGCGTTATCTCGAATATGCCCTTTTCCCCTCACTTTTCCTGATGGTAAAATTTCTTCCCACGAGATTCGACCCCTTTCTTATTGCCTTCTTTACTTATTCTATTCTCTCAGCGGGATTCTTCATGTGGCTATATAGTGAGATTTATGGGAAAATCGATCAGGACTATAAAAAGACGGAAACCCTTTTTTCCGAATTGAACCGGTTACCAGAAGGTGTCATCATGGCGATCGGATCTTTTGACTACCAAGTTCTTTACCGTTCTCATTTTCCGGTCCTGACCCACGGTGGAAATATCGATGAACGACTGCTGCCCTATAGGGAATTTGAGCTCGTTTATGGAAATTTTCCATACCCATCTCGGCGTTTTCGTGAAATCGTAGACCGATACCGTGTCTCCTATATAGTGACTGATTCCATCTCGTTGAAATATTACAGGGAGGAAATTATGAAGGGGCCGGACGAGTTCGATCGATGCATTCGAATCTTGTGGAATCTGCCAACCCTCGTCGTCGGGAAGGTCATTGAATGAGCAGGATCTGTTTTGCAGCACTGTATGCTTATCCCCTTTTCAATCCAGCCATAAGCCACATCTTTGGCGGTGCGGAAGTACGGGCTTGGTTTTTTGGAGTAGGTTTGTCCAAATTTCCTAACAACAAGGTCTCCTTCATCGTACTGAACCATAGACAGCCCCAGGTTGAGCATTATGGTTTAATTAAGGTCTATCGACACTCCCATTACAGGGCCTCTTCCTCCTTCAGTGGAAGGCTAATGGTGAGGGTCCAGGATCTTCTTTACCGCTTGCAGCATCCCTTTACGCTCTCCCTTCGGATAAACCATTATGAGGTCACTCCAACGAAATTTATTATCTACGAGAAGGCCAATGCAGACCTTTACTGTACCTTTGGGGTGAGCAACTTTTCTGCGGAGCTTGCAGCATTCTGCAAAAGACATAATAAGAGGCTTGCCCTTTTTTCAAGCAATGACGACGATTTCTCTCTGGACTATTACCCCGATTCTCGGAGAAAGAATGCTTATGGGTCGATCGGATCTCTCTGCTATTATACGATTATGCAGGCCGATCTGATCGTGACGCAGACCCAAAGACAGTCCGAATTGCTTGAAAAACGGTTCGGACGAACTTCGGTCACAGTATTTAGCCCCATCGAACTAACCTCAACGGAGGAGATTGTCAGCGGACTTGCTAAGGAAAGAAACGTTGCTTTGTGGATCGGAAAGTCAGACCGGATAAAGCAGCCTGAAATCTTGTTGGATCTTGCTCGTCTTTTTCCCGATATTCCTTTTGTCATGATTCTCAACCGGTCGGACCCTGAGATCCATGCGGAAATGCTTCGGACGAAACCGGAAAACCTACAGATTATGGAAAACATTGATTTTCGAAAAGTGGAGAACCTATTCAGCCAGGCCTTTCTCTTGATCAACACCTCTATTTTTGAAGGCTTCCCAAATACTTTTTTGCAAGCCGGTAAGCACGGAATTCCGCTCCTTTCGCTCCAGGTGGACCCAGATGGTTTCATTGAAAAATACGAGTGCGGGAAGGTGGTGCGCGGAAACCTTTCAAATCTCGCCGAAGGTCTGAAGCAGATGGCTTTTGGCACTGAGTTCTGGCACCAATGCTCGGAAAATATCAAACAGTATGTCCGGTCGCATCATGAAGTGAATGACAAAGTTAAAGAACTACATCAAATTCTGGAAAAATTTGTTGGTGAGGATGATGGAATCGGATGCAAACAAGCCGTGATCTAACCCGCTACGCCACGGCCGTGAAGGGAGAAATGAGAAACGCGCCAAAAGATATCCAGAGAATCCTTCACGGGGACTTGAAGGTTCTGATAATTGGGTTCTTTCGTTTATGACTGTATGCTGCAATCTATTTGGGAAACGGGGCTTTTTTTTCTCATGCTTGTCTCAAAAGAAGGTATTAAAGGATGTGTGGAATTGCTGGGATTTTAAGAATGGATGGAGAGAAGGTTGAAGACCATTTGTTAATACGGATGGCCTCCCAAATGGCACACCGGGGCCCCGATGGTCAAGGGATTTGGAAGGATAATCATATTGGGCTTGCCCACCGCCGTTTGTCCATTATTGATCTGGAGACCGGAGCTCAGCCCCTTTCCAACGAGGACGGGTCAATTTGGGTCGTCTTCAATGGGGAGATCTATAACTTCCACGACCTCAGGAAGGAGCTTGAATTGAAAGGCCATCTCTTTAAAACCTCGAGTGATACAGAGGTCTTGGTCCATGGTTATGAAGAATGGGGCAGGGAGATGCTCCCTCGTTTGAATGGAATGTTTGCCTTTGCCCTGTGGAACATTCGGGAAGGCAAACTCCTTTTGGCCAGAGATCGATTGGGTGTGAAGCCGATATATTATCACTTAGACAGGAAATGTTTGGTCTTTGCGAGCGAGCTACAGGCCATGAGAGCCTCCGATCTTCTCCCTTTTGAAATCGATCGGAATTCCCTTGAACTCTATTTGCATTATCAATATGTCCCTTCTCCCTTATCGATCTATAAAAATGTCTACAAACTCGAACCCTCCCACTGGCTTGAAGTCGATTCGATAAGAAAGACGACCTGTTCAGGGAAATATTGGGACCTCGACACGACCCGGGAGCCGGATGAATTGAAAAGTTTAAGGGACTGGTTGGAGTTGCTTGAAAAGTTGTTTCGGGATGCGGTGAGAATTCGCCTTTACAGTGATGTTCCTTTCGGTGTCTTTCTCAGTGGTGGTACAGATTCAGGGTTAACCGTCGCTCTGATGTCACAGATATTGAACCAATCTGTCCGCACATTTTCTATTGGATGGAAGGAAGGGGGAGAGGACGAACTCCCTTGGGCCGCTCAGGTAGCAAAAAAATTCAATACCACCCATGAAGTGTTTAGAGTGGCTCTCGAAGATTTGGAGATCATCCCGAAGATCTGCCCCCATTTTGGAGAACCCTTCGCCGATTCCTCAGCTGTTCCTACCTATTATGTTTCGAAGATGGCTCGAACAAGAGTGAAGATGGTCCTTTCCGGGGACGGAGGGGATGAGATGTTCGCGGGCTATTTAACCTATCAGGTTCTGTACAGGTCAAAAAAGTTTGGCCCTTTCGTACCAAAAATGCTGAAGAAAGTCCTTGGCATGATCTCCAGCAGTGGAGTTGGGGGATGGCTGAAGTCGATGAGCTCAAGTTGGGAAGAGCGCCATGATATGTTAATGAGCCATTTTGCTCTTGAAGAAAGGAGGAGACTTCTCGGAAACCAAGGGACCTTCTCTGAATCGGGACACCTTGCCCGAATGCATCCAAGTCTATGGAGGGATGACATTCTTAACGCCCAGTATGTAGACATGAAGACCTATCTTCCCGATGATATTTTGGTGAAAGTGGATCGGATGAGCATGGCCAATTCTTTGGAAGTGAGGAGTCCTTTTTTGGATTATCGACTTGCAGAGGCCGCTTTTTCCATGCCCACCTCTATGAAGATTCCGAAACCATCAATGGATGGACGGAGCGCAAAGTTTGTCCTTAAGGAGTTGGCTTCGAACTATTTGGGAAGGGAGTATGTCTATAAACAAAAACAGGGTTTTGGGATCCCCGTGGATCGATGGCTCAGAGAAGATCGTCAAGGATACATGGCGGACACGCTTCTATCCCCATCAAGCCCGATTTACGACTACCTGGATCGAACCCTTGTTCACTCCATGGTCCATGAGCATCGCTCAGGTATCCATAACCATTCTGCAAAGCTCTGGAATGTTTTGATGCTGGATGGTTGGTTGAGATATGTTTACCAGAAGAGCTTGATCTGAGAGGGGACCAGGAGGTTGAATGTCCTGAGTGGTAAGGTGATGAAAGAGTATATAAAAAATTTGCCGAAATATATCCAGAGAATCCTTCACGGCGACTTCAAGGTGCTGATTGCTGGTTTCTTTCTTCCCTATCAGTATGTCGTGATCCATCTCGGAAACTGGGCTATTTTTTCTTACTTTTATCTCAATAGAAAATTTATGAAAGGGATGATGAAACATCGCATTTTGCAAATATCCCCCCTGACCACAAAACCCTATATCATCTCCCGTGTGCTTCGGGATCTTGGTTATGAATCCGATTTTCTGAGCATTGGAGATCCCTCCCAATATTGGCTGAAATATGGAGACAAGGGTTATGATTTTAACCTCAATCCCCAAAAGCATTCGATTTTAAGTCGACCTTTTTACGAATTATTTCAATTCTGGAAATATGTCTCTCATTATGATGTTTTTCACTACCATTTTCTCACCTCGTTTTTCTCCCCTTTTGGTTTTTGTGAATTAAAATACCTAAGAACATTAGGGAAGAAGATCGTTTTCCACTTCAGAGGGTGCGACATACGGGAAAGAACTCCTACTGCTGAAAAATATGGCTTCACTTGCTGTACCGAATGCGATTACCCTTTGGAAGCTTGCATGAATGCTTTCAAAGAGAAGAACAGAAGATTAGCAAAAACATATGGGGATGTGTTTCTGGTGACCACGCCCGATCTTCTCGAGTATATCCCGAAAGCCCATCACCTTCCTTTTATGAGGGACCTTTTGGACTATGACTCGATTCCTTCTCTTCCGAGAGAGAACGGGACGATTCGGATCGCCCATGCCACCAATCACGATGGAATTGAAGGGACCCGTTATGTAGAAGAGGCAGTCGGCAGATTGAAATCGGAGGGGTACCCGGTGGAACTGATCGTTGTCCGAAAGGTTGCCCACGAGACGGCCCTTCAGATATTTAAAAGTGCAGATATTTGTGTCGGGAAACTGATGATGGGATATTACGCCAACTTCCAGATCGAAAGCATGGCGATGGGAAAACCTACACTTTGTTACATTCGTGATGATCTCAAACCATTCGCTCCGGATTGTCCCATTCTCAGCACCACCCCAAAAAATGTCTATGAATACCTAAAAAGGTTATGTGGGGATGGGGGATTAAGGGAATCCATGGGAAGAAGGGGGATCGAATTCGTAAAGAGGGAGCATGATAATTTGAGAATCGGAAAGAGATTACTCGAGTATTACGGTATTTTTGAGTAAATGTTTAATGGAGGAAAAGGCTCTTGAATTTGAAATATCTCTTAAGACAGATCCTCATCGATCTGGTTTCCATTCCCTTTGTTTTTTGTTTCTTTTTCATCTTCCTTCCGATTGCGAGAATAGGTGGATTTTGGAGAAGAAAAAAGGGGATGAAATTTCGGATCCTCTGGGCACCGACTCCGATTCTCACCATTTCAACCAGTTCGAAGGCTGAACGGTTACTGGGATATAAGAGCCAGACCCTCGTCTATCATACTTACTACCTCACCAACAATTTCGATTACAACCTTGAGCGATTCTTTCGCAGTCATTTCTTTGGGATTTTCGTCTCCTGGTTTGTCTTTTTGTGGGCTGTTGTCAGATATGATGTGTTCCATTTCTTTTTTGACCGGGGTCTTTTACCCGGCAGAACACCCAGAGGGATCAACAGGCTTGAGCTTCCTTTGCTGAAGATGGGGGGCAAAAAGGTCATTGTCTCAGCCTATGGGGGAGATGTAAGATATGAAAGCCGATGCAGGAATCAAGGCAAGTACAACTGCTGTACGGATTGTGATCAGAAGTTCACTGCGTGCATCTGCTCTGAGAAGATTGCAATGTCGAATATAGACTACATCAATCGTTATGCAAATCTAACCTTATCTATGGGAGACATGAAGGATTACACTCCAGGGAGCAGAAATGATTTGTTTTACTGGGCTATCGATCTTAAGGGGATGGAATATGTGGGGGTGAGGAGCGTGAATGTTTTCCCCATTAAAATCATTCACGCACCCAACCACCGTCAATTCAAAGGGACGAAATACTTGTTTGAGGCAGTGGATCGACTAAAAAGGCGGGGTTATGAGATTGAACTTCAATTGATCGAGAAGATCACCAACAGAGAGGCTGTCGAGTTGTATCGAAAGGCAGACATTATTGCGGAGCAGTTCCTTATCGGCTGGCATGGTTATCTGGCTGTGGAAGGTATGGCCCTCGGCAAACCAGTGGCCTGTTTTGTCCGTAAACCGATTGAGGATTATCCTTTTGGGAAGGATTGCCCGATTGTGAGCGCCGATCCAGACCAACTCGAGGAAACCCTGTTGTGGTTGATTCAGAATCCGGAGGTGAGGGTGGAACTGGGTAAAAAAGGCAGAACCTATGTCGAAGAAGTGTTCTCCTTAGAGAGTGTCGGGAAGAGACTCGACCAACTGTATCGGTCGATGAGGGGGGGGAATTGAAACTGCTCATTACAGGAGGGGCTGGATTCATAGGAAGCCGGATCGTTTCTGAGTTAGCTCTTCGCCATCACCTTTTCGCCTTCTATCATGAAACCCGGCCGAATCTTAATGTCGAAAGGGTGACATGGGTCAAACAGGATTTAACCCGACACCTTGAAGAAAAAGCCCTTCCTGAAACCCTCGATGGAATCATCCACCTCGCCCAATCCAGGCATTATCGAGACTTTCCGGACAAAGGAGAGGATATCTTTGGGGTGAATATCGAGGGGACTTTTCGTCTACTTGAGTTTGGAAGGAAGCGGGGCATCAGAAAATTTGTTTATGCTTCATCAGGAGGCATCTATGGATACAGTTACGACAAATTCACCGAAACAGATACGGTTAACCCGGTGAATTTTTATTTGACTTCGAAATACTCGGCCGAATTATTGATTGGAAACTATAACCCCTACTTTAGCACGGTGGTTTTCCGATTCTTCTTCGTCTACGGGCCAAGGCAGAAGGGGATGCTCATCCCTCGATTGATTGAAAATGTCAAGAAAGGTGACCCAATCATCATCTACGGAAAATCGGGGGTTCGAATCAACCCCATCCATGTTCAGGATGCGATCAAGGCCTTTCAGCCCTCCCTTGAAACC
>Ga0315279_10003583_pt1 | contig 21498 bp, 23 predicted proteins | sample YL17G06_20_MG_FD_203694 | JGI IMG/M metagenome (GOLD analysis project Ga0315279, IMG submission 203694) | Sediment microbial communities from Yellowstone Lake, YNP, Wyoming, USA - YL17G06_20 | ecosystem: Environmental > Aquatic > Freshwater > Lake > Sediment | place: USA: Wyoming | collected... | reverse complement strand
ACCAGCGTCGCCCCGAGGCAACGGCTAAGCGACTGGTCAAGCGGTTGGAGCAGTTGGGCTATTCTGTCTCGATTGAACAGCAGCCCGCGAGCGTGGCCGCCTAAGCAGTCCTATTTTCAAGTCAGATCACAAGTTCGTAGTGACGACTTTAGTCGTCGCCGTGCATACACGACTAAGTCGCTACTACGAGCCAAATCCGTGATCTGCTGAGTCTCAGTGATAATCAACCGCGTAGCGGGTCGCCCCGTTGGGCAAGCGCAAGGATTGCCCCTACCCCAGGTTATTGAGGATACCAGCCGTTGTTAGCCCGCTCCCTATTTTTTGAACGCTTGATGTGCTTGTGCATAAATGCGAAGGGCGGCTGCTAAATAGCGTGGGTAGTTTTCGCCTTGCGCCTTGAACCATTCCACCACTTCGGGTTCAACTTCCACCGTTATCTTTACTTTCGGCTTTGGCATTCGCCATTTCGCAGTAGCAAAGAACTCTTTGGTGAGCGGTGGAATATCCGAAGTATCAATCATCTCATCGGTCATTGCATCAAAGCGTTCCAAATTCGTCTTTGTAGGCTTGTTCATATCGTTTGCGCTCATCAGTTGTGGCTTTTCGGAAAGAAATGACTCGGATGGTGTTCTCTTTCGACTCAGTGAATACTATTACTACAACGCGCATGTCCATCAATCCAATTCCAATCCAGCGGTCTTCGCCATAATCTTTGCGCTCGTCTAATTTGACCAGCATGGGGGCTTCAAAGACCTTGGGAGCATCGGCAAAGTCTAATCCATGCTTTTCAATGTTGGCTTGATTCTTTCGCTTGTCCCATTCAAACTTCATAAACGTAGTATAGCCCTTCCCCGACTGTCTTGCAAGTCTAAGGGATGGCTATTTGCCCCCGCTCATGAACCGGCAAAGGTGATGACGAGCCGCTCGTGCTCGTCATAGTGATAACGCGCAAAGAACGGCGAATCGTCGGGCCGCATCGCCAGCACTCTGGGCAACAGTTCCGGCAAATCTTCTACCAAGTCAAGCGTTTTGAGCTGGTCTTGTTTGATCCACTCGAGCGTGCCTTCCGGCGAAGGCCGGGCATCGCGCCCCAGTGCTCGTGCGGTGAACACGAATACAATGATACCCGTTTCTTGACCCACGTCAATATTGAGGATGCCGCGCAGGAGCGCGTCGGACACGTTCAAGCCAGTCTCCTCGCGCATCTCGCGGACGGCGGATGTGTAAATGTCTTCGTCCGCCTCGACGTGCCCACCCACGCCGTTGTACTGGTTGGGCCAGATGCGTTTGGTGGGCGCGCCGCGCAGGAGCAGCACCTCGTCGCCGTGGGTGATGAAGGATAAGGTGCGCGGCACGGCTTTGTAGCGATTTGCGGATTTCTCAACACCTTGATCGGATTTGGACATTTTAGTTTTGCAGACGTGAAACGGAAAGGTCACACATCACGTTTCATGTATCACGGACGCCATCTTTTTCCACAGGCGCTTCAAGCTCTCCAGGTCTGGGTCCACTCTTTGGGCTTGACCGGCGGCCTTGATGGCGGACTTTACATCTTTCAACCCATTTCCTGTGATGAGCACAACGACCGTCTCGTCGCGTTCCACCAGGTTGCGCTGGAGCGCCTTGACCAGGCCGGCATAAGCCGTGGCTCCGGCCGGCTCGGCGAACACGGCGGCCTGCCGCGCCAGCCCGCGCATCGCGTCCAGGATTTCGTCATCGGTCACAGTGAGGTATGCTCCGCCCGTCTGCGATGCCGCGCGCACTGCCCGTACGCCATCGCGCGGCAGTCCCACGCTGATGCTATCGGCAATCGTCTCTGCCTCCACCGGCGTGATCTTTTCCGTGTGGTGACGCCAGGCATTGTAGCACGCCGCTGCGCCGGCGGCCTGCACGCCCATCAGCCTGGGCAGCTTGTCAATCCAGCCTAACTCATACAGGTCCTTCAGCCCTTTATGCAGTCCGGAGATGATATTGCCGTCGCCGACGGAGACAAAGATGCGGTCGGGCGCTTTCCATTTCAGTTGCTCGCAGATTTCCAACGCCGCCGTCTTTTTGCCTTCCAGCGTAAAGGGATTGTAGCCAGTATTGCGGCAGTACCAGCCGAACTCGCGGCTGGCCTCCAGGCACAAGTCGAACGCATCGTCATAGGTGCCTTTGACCAGCAGCACGGATGCGCCGAACATCAGCAGTTGCGCGACTTTGGCCTCTGGCGCGGTCTGGGGAACAAAGATGACGGCCGGCTGGCCGACGCTGGCCGCCATCCCCGCCAGCGCCGCGCCCGCGTTGCCCGAAGAAGCCGTCGTGATGATCTCGCGTCCCAGCTCGCGCACTTTGACGACGGCGATGGCGCTGGCGCGATCCTTGAACGAAGCGGTGGGGTTGCGCCCGTCGTCTTTGATGTAGAGGTTGGGCATCTCTAACGAGTCGCCCAATTGTTTCGAGCGATACAGCGGCGTCCACCCGATCTGGAGTGGGAGCGCGGGCGAATCCGGCTCGATGGGCAAGAGCGCCCGGTAACGCCAGATCGAATAGTCGCGGTCGTCGGCCAGCTTGCGCTTGCTGACCTGCCGGGCGACCCGGCGCAGGTCGTACACCACGTCCACGTTGCCCAGGTCGCCATGCTTGGGGCAGACGTACTCGATTTCATTCAGCCCGTATTCTCGACCGCACAGACTGCACTTGAGGCCGAGGATGTGATCCATGAAAAGCTCCTTTGCATCTAATATACTGAGGTCGGCCCGATACGTCAAGTGTGCGGCAAGCTACCGGACGCCATCCAGACAAACCCCCGCCAGCGTGGGCGCAAGGATTCGACGATCTCTTGAATTACGTGATGCACGTAGGGCAAGCTGCCAGCCTGCCCCACGGCAAAGTCGTGTCATCTCCGGCTCATGCTGCGCATCTTGCCCAGCATTATCCACATTGCGCCCGCCGTAGTGAAAACCGCGAGTGCGATCTTGGTCACATCTACCACCGGTTCGATCCGCACTCCCTCCGGCCCGATGACGATCGCTGCCACAGGTCGGCCCGATGACCCGCCACCTCCGCCGATCCCACCGCCACCGCCGCCAGTATTTTCCTGCTTCTCGCCCGGCGTTTCGCCGGAGGTGCTCGCGGGGGACTCTCCGCCGCCAAACCCAAAGCCGAATCCGCCGCCGGCTGCAATTTCGGATGCGGTGATGATGGTGTAACTTCCAGATGTGACTGCCTCACCAAACACAGCGCCCGGCTGGGCAGCGGCGAGCAGTCTTTCCATCCACTCTTGGCCTTGCTCCTGATACTTGTCCACCGATTGGACCATGTTGTCGAGTGTGCTACTCATGCTCTTTGCTCCTTTCGTCGAACTGACTTGGCAAGGATGGCTATTGAGAAAACCAAACTAAAGCCAAGCAGCCCCAGTTGGACCATGCGGGTGACATCAACCACGCGTATGCGCTCCCCGGAGCGCGGCCCGCCCCGCTCGACCAAAATCGCAACGGGCCGATTCCAGACGAACCCACCGAAGGGCCAGTGAACGGCCAGGGCTTGCGATTGCGGGGTCACGGTGACGTCACCCACAGTCACCGGGCTGCTTGAGATCGTTTGCCACTGAATGACGTCTTTGAGTCGTGCCATATCACCTCCTGAAGGACAGCGTCCAGACTTAGTCTCGGGAGTAGCTTGGCCCACAGATTAAAGTCTAGCGCCCATGCCGATGTGTGTGCCCCTGGAGACTTTCAAGTTCCTTGGATATTGTCAACCAAGATTGGTAGTTTGTCAATTTCGCTCGCGCTACTTGTCCGCGCCATTTTATGATACCATGGGGTGTTGCAGCGGGTGCGCGTCAAAGTTTTGCGGGCTTTCACCTTGCCGGCGTTTGAAACCGCGCCTGATGAGCCTGCCGGGCGCAAGGTATGCCATGTTCCGATTTGATGCAAAAGATTGTGCATTGCCAGGAGAGCGTGTATACTAAAGCGCGTACATGCGACACGCACCTGCGCTCGCAAAAAAAGATACCAGGAGGATGAGCATGAGCACTGTTGACCGGTTGGTCTCTTCCGTGAGAGATGCATTCTCTGCTCTGCTGGACCAACTCGCGCCGGGTTTCGGCGGCCCGCAACCAGGGGGCGCGAAAGATGATGAACCGCTCCAACCCCTCAGCCCACGCGCCGTGGTGATCGTGTACGACCCGGCCGTGGATGGCGCCGGCGGGGTAAAGCTTTCCAAATACATGGATTGGAACAATGTGGATGACCTCGTCGCGGGCTACATCACGGACATTGCCGAGTGCAGCGGTGGGCTCGTGCAATACCGCGTGGTCGAGCGGATTGACGTGGATGAATTTCCGCTCAAGGCCGACGGCTTCCGCTACGACGCCGCCAGCTTCCTGGCCGTGATGAATCAGACCGCTCCGGCGCACGACCCCGACCTGGTAGACTATCAGCGGATTGTGGCCGACCATCATTTGATCGAGCGCATCACCACTGGCGATTTCGACGAGGTATGGTTGTTTGGCTTCCCTTATTGCGGCTTTTACGAATCGCGCATGGCGGGCCGGGGCGCATTCTGGTGCAATGCTCCGGCGATGGAAGGCACAGAGCAATGCCCGCATCGCTTTGTCATCATGGGCTTTTCATACCAGCGCGGTGTGGGCGAGATGCTCGAAGACCTGGGGCATCGTGCGGAATCCGTCATGGATAAAATCTTTGAGCGCACGCGAGGAAATGCTAATTTATGGAAGCGCTTTAGTCGCTACGACCAAGTCGCGCCCGGCCTGGCCGAGGTGGGCATGATGCACTTTGCGCCGAACAGCGAGAGAGATTACGATTGGGGGAATATGCGCAGGGTGCCCAGCCGGTGCGACGACTGGCTCAACTTTCCCAACTTTCGCCTGGCGGCCAGTAAAGTCGGCCAAAACGTCGTGCGCCCAGTTAATTGCGCCGACTGGGGCAATGGCGATATTCGCCTGCACCACAAGTGGTGGTTCAACCACGTACCCAAAGTAGCCGGTGGCGCGAACGGCATCGCCCACAACTGGTGGAAATATTTTATTGATCCGAACAATGTGATATGAGAGGATAGAGAGGAAAGATCACACCCTTGCGAAGGTTTCACCTAAACCTTCGCAAGGGTGTGTGTTTGTCCGCTACAAAGCGTCGCCCAAGAGGATGCCCACCAGCCCCACGACGATGCCCAGGTGCAGCAATAGATTAGTGCCGGCGATGAACCCAATCACCGGAACATGGGCCAAAAATTGCAGCGCATAGTTCAAGATCACCAGCACAATGCCCACGAACACTGGCAACGCCTTGTTCTGGGCCAGGTAGTTTGATAGCCGGTCAATCATTGTGTTCCTCCTCCGGTATTGAGGTCATTGGGGCTGCTCGGACAGAGTAAGGGCGAAACAGAGCGACCAGCCGGCCCGGCAGCCGCCCGGAAAGCACCACGTCTCTTTCTTCGTGTTGCTGCAAGTCCACCACGCCTTGATCGTGAAACAGCGCGATGAGGTCGCCGGCGCGGTGAGGCAGCCGCACTTGCATCGGCACCAGACTTTCGAACAGGATTTGCTCCACTTTTGCCAGCAGGTCATCTATTCCGGTGTGGCGCGCAGCAGAGATCGCCACCGTGTGCGGCGATTCGGTCGCAGCCCGGCGGGCTTCGCCCGGGTCTTGCAGCCGATCAATCTTGTTGAGCGCCACAATCACCGGCACATCTTGCACGTCCAGTTCGGCCAGTGTGTCTTCCACCGAGCGCGCCTGCTCTGCCGCGTTGGGATGTGTGATGTCCACGATATGCAGCAATACATCGGCCTCGGCGATCTCTTCCAACGTGGCGCGGAACGCCGCGACAAGCTGCGTGGGCAGCTTTTGGATAAAGCCGACCGTGTCGGTGAACAAGGCTACCTTGCCGCCCGGCAACGCCACACGCCGCGTCGTTGGGTCGAGTGTGGCGAATAGCTTATCTTCCACCAGCACACCCGCGCCGGAAATTGCGTTGAGCAGCGTGGACTTGCCCGCGTTGGTATAGCCGACGATGGCGACGACCGGAATCTGCGCCCGCTGGCGTTGGATGCGGTGGCGCTTGCGGTGTGCGCGCACGCCCTCCAATTCCTGCTTGAGGAATGAGATGCGCTCGCGAATCTGGCGGCGGTCCACTTCCAATTGCGTTTCGCCGGGGCCGCGCAGGCCCACGCTAGCTACTCCTCCCCTGCCGCCGCTGCCCACCTGGCGAGCCAGGTGCGTCCACTGCCGGGTCAGGCGAGGCAAGCGATATTCGTACTGCGCCAACTCGACCTGCAATGAGCCTTCGCGCGTGCGCGCGTGCTGCGCAAAAATATCCAGGATGAGGGCTGTGCGGTCGAGCACTCGCACGCCATCGCCCATGATTTTTTCCAGGTTGCGTTGATGGCGCGGCGAAAGCTCGTCGTCAAAGATGATCAGGTCGGCGCTCAGTTCTTCGACCAGCGCCTGGACTTCTTCCACTTTGCCATGGCCGATGTACGTGGCCGGGTGCGGGCGCTCCAGCTTTTGCGTGGCCTGTCCCACGACCTCGATCCCGGCGGTCAGCGCCAGTTGGCGCAACTCGTCCAGGCTATCTTCAACCCTGAGCAGCCCCCGGTCGCCGCGCAGTTCTGCTGCGACCAAAAACGCGCGCGCGGTCGGCGCCTGTGTGCTTACGGATGATTTTGGAATGTATGCCTCCTATCCTTCCTCCGATAGTCCAATCACATTTACGTCGCGTGGATGCTCCACGCTAAAGTCAAAGCGGACGAACTGCTTCGCGCTCGGCTCGAGCGTCAGCTTCCACGTCAACTCGTTCAACTCGGTCTGTTCGGCGGGTTTGGGGTCAGCCGATTCCAATTTGACCTTGACCGACTCGTGGCGCGACACGGGCAACTGATCGTGGATTTCCAGCGTGATCTTGTCCGCGCGCAGGTTGCGCACTTCGGTTTCATAGCCATAGTGCAGCCGGCGCTTGTCTTGCAGGAATTTCTTGTCCACCTCGCGCGCTTTCAACTCACGCTTGACGTACACGCGGTCGTCCACTCCCAGATAAAACTCAAACTCTTCGCCGGGCGCGGTCTGCTTGAGCAGCGTGCTGCCGATGAAATCGCCCTCGACAAACAGTGACGCTTTGCCAGGCAGCAGCATCAACTCTGAATTCTTGACCGTGGCGCGGCGGAAAGCAGACTCGGTCAACTTGGGCACCGTCACATAGTCCAATTTGGGTTCCAGCTTGGCAATGGCAACGGTGACCTTGTGCGGCTCGCCATCGGCGGGGACGGCGGCTGTTTGTGGCAAGCGAAATGTGACGGATGCGCCCGAGTCCTCCATCGTGGCCGTGACGGCTTTCATCTCAACCGGCGCAGCGGCCGCAAACATCATCGCTTCTGGCGCGGGCGCAGCAGATGGAAGAAGTGGCGCAGCGGCGGTCAAAAGCATGGAACGCTCCGCGCGTTTAGCAAGCTGGGGCTGATACACGTTTAGGTACCAGGGTTCCAATTCAGGCAGCACTGCCGCCAACGCCGGGCGCGCAGTGGAAAGCACCAGTGACACATCGGTCCAATCCTCACCCGTGCGCTGCGTGACCTGCCCCAGGTACGTCAATTCCAACGTTGCCTCGGTCAACCGCAGGTCATAGAGCGGCTGCCAACCACTATTGGACACTACATAGACCAAGTCAACGGTCAATGCGCCACTCGTCGTCGCCTCCACCTCGACGGTGGCCGTGTACCGCTCGCGGCCCCGGCTGCCCTGTAGTGATTTGAGTTGGTTACGCAATCTGTCCAATTGCTTGGCAATCTCACGGCGTTGGACCGTCACCTGACGAATACCGTCTTGCGTGCGGGCGAGTTCCTGTGCTACAAAACTCATCAGCGCACCCCCCTGCCCCACGTCCGTCCGGGCGAACGCCACGCCGCGCGCCAATTGCTCCCCGGCTTTTTCCGCTACCGAGCGCGCGAACTCTTCCTGCACCGCCAGCGCCTCGGCCTGATCTGCCAGCGCCTTGTCCTGATCCTCCAACGCCTGGATTTGGTCTTCCAACTCCTTGACCTGGAGGATGGGCGTCTCCTCGTAGAATACTCGGCGCACGTCCACGCCGAGCAGTCGCGCACTGCTGCTCCCAGTGCTTGCCATAAACGTGCCACCCGCGCGCACCGACGCCGAATCGAGCGTCAGCGGTAATTCGGCAATTTCTAACTTGTGCAGCCCCGGCTTGAGCGCAACCGTTCCGCGCCGCGTCACACGCGCGCGGTCAGGGTACACGGTCACTTGTACAATTCGTGTTTGCAGATCGGTCATCGGCGTGCCCCCTCGATTGCAGATTGGGCGCGTGAGCCCGGGCAATCCACAATCAGAAATCAAAAATCACAAATTTCTCAGCCGCTCCATCGCCTCGGCGATGCGTTCCGTCTTTTGGCCCAGGCTGATGCGCACATAGCCTTCGCCCTGCTGGTCGAACGCTGGGCCGGGTGTGATCGAAACGCCGGCCTTGTCGAGCAGTTGATTACAAAAGTCGGCACTGGTGTAGCCGGAAGGAATTTTGGCCCAGATATAAATGGTGCCCTTGGGCGTGTCCGCGCTCATGCCCACTTCCGGCAGCGCCTTGAGCACGATGTCACGCCGGTGAGCATACACATCATTGCGCTCCGAGAGCCATTCCTGATCGCCGGTTAGCGCCTCCACGGCTGCGTCTTGAATCGCGCGGAACAGGCCGGAGTCAATGTTCGTCTTGAGCCGCGAAAGCGCCCCAATTGCTTCGGCGTTCCCCACCACCATACCAACGCGCCATCCGCCCATGTTGTAGCTTTTCGATAGCGAATTGAATTCGACGGCGACATCTTTTGCGCCGGGAACCTGGAGCAGGCTGGGCGCGACATAGCCATCGAAGCACACGTCGCAATACGGATTGTCGTGGGCGAGCAAGATGTCGTTCCGGCGCGCAAACGCCACCGCTTGCGCAAAGAATTCGAGAGACGCCGTTGCCGCCGTCGGGTTGTTGGGGTAGTTGAGCCACAAGAGCTTGGCGCGCTTGAGACTCGCTTGCGGAATCGCAAAGTCGGGCAGCCAACCGCGCTTTCCATCCAATGGAACGCGGCACACCTCGCCACCGGCCAGTCGCGCGCCTCCCGTGTACGTCGGGTAGCCCGGGTCGGGAACCAACACCACATCGCCGGGGTCCACGTAGGTCCACGCCAGATTAAAGATGCCTTCTTTGCTCCCAATAAGTGGCAACACCTCTGTTTTGATATCCAATTGCACATCGAACCGGCGCAGATAATAATCTGCAATGGCGCGCCGCAGCGGGGGGATACCAAAGAACCCTGCATAGCCATGATGCGTGGGGTCCTTGGCCGATTCATAGAGCGACTCGATAATCTGCGGCGAAGGCGGTTGATCGGGGCTGCCGATGTCCAGCCGGATAATATCTTTGCCAGCCGCGGCCAGCTCGGCGAGACGTTTTTCCAGACCGGCGAAAACGTAGGGCGGGACATTGGCAACACGCTGAGCAAGTTTGGCTGGCACAGACTACTCTCCTTAGATTATTTGTCCTTGATACCGAGTCGCTCCTCACCGCGTGAAGCATCCGGCGGCTGTCTGCGAATCGGCAACAGAAAGTGAAAGGTCGAGCCAGGGCAGTTTTTTTCGTCGCGGCCAGGGCTGTCAACCCATATCTTGCCGCCGTGCGCGTCAACGATGCCTTTGGCAACGGCCAGGCCCAGGCCAGGTCCACCGCCTTTGAACTTGGTGCGACCGCTCGAATGGCGCAGGGGTTCTGTCACGCCATAGAACTTGTCAAAGATACGATCCTGGTCTTCCAGAGCGACGCCGATGCCGTTATCTGCGATGATCACCTCTACAAAGCTGGTCCCCGGTTCAGTGTCCGGCTTGATCACTTGCGCGCTGATCGTGATCGTTCCGCCGTCTGGGGTGTACTTGACGCTGTTGCCGATCAAATGATTGAACACCAGGTACAACCGCTGTGGATCGGCGTAAAAGGACGGCAGGTCAGATGGGAAAGGTTTAACGGTCAGCGTAAGACGGCGGTCATAGATGGACATTTCCAGATCATTGACGGCGATTTGTGCGATGTGATGGAGCACGGTGAGCTGATAATGCAGGGTCAGCACATCATTGTCAATCATCGAGACGGCAATCATGTCTTGAATGATAATGCCCAGCCTGTGAGTACCGGAGGCCAGACCGACCAGCGCGCTGCGCCGGCGCTCGTTCGTATCTTTCGCCAGTTCGAGGCTCAGGATGTCGGCGTAGCCTTGGATGAGCGTCAAGGGTGTCTTGAGTTCGTGGGCGGCGATGCTGATAAAGTCGGACTTGGAGCGGTCCAGCTTTTCCAAGCGCCACTTGGTCTGCTCCAACTCTTCTTGCATGGCCCGTTCAGTTTCGGCCTGGTATGCCAAGCTTATTTTCGTCGCCAAATGACTGAATACAAAGTCGAGACCTTGCAATTGGGACAGGGCAGTTCCGGGGTTAAACGCCGCCGTAATCGCCAGCCATAGGTTCGATTTGAGAAGCGCGATGATTCCCAACAGGCTGCTCAAAGTATAACCCATAGGGCGATGCGCCTCGACCAGTGCTTTGGCAGATTGCTCCAGCTCATCGTATCGCCCAACTTCCAGCGCAATTGCCATCGCGTCGTAAATCTCTTGCAGGATGCTTTCGACGGGGGGAGGAGCCTCCGCGCCTTGCACGCGCAGGGGAGGGCGAATGCGCACGGCGGCAATCCAGTCCGGGACAATTGCGGGCGTCTGCGTGCGCAACCAGCGGCCGAGGTACGACCGGGTAGCGACATCAGGGCGGAGTGAGCTGGTCGTCATGGGGATTGCTCCAGCAATACTTGCAACGTTCGTCCGACGCGTTCCAGACTGTCTGGGCTGAGCTTGTCGGAAGTATCGGCGAGCGTATGCCAGTATGGATAATCGAAATCAATGATGTCTACGGCAGAGATACCCTGTTGCGCGAAGGGCGCGTGGTCATCGAACATGGCCCATTTAGGGCGCGGGATCAGATATTTGTCATAGCCTAACTGCGCGGCAGTTTTCCAGATGCGCTCATTCCATTGAGTGTTCGAGTTTCCGTCATAGTAAATTTGTTGGTCGGCATCGCCAACCATATCCACGACAATAACAACCTCGGGCTTGACAGTCAGGTGCTGCGCCATATATCTTGAACCGACCGTCCATTCCCAGCCATCTAAATCGCCGTTGTCCTCTGCATCAAAGAATGCCAGCCAGACTTGATTCTTCAATTTGCTTGCATCAAGCGAATGTGCCAGCTCAAGCAGCACCGCCACACCACTGGCGCCATCATCCGCGCCGGGCACTGGCGCAGTTGGATTTGTCTTGTCTTGGTCGGCACGGCGGCGCGTGTCATAGTGCGCCCCCAGAATCATCACAGGCCCCTTCCCCTTCCGCCCGATTATATTCCGAATCGCCGTCCCGCGATAGTCGAAACGCTGCTCCTCTACAGTCCATCCATATTTCTTGAGCTGGCTGATGATGTAATCGCCCGTTGCTTGCCACGCGGCCGAGCCGGTGGGGCGAGGGCCAAGTTTCATCTGCGCCACGACATGCTCAAACGCCGTCTTTCCACTAAACTTGATGGGTTGCGCCGGCTGACATGCAACTAGCAACAACAGAGCAAAGATAACGACACGATTTCGCATAGATTATGTCTTTAATGGAAAAACATAAAAACGTGCCAATTTGTCACATGTTATGGCTACGCGAACCAACATGCAAATTCGTCAAGCGTCTGGCGAGCGCGGCGCACATAGTCTGCGTTCCGCTCTTTTTTCGCGCGGCTCGGAGTGGACAGCGGCGGCAAGATGCCAAAGCTCGCCTTCATCGGCTGGAACGCCGCAGTGCCAGCATGTGTGATGTAATGACACAGTGCGCCAATCATGGTCTCTGGTGGAAACGTCAATGGCAGCGCACCGGACAACACACGAGCAACATTCAAGCCGGCCACATATCCGGTCGCCACGTTACCAACATAGCCTTCCACACCCGTAATCTGTCCCGCGAAAAACAAGTCGCCGCGCCCACGATATTGGAGGGTTGGCTCTAGCAATTGTGGCGCATTGATAAACGTGTTGCGGTGCATCATCCCGTATCGCTCGAACTCGGCGTGGGCAAGACCCGGAATCATGCGAAACACGCGCGCTTGCTCAGCCCACCTGAGGTTGGTCTGAAAGCCAACGAGGTTGTACAGGGTAGCGTCCAGGTTTTCCTGGCGCAGTTGGACGACAGCCCAGGGCCTGTGACCGGTGCGTGGGTCGCGCAAGCCGATGGGCCGCAACGGTCCATAAGCCAGCGTTTCATGACCGCGCTTTGCCATCACCTCGACCGGCAAACAGCCCTCAAAGAACTGTTTGTCCTCGCGCTCGAATGACTTGAGTTCAATCGTCTCTGCAGCAACAAGCGCATCCACAAACGCATCGTATTCCGCGTGCGACATGGGACAGTTGATATAGTCCGCGCCGGCTTCGTTTTCTCGACGCGAGGCGCGGAAGGCAATGGTCATATCCACGGAATCAGTCGTCACGATCGGCGCGACAGCATCGTAAAAGTACAAGTGCACCCGACCCGTCAAGCGACCGATGTCGGCGGCAAGAGCGTCGGATGTGAGTGGGCCACTGGCAATTACGGTGGGCGACTGCGGGATCGCCGTCACCTCTTCGCGGCGCAACGTGATGCGCGGATGCTGCGCGATGGCCTGTGTGACGGCTTCAGCAAAACGCTCACGATCTACAGCAAGCGCACCGCCGGCCGGGACAGCCGTTTCATCGGCGCAGCGCATAACGAGTGAGCCGAGCCGACGCAGCTCGCGCTTGACAAGTCCGGCGGCGCGGTCGGGCAAGTCTGAGCCGAGGCTGTTGCTGCACACCAGTTCGGCCAGCCGGTCGGTGACATGCGCCGGCGTCATGCGTACCGGGCGCATCTCAAACAGCGTCACGTTCACATCGCGATTGGCGGCCTGCCACGCCGCCTCGCAGCCCGCCAGTCCACCGCCCACAACAATCAAGTCAGTCATTGTCGCTCATCGCATATCGTAACATGCAGAACGCCCGTATTCTACCACACCTGTCCAAGTTGGCGAAACGAGGTACAATAGCGAATATCAAATGCCAAGAGGAGGAGCAAAATGGAGTACCGTAAGTTGGGGCGCACAGGGCTAAAGGTTTCCGAGCTGTGCATGGGGACGATGACGTTCGGGTGGACATCAGATGAAAAGTCGGCTTACGAAGTCTTCTCTGCGTTTGCCGAGGCAGGCGGAAATTTCATTGACACGGCCGACATCTATTCGCGTTGGGCGCCGGGCAATCCAGGCGGCGTGGCCGAGACGTATATCGGCAACTGGCTCAAAGGCCGTCAACGCGATCAGTTTGTGATTGCTACCAAAGTGCGCGGCAAGATGGGCGAAGGTCCCAACGATCAAGGGCTTTCGCGCGTACACATCATGCAGGCGGTTGAGGCGAGTCTGCGACGACTGCAAACAGATTACATTGACCTCTACCAATGCCACTCGCCCGACGACGACACGCCCATCGAGGAGACGCTGCGCGCGTTCGACGACCTGGCGCACGAGGGCAAAGTGCGACACATCGGCTGCTCGAATTTCCGGGCGTGGCAGGTATGCAAGGCTCTGTGGACGAGTGACCGGCTGAACCTGGCGCGCTTTGACAGCGTGCAGCCGCATTACAACCTTGTCCATCGCGCCGAGTTCGAGCGCGAGCTGATGCCACTGTGCCGCGCGGAAGGGCTGGGCGTGATTCCATACAGCCCGCTCGAGGGCGGCTTTCTCACCGGCAAGTATCGCACAGGCCAGCCTGCTCCCAAAGGCACTCGCGGCGAGGGCAACGAAAGGATGAAAAAACATTCCACACCCAGGAATTTCGCGCTGATTGACCAGCTCGAAGAGATGGGCAAGGCGCGCGGCAAGACAGTGGCGCAAATAGCGTTGGGATGGCTGCTGACGAATCCCGTCGTCACCAGCCCCATCGTCGGCGCGAACAATGTGGACCAGTTGAACGAGACCCTGGGCGCAGTGGGATTGCGGTTGAGCGAGGAAGAGACAAAGTCTCTCGACGAGATGAGTCAGTGGGAGGAATAAAGTCAGGCCAGCAGACGCTGCAGGTCGCGCATGTGCATCAACTGGTGACCGTAGATGGCGTTGATAAACGACTCTAGCGTGATATCGCCAAGCGCAGGGTGACGGCCACAGCGATCCAGGTCGGAATCATTCAGATTGGACACCCAAGCGATAGTTGCCGCACGGGCCTCCACCAAGTCGGCCAGCAAGCGGCGAGGAGGCAGACCGGCAAGCCGCGTCTGTTCGTCGGAGTTGAAACCGTCATAGTTGAAATCCTCCGGCGCGCCAGGACCGCCCGAGGCAACATCTTGCATGACGCGCAGTAACGCCACTTCGGCAGAGAGAAAATGGGCCGCCAAATCACGCACTGTCCAGGCCAATGGTTCTGTATACAGCGCCATTTGCCATTGATCGTCGCGCAGTCCGCCCAGGATTTGCGTCGTCTTGCCGGCGCCCTTTGTCAGGCGTGCCACCAAATCGTCCACGCGCTTGCCCATGAGTCACCTCCGTCGAGTGCCGTAAGTATAGCCGAAAGGACCGGTTCAGGCAAAGGCGAGACCGGGTAACAAGGAGACCAGGCGATGAAAATTGATGCAGCATTGTCGTGCGCGAATTTGAGCGAAGTACCGATAGTGGTGCAGGCTGCCGAAGCCATCGGGTTTGATGCCGTGTGGACATCCGAGACACAGCACGAGGCATTCTTGCCGCTGCCACTGGTGGCCGAGCACACACAGCACATTCAATTCGGGACGGCGATTGCCGTGGCCTTTGCGCGCAGCCCGACGATCCTGGCGCACACCGCCTGGGATTTGGCGGCGCAGTCGGGCGGACGATTCATCCTGGGGCTGGGTACACAGGTCAAAGCACACGTCGAGCGGCGGTTTGGGATGAAGTGGGAACCGCCCGCGCCCAAGCTGCGAGAAATGATCCTGGCGCTGCGCGCGATCTGGGATTGCTGGCAGAATGGCACACCGCTGAATTTTCGCGGCGAGTTTTACAGGCTCACGTTGATGACGCCGTTCTTTAACCCCGGGCCTATCCAGACGCCGCACGTGCCGATCTTTATCGCCGGCGTGAATACCGGCCTCTGCCGCTTGGCGGGCGAACTGGCCGACGGCTTCCACGTACATCCCTTTCACACTGCCAGGTATCTGCGGGAGAGCGTGCTGCCGGCGATTGAAGCCGGCGCCGCCAAGACCGGGCGGACGCGCAGAGACGTGCAACTTGCCGCACCCGTGTTCGCAGTGACCGACGACGCAGAGCGCGAGATGGTGCGCGCGCAAGTATCCTTCTATGCTTCCACGCCGTCATACCGAGGGGTATTGGAACATCACGGCTGGGGCGAGGTCGGCGAGCGGTTGTCGCGCCTGGCTTCACGTGGACAGTGGAGCGAGATGCCGCGCGAGATCAGCGATGAGATGTTGGCGGAATTTGCCATTGCGGGCACACCGAGCGAACTGCCCGCCAGGCTCCACGCCAAGTATGCTGGACTGCTGGACCGCGTGACGCTGTACGCGCCCTTTGTGCCGGGAGAAAATGACGAACGCTGGAGAGCACTCGCGGCCGGCATCCACCAAGTCACAGATACAAATGTGCCTGCGTTTTGACTTTGGACAGATTGAGGCTATACTACCACGCGTCGTCCGGTAGTGCGGCCAGCACGCCGCACGCCCGGCGTTCCGCCTTTTGCCACCGAAACCCGTTTCCGCCCATGCCGCCCACAGGAGGCTAAAGCAGAACAAATTCCGACTAAGCTCCCCCACAGGGCAATTTGCGGAAATGGGAAACGGCGGCGTAGAAGGAAAAAATTCCTTCTACTTACAAGTTGGGCCGCAAGTATTCCAACTCATTCGTAAGGAAACATTTGCAACCAGCTCGCAATAGCTAATTCCTTATCGATTTTTTGTGAGGCTCAATGGTTAAGATTCTTTTTCTATCAGCTAACCCTTTAGACACTAGCCCGCTGAGAATTGACGAAGAGATTCGAGCTATTGACGAAAAATTGCGTTGGGCTGAATATCGCGACTTGTTCGAGATAAAGCAACAATGGGCTGTTCGTGTTACTGATCTGCAAGAACACCTTCTCCGTCATCAACCTCACATTGTTCATTTTAGTGGTCATGGTAGTCCATCAAGCGCGATCATCCTGCAGGACAATTTAGGCGTCAGTCAACCAGTGTCAGCCAATGCTCTAAGCAGATTATTCGCTACACTCAAAGACAACATCCAGTGTGTAGTACTCAATGCTTGTTATTCTGAGGAACAGGCACGAGCCATCGCAGAACATATTGAATGCGTAGTGGGAATGTCAAAAGCTATTACAGATGCATCTGCCATTCATTTTGCAGCCTCTTTTTACCAGGCTTTGGGTTACGGGAGAAGTATAAAGACCGCATTTGACTTGGGTTGTGGTCAAATCGATCTAGCGGGTCTCGACGAACTCGAGACCCCAAAGCTACTGACATCGAACAGCGATCCGAGCAGTATTTTCTTCGCGCCTTCGAGGGAAATAGATAAAACTCCAAGCCTCAAAGGACAAGGTATTCCATACGTGGCTACCATATACGGCAGCAGCTATGTGAAAGATACCAGTACTCTATGCAAGAAGCTCGGTATTGCACTTGCTCAACAAAAGTATCGAATCGCCTCAGGTGGAGGACCAGGCGCAGGTCTGGACGTATCACGTTCTGCATATGAGTATCTAAAACAATACAATGTTACGTTTGCAGATGTAGCCATCACTTTTGTCTGTACGCCTAAACGCAAGGAGACATTAGTACCCTTTGGCCAAGTAATTGACGTACCTGATGTGGAAAACCTTCGGAAAGAGTTAATTCATTTGGGCTGGGGTTCAATTTTTATCGGCGGCAGCAAAGGGACATGGGAGGAGTATCAAGAGTTAAAACATCGTGTGTTCCGTGGCAATGAATTGAGGGATGTGCTTTTGCCAATTGGTAGCACAGGAGGGGCGGCACAACAAATCTGGACTGAGCTGGCCTCACCAACAGTCAACATAGAAGGAATTGGAATAACACCGGAAGAGTTCACTATACTAAACGATAATAATGCGAGTGTAGATGTAATTGTTAATGTGGTAATGCGAGTATTAAATGGGTATCGTAGATGGATACACTGAGTATATTCAGAGGGCATCCTTATTATTCGGGCGCGGCCCAACATGGCGTGCAGCCGACCGGCCCAGCTGCGGCAGTTGAGCGATAATTTTGGCGGTTGTCGATCGGGTCGGTGGCCGGCGGCTGACGCCCGGCCGTTAGGCGGAATGGCTACACGATTGAGAGGATGTCGCCGCAGTTCATCCGGCGTCAAAGCACACCGAGTCGTCACGAGCGGCAAGAGTAAACTGCTCACCGTGTAGCGGCGAGGGTCAGCGTGCCGCACCAATTGTGGCCAAGGGTCAGCGCACTGGGTCAGCCAGGCGGGTTGGTCAGCGAAAGGTATCCGCGAACGGTGGCGAGTGAGAACAAAGGTGGCGAGTGGGTTAGCGCCGCGCGCTCACAGAGGTCTCAGTTGGCAAGCGCAGACAGAGCAAAGGTTTCGTCCGCGGGCAACGTCAGCGGAAAGCATTTGAGGAAAGGCCAACCGTCTCAAAGAACTACGCCATGCAGCCTAACCCGTCGTTGCAGTTGACGGCGCTGGATGCTCCGACTATTATGGCCGTCGGCTATCCAGCGTGACTCGTCACGCGGGGCGTCTCGCCAGCGACCGCGCCGCAACTGAACTCCACGCCGTTAGACCGCCAGCATCCTATAGCTTGTGTGAGTACAATCACTGTACTCATAGAGTGAGTTTTGCACTCGTATTGCTACTAGTGTATAATCTTTGACAAACGATTTGCTTTCTGATCAGGATAGTCATCATTCGGGAGGAACAAATGAGCACCGATAGTGATGAACTTCTCAGAGTTCTGTATGAAATCCGCGACCTTCTAGTACCGATTTCTGCTTGTTTTGAGGACAAGTATTCGGCAGTTCAGAGGAAAGCCAAGAAAGTAGAATCTTTCAAAGCAACTCTGACACCCGTGCGTCAGAGAATTTACCCATTACTCTTTGATGCGCGTCATCTGTCCCAAATAGAGATTGCAAAAGAAGTAGACACTACTCAGCCAACCGTTAGTAAATTTGTAAACATGTTGTTAGAACAAGGACTTATCGGGCAGTTCAATAACGAGGATGGTATGGCTACCTATCAAGACAAATACAGCTTGCTCGATGTATTGCAAAATATGGAGGAAAAGTAAATGGACGACAATGCTACCCAACTGCAGGCACTCCATCAAATAGCATCCCATCTTCAAGAGTTGGTCAGACTGACTCGGATCATGTCTTATCCAACCATCAAGGAAACCCTTAAAATCACCCTCAATACAGAAGAGAAGAGATTGGTCTATGACCTATTGGATGGTGACAGGAAGATAGTTGACATACAGCAATTGTCAGGTGTTAACATCAGCAACATCTCCGAATGGGGGCAGGAGTGGGAAAAGATTGGAATTGTGGAGCCCGGTGAAAGAAAAGGTCGTCGGCGCAAGTGTTTTGACCTCTCTATGTTTGGGCTGTCTGTCTCTAGGGCACCAATGGATAAGGCGGATAATGGCAAGAAGTAGTCATTTTAACTAAAAAAGGAAGTGGTTGATGGTGAAAAAGGAAGAAGCTCCAACCGAGGACAGGGATCAACAAATCCTTCGTCGTTTGACCAATATCGAGCACAAGATTGACTCACTTGAGCAGACTACGGCGTTTGCCTTACGTGCTGATGAAAAGCGGCACTTCGAGTCTGTCAAGGTGATCTTCAGAAAGAGCAGAAAATGTGTTCAGGTGTATCTGGCAGCCAATGGAAACCGATCAGTTCAGGATATTGCTGATATGCTAGGCATGAAGCAACCCAACGTGAGTAGAGAATTGGTGCGACTTGGGCAAGAGGGTCTCATAGAAATTATTGAGAGAGAAGGGGGTAGATCGTTTTGGGCGAAGAAACCAATTGATCGAACTATAAGAATTTCGCAGTGGCTGATGAAAGAGTATCAACTCGATCAGAATGGTTTGCCAGTCGAGAAGCCCCCTGAGAGTTAGCCCTATGTTGTTCACCATTCAGACGTATCTAGAGGACTATCTGAATAAGCGCAATCTTCTCGATTCCGACGGCTATGCTGTTCGGCTGGCAAACCTATATTTTCACTACCGTACAACTATGGACAGTGATGCATTCCTGCAGAAAATTAGGCGCATCAGAACAGTCATCTTTGTGAATAACGGAATCAGAGATCGTGCTAAATTTGAGGAGGCCTTGGTTGATCGATTAGATAGACAGTTTAAAAAAAAACTGGACGCACATGACTCCTCGTTCCCAGGCGGTGTAGAGGCCGAAAAGAAGAGGTTACAGCACTCCAGGAGATCAATAAAAGCCTTGCTGTTAGAATTCAAGCGAGCAGTTGAGGCCAGGGCCATAGATGGCTTTTGGCTATCGCGCACGAAGGGAAAGCTAATGCCCAATCCTGAAAGGATAGCGCAAACAAACTTTGCAATGTTTGCTATGGGAGTTCTGGGAGATCGAGGCCTTCTTCTCAGGGAAGTGGGCTCAGGTATAGGCTTCGTTGATATCGGGGTGGTTTTCTCATCGACACTACATTTAGTCGAGATCAAAGTGCTTGCCCAGAAGTTCGTAGGTCCAGCACAATTAGAGCAGTATATGAAGACTGAGGGTCGCAATGAGGGATCCTTGCTGTTAATTGACACTCGTACACCCAAGGACAAGCCAGATCTTCCAAGGGAAGTCAATACACCGTCAGGGATGATCAGAGTGTATCGAGTGGACGTCAATCCTTCTCCTCCGAGTAGTCTTGGTTAATCCAAGTTTCCGAAACAGAACTTCATTTTCTCCTTACAGAATTAGGGCGGCCTAACCCCCGCATGAAGGCTGACGGCGGCTTTGCCGCCACTGGTATGCGCGCGGCTGGCTGGCAATCATTCGGGTTGTTGGAAGGCTTTGAGCCTGAGTCGCCGCCGCAGCTTATGCGGAATGTTAGGCGCAGGTGTCACTCACGTTCAACTTGGTCAAGAGAGATAGGATGCCATGATTGTCAAAACGTGGAGCAACGGCAAAGGAAGTTATGGCGTCAAAATCACCATGCAAGACCGCAAGCAGTTTTTCAAGAAGGACTGGAAAACAGTGGTCTTGGAATTTGAAGGCTCGGATGTTCAAGCGAAAGTTAACGTAGACAAGGCATCATTCTGGAGTCCAAAGTGCGGGGAGCTTATAAACATAGAAATCAAATTATGGCTGCAAGATAACCGGCTGGATTCATGGCCCAAAGATAATCCGCACGAGCTTTTGTTGGAGCCATTATCAAGTCGTAGATTCTTGCTCCATAAAGCTATCCCAACCAGCGACCGTAGTCAATAAAAAAGGCGGGACATCCCGCCTCTCAAGTTCTGCTCTGTACCCGACTCCCGACCGTAACGGCAAAGTGTACAGCAAACTCAATGGCTACAGCACTCAGCATAGTTGCAACTCCTTCCGGCCAAGCGGCAAAAGCAAATAGTAACGCTACGGCCAGAACCATCAAAACCGATTTTCGATTGGAAAGGTTGCCATGACGGTCAGTAGCACCAGCGCCCCTTTTATGGGGTGTCAGGAATCGAGTACAAAGCAGAACTGCCGAAATTATACCACATCTTGTAGTCGAATGTTCGCGCCTAACTCACGCTTTTGCGACCAGCAAAGGGTCGCTGAGGGAGTGCTACTCGTATGAGTGTATGACCTACAATCATGCAGCGTAGACCTTGTGATGTCCAGGTGTCTCTGCCCAGACGTGCGTCCCTGGTAACGGGGAGGTGCGATAGCTCTGGGGACAATGGCCTCAATCTGCCAGCCTCAAGGCAGAAGCGGCCCAGGGAAGCGCCAGAGGGTTGAGCACATGCAAAGGGCGAACCCCTCTCGTGAGTTAGAAACGGCCCAAGAGGCTGGTGGCCGTGACCAAAAGGTACGTGGGGCGGACTGTCTGAGAAGCGCGAGGCAGCGACATCCACGGTCCCCACCGGGAGCCTGGCCCCAACCGGACTGGCGCGTAGCTCCACAGCGGTCAACTGGGTAAGCCCGTTGTGTCCCACGTCGCGTGGTATCCGAACCGTAAGGGACGGGAACGGCACAGCGGGTAGAGGAGGACGGAAAAAGCGAAGGCGGTCTTGTAATGAGGCCGATAGGGGTTGAGCGTGAGCGACATCACCCCACGCAAAAGCGGGCAGACTTCCGTCGGGTCTCTCATCACGGGAGAGTTTGGAGAACCGACTCAGGAAGCTGAGCAAATGACGGCCAAGCACGAACTGGCTGGTGCTGCTTCCCGCAGGCGGACACGTCTGTACGTCGGCTGCAAGCGCGTACCGTGAAG
>Ga0315279_10003582_pt1 | contig 21501 bp, 18 predicted proteins | sample YL17G06_20_MG_FD_203694 | JGI IMG/M metagenome (GOLD analysis project Ga0315279, IMG submission 203694) | Sediment microbial communities from Yellowstone Lake, YNP, Wyoming, USA - YL17G06_20 | ecosystem: Environmental > Aquatic > Freshwater > Lake > Sediment | place: USA: Wyoming | collected... | reverse complement strand
CAGAAGACGCCGATCGGTGCCACCTTCATCACCAGGTGGATGATCGCCACCGTGATGTGCCCGAGGCTTTCGAGGAACTTGACCATCGGCTCCGCGCGCTCCGCCGAGATCGCGGTGATCGCCACCCCGATCATCAGGGCGAAGAAGATGATCGCCAGCATGTCGCCGCTGGCAGCCGCCTGCACCGGGTTGCGCGGCACGATCTTGACCAGCAGGTCGATGCCGAACGCTCCCTCCGACAGCCCCATCGCGCCCGCGGTCTGCCCCTTGTAGGTCTCCATCAGACGGGCCTTGACCGCAGGGTCGAGGCTGCGCCCCGGGTGGAAGAAGTTCATCAGGGTAAGCCCGAGGATGGCCGACGTCGCTGTCAAGCAGAGAAAGCTCACGATCGTGATGATGCCGATTCGGCCAAGGCGCCTGAGGCTCCCCAACCCGGCGACCCCGAGCGAGAGCGTGGAGATGATGAGCGGGATGACGATCATGATCAGGGCGGAGAGCCACATCTTGCCGACCGGCTCCGTGACGAGCGAGACCACGCGCTGGGTCACGGGGCCGCCCCCCGTCAGCAGGTTGACCGTGACGCCCGTGACGGCGCCCGCGAGGAGACCGAGCAGGATCTTGGTGTGGAGCTTCATGGCGGTCTTGCCTCTCCCTGTGATCGCTGGCCAACGGCGGCGCTCGGGACCGTGATCGACGCGGCGATGCTACGACGCGGGCCCACAAGGGTCAACCCGCTGCTGCACGCCCTCGTCGCGCCCGAACGGCATGGGCCCCGGCTCCAACCGCCGGGGCCCTGCCTTACGTCGCTGCACGGGTTACTTCTTGGACTTCTCCGGCGCTGAGCGGTCGAGCAGGAACGAGATCGTGACCGTCGTGAACACCGCAACAGGTTTGCCGCTTGCCGTGCGTGCCGGTTCGTAGCGCCACTGCCTCACCGCGTCCATCGCCGCCTGCGTGAGCCCCATCGGCTCCGACCGAACTGGTTGGATCTCCTGCACGCTGCCGTCGGTTCCGATAGTGCACCCCAGCATCACCACACCGTCGATGCCGGCCTTGCGCGCCTGCTCGGGGAAGACGGGCGTTACCTTGGACGCGATCTTGGGAGGTGTGATCTCCCCCGTGTCTCCCTCCGCCTTCGGCACAGGCGCCCGAGAAGGCTTGAGCGGCTCGACGGTGAGGAAGAAGTAGGGAGCCGCGGCGCCGTCCCGGCTGCCGACGATCCCGCGTTCGCCGCGTGGGATGGTGATCCTGGGCTCCGAGACGACTTTGCCGCGCTCGCTGATGGACACGCCGTACGTCGCTTGCTTCGCATCAAAGCCCAGCAGCGTGGCGCGGATCTCGAGATCTCCCACAACCGCAGGCACCTCGACCTCCTGCTCCGCCGCCAGGGTCCTGGCGAACGATGAGGCAAGCGAGACCTCGCCCAGCCGGTACGCCTCCTTGAGCTTGCCCATCACCTGGAGCACGTCGGTGGCATCCTGCTCCGGGCTCTTACCGAGCATCACCACGGTGCCGGGCACGATCAGAACGGACACGCCTCCGGACTCGGCTACCGCCGGCTTGCCGACGAGCACCCTGAACACCGTAAAGACGCCCTCCTTCTCCTCGGCCGTAGCGGTGAATGGGCAAGCGGCGATCGAGATCGTAACGAGGATCAGCAGGCCAAGTCTCATTTTCGTGGTCACGACACACCTCCCTTCGCCGAGCCGTTCGGGCCCAGCACGAAGTACACCGTGGTGCGCGAGTCCAGCACCCACACAACCACGTTCGGGTCTACCGGCGGTGGGAAGCTGCCGCGTGCCACCGCCGCGCTCTCCCGTGCCGGCCCCGGTGCCCCCACCCAGGTCACGATCACCAGAACGATCACGAGCGCCGCGCTGGCGGCCAGCCGCAGCCAGGGGATCGGCTGGCGCGCCAGCGACAGCCGGGCGGTCACGCGCTGGCGGGCGGCCGACGCTGGGGTGCGCGGCGGCCGGGCGCCCCAGGCGCGCAGCTCGTCCTCAAACCTCGAAAGCTCGTCGTTGAGATCCGGGTCTTTCATGACTTTCCTCCTTGGAGCAGCCGGGCGATGCTCTCCCGCGCCCGCCTGCGGTGCGCCCGCACCGAGGCCGGGGTGATCGCCAGCAGGGGCGCGATCTCCGCGTCGGTCATCCCCTCGACCACCGTGAGGTGTAGCACCGCGCGCTGCCGGGGCGCCAGGCGCGAGAGGAGCTGCCAGGCGCTCAGCGATGCCGCCGGGTCGCAGCCGATGGCTGCTTCCGGGACCGCATCCAGCGACACCCGGCCGCGCTGCCGTCGGTTCGCCCGCAGGCAGCGCCGGAACACGATCCGGCTCACCCAGGCGTCGAAGCGGTCGGGGTCCGCGAGGCTCCCGAGCCGACCCCAGGCGGCCACCAGGCCATCCTGGACCGCGTCCTCGGCCTCCAACTCCCCCACCACCGAGCGCGCCAGGCGCACGAGGCGGTGCCAGCTGCGCTCGGCCAGGAGGCCGAACGCCTCCCGGTCCCCGCCGCGCGCCGCCCGCACCAGATCGCCTGTCGCGTCGTCCACGCTCATAAGAGGCACCGGTTCCCCCGTTTCGTGTACATGCTGCATCGGGGAACGTCTCACGAGCGTGGTCAGCGCAGGAGCTCGGGGTGGACCACCCCCTCGGCCACCCACTCGGCGGGGCCCGAGAGGCGCGAGGGGCAGGCAGGTGGGGAGCCCTCGGGCTCCACCAGCAGAACCCGTCCCGAGGCCGTGTGCACGCTGGCCGGCGCCGGGACCCATCCCTCGGCGAGCGCCACGAGGGCGGCGGCCACGTCACCGGACCCGCAGGAGAGGGTCTCCCCCTCCACGCCGCGCTCCCACGAGCGCACCGCGAGCATGCCGTCCTCCACCTGTACGAAGTTGACGTTGGTGCCACCCTCGCCGAGATCGGGGTGACCGCGCAAGGCCGGCCCTACCGGCTCCAGGCTGCGCCGCCAGAAGTCGGGCCACGCCACCCGCACCACCAGTTGTGGCACCCCGACCACCAGGTAGCGGACGGCCACCGTCCAATCGGCAACGGCCAACTGAAGCCAGGGACGCAGGTCGGTTGGGGCAGGCAGGCGCAGCGTCACCTGCTCCCCCTCCACTGCCGCCGGGATCGCCGCGTACCCGGTCGCCAGCACCATCTCCCGCCACCCCCAGCGCTCGGCGGCAAAGCGAGCGGCACACCGGGTGGCGTTGGCGCAGAACGCCGCTTCCGAACCGTCGGCGTTCCAGTAGACCACCCGCGCCTCCCTCTCCCCTTCCGGCTGCAGGAGCAGCACACCGTCGGCGCCGAGGCCGAAGCGGCGGTGGCACAGGCGCGAGACGAGAGTCGGCAGGGCGTCCGCGAGGGACGGGTCGGAGCCCCCGTCGAACAGCAGGAAGTCGTTCCCGGCCCCGTGCACCTTGGCGAAGTTCACGTGCCCGTCCGCACCTTGCAGTAGACCGCGTCCGACTGGTTGCCCGCCGCATCCACCGCCTTCACCGCGTACTCGACCTCACCCGACGGCGGGGCGGTGTCGGTGTATTCGGTGACCTGAAACTTTTCCTCGAGGTGATCCCAGCCGCCCTCACCCTGGCGGCGGAAGATCTTGTACGTGACCTTGGGCTCCGGTGATGCCTCCCAGCGCAGCTGCACCTGGCCCGGCTCGGGTAGGCAGATGAACGAGGTCACGGGCGCAGGCGGGTAGATGTCCGGGTACGGCACCTCCACCTCCTGGCTCGGTGGGCTCGCCGCAAACTTGAGGTACGACCGCACCCGATAGCTCCAGGTCTGCCCCTGCTGGGCCGTGGTGTCGAGGTACGACGGCTTCTCGATCCCGATCGCCGAGACGACCTCCCACGGTGCGGCCGTAGATCCCCGCCGCTCCACCACGTAGCCGAAGCCCGGAACCTCGCCCCACGAGAGAGCGATCCCGCCCGCCTGTGGGTCGGCCACAACCCCGCTCGGGGTGGGCGGCACCGGCCGCGGCTGCCAGCTCACGATGTTGGAGAGCGCCGAGGGCGTGCCGTCCTCGCGGCGCGAGCGCACCGCGTACCAGAGCGACGGCAGCGAGGTGCCTGTCGGCATCTCCGGCAGCTTGTCGCGGTAGGTGAGGGAGCTGCCGCGGGTGGCGGCCTGCAGCGACGTTTCCTCCAGCCGTGCCGCCAGCTTCCCGCGCCCGAGCATGAGCTGGCGCCGGAGATCTTCCCCCTGCGGCCCTGAGCCGACCTGCTCCTGGCCCGGCGGCACCTCCAGGCGCCACACCTCCACCCGCGCGAGGTCGGTCAGCTGTTGGCCCCCGCGGGTCAGCTGCGGGTAGGCCCAGGTGAGCACGACCTCCATCCCGTCCTGGTACGCCCATAGGTTGGTGGTGGTCTCCGGAACCTCGACGATCGGCGGCAGCGGCGCCGCCTTGCGCCCGCACGCGGCGAGGGCCACAATACCGACCGCGAGCAGCAGGTGCCATGGCGGTCGCATCGGCGATCACTCTAGCAAAGAAGGCCTCAGGGAAGAGGCACGCCGAAGCGCTTTCCCGCCCAGGTTCGGCCCTCAGGCCTCGCGCCGCCTGACTCGTGCCTACAAGACGTAGCGGGCAAGATCCTCACGCTCCAGGAGCGGGGCGAGCGCCTCACGCACCTTTCCGGCGTCGACCACCACGTGGCTCCCGCTGCACTCGGGCGCGGTGAACGAGATCTCTTCCAACACGCGCTCGAGTACCGTGGTGAGCCGGCGTGCCCCGATGTTCTCGCCGCTGCGGTTCAGGTCGGCGGCGATCCGGGCCAGCTCGCCCACCCCATCCGGCGTGACCTCCAGCTCCACGCCCTCGGCGGCGAGCAGGGCCTGGTGTTGCTTGACGAGCGCGTGCTCGGGCTCGGTCAGGATCCTGACCAGGTCGGCTTCCGAGAGCGCCTCCAGCTGCACGCGCACCGGGAAGCGCCCCTGCATCTCCGGGATGAGATCGGAGGGCTTGGCGACGTGGAAGGCGCCGGCGGCGATGAACAGGACGTGGTCGGTGGTTACCGGGCCGTAGCGCGTGTTGACCGTGGTCCCCTCGACGAGCGGCAGGAGGTCGCGCTGCACCCCCTCCCGCGAGACGTCGGGGCCGACGCCGGTACTACCCCCCCGGGAGGCAATCTTGTCGACCTCGTCCAGGAACACGATGCCGCTCTCCTGGGCGCGCTCCACCGCCTCCCGCTCCACCGCCTCGCGGTCCACCAGGCGCTCCACCTCCTCGGCCTCCAGCAGCTTGCGCGCCTCCCTCACCGTCACCTTGCGGTGCTCCCGCCGGGTGAACATGCCCCCGAGGGCGTCCCGCAGGTTCATCTCCAGGCTCTCCATGCCCTGCCCGCCAAACAGGTTCAGGACAGGCATGCGGGTCTGGGCCACCTCGAGCTCGACCTCGCGCTCCTCCAGCGAGCCCTCGCGCAGGAGCCGGCGCAGCGCGCGGCGGGACTCCTCGCGCTCTCCGGTCGGGTCGGGGGGGAGCAGTAGGTCCACGAGGCGCTCCTCGGCCGAACGCTGGGCCACCACCTGCACCGACGCCGCGCGCTCCTCCCGCACGGTGGCCACCGCGGCTTCGACCAGGTCGCGCACGATCGAGTCCACGTCCCGGCCCACGTACCCCACCTCGGTGAACTTGGAAGCCTCCACCTTGACGAACGGGGCATTGGCCAGACGGGCGAGTCGGCGGGCGATCTCGGTCTTGCCGACGCCGGTGGGCCCGATGAGGATGATGTTCGCCGGCATCACTTCCCGCCGCAGCTCCTCCGGAAGCTGCTGCCGCCGCCACCGGTTGCGCAGGGCCACCGCCACCGCGCGTTTGGCGGCCCCCTGTCCCACGATGAATCGGTCCAGCTCGGTGACGATCTCGCGTGGGGTGTACACCGGTGCGGTCACGGTGCCACCTCCACCGTGATGTGGTCGTTGGTGTAAAGATCGATCTCGGAGGCGATGCGCAGCGCCTCGCGGGCGACCTCGGCCGCCTCGAGGTGCGAGTGGGCGATCAGCGCGCGCGCCGCAGCAAGCGCCGCCGGCCCCCCGGAACCGATGGCCAGCACACCGTCGTCGGGCACCACCACCTCCCCCGAGCCGGCGAGCAGCAGGAGGTGATCGCGGTCGGCCACGATCATCATCGCCTCCAGGTGACGCAGGGCGCGATCGGTGCGCCACTCCCGCGCCAGCTCGACCGCGGCACGCTCCAGGTTCCCGGAGTACTCCTCGAACTTGACTTCGAAGCGGGTGAACAGCGCGAGGGCGTCGGCGACCGATCCCGCAAACCCCGCCAGCACCTTCCCCCCACCCAGACGCCGCAGCTTGGTCGCCCCGTGCTTCAAGACGGTGGTGCCAAGCGTGACTTGCCCGTCGCACGCCATCGCGGTGATCCCCTCGCGGCGCACCGCGCAGATCGTCGTGTGGTGCCACTCCTGCCGCATCGGATACCTCCCCGCGAAGGGTAGCAAAAAAGGCCGGCCTGAGATGCGGCCCTTCCCTGTATCCTTGGCAGCCGTGCCTACGGGAGAGCTTGCCGCCCTCGCAACCGCGATGTGCTGGTCAGCGACCGGCCTCTTCTTCGCCGAGGCCGCCCGGCGCATCGGCGCGCTGCGCGTCAACCTACTCCGGTTGCCGCTGGCGCTGGGTCTGCTCTCCCTGGCGCTGGTGGCCACCGGCACCGCGTTCGCGCCGATCGACGCGAGGCGGGCCGTCTACCTCGCCGCCAGCGGGATCGTGGGTCTCGTGATCGGCGACCTCGCTCTTTTCGAGGCGATGCGCCGCATCGGTGCGCGCATTTCCTTCCTGATCATGTCGCTGGCGCCGATCTCCGCTTCGCTCGGTGGCTTGCTGCTGCTGGGCGAGCGCCCGGGGCCGCTGGCGCTGCTCGGGATCGCGGTGACGCTCGGCGGCGTGGTGTGGGTCGTCGGCGAGCCGCGCGAGGGCGAGCCGCTCGGCTCCCGCCAGGCGATCGGAGTGGCTTTCGCCGTCGTGGGCGCGGTCTGCCAGGGTGTCGGTCTGGTGCTGGCCAAGGTAGGAATGGCGGGGGAGGTGCCCGCTCTTGCCGCCACCTGGGTTCGCATGGGCACCGCTACCGGGGTGATCTGGGTCCTCACCGCGCTGACCGGACGGGTCCGCGGCCTGGGCGTGGCGGACGCGACGCGCCGAGCGTGGCTCCCGATCGCCGGCGGCGCCTTCTTCGGACCGTTTCTCGGGGTCTGGCTCTCGCTGGTGGCCGCCCGTCTCACCGACGTGGGGATCGCCGCCACGATCATGGCGACGACCCCCGTGCTGGTGATCCCGATCCTGATGCTCACGGAGCGCTACCGTCCCACCGTGCGGGCGCTGGTCGGCACTGCGGTGACGGTGGCCGGGGTCGCGCTCCTGTTCGCCACCTGAGGCGCTGGGGCCGGGAAGCTCACGCCTTCGGATGGGCCTTGTTGTAGGTCTCCATCAGGTGGGCGAGGTCGAGGTGCGTGTAATGCTGGGTGGTGGAGAGCGACGCGTGGCCCAGCAGCTCCTGGATGGCGCGCAGGTCCATGCCGGCCTCCAGCAGGTGGGTGGCGAAGGCGTGGCGTAGCGTGTGCGGGTGCAGGTGGTGCACGAGCGCAACCCGGCGCACCGCCGCATCCAGGATGCGGCGCAATGAGCGGTCGGAGAGCCTGCCGCCGCGCTGGTTGACGAAGAGAGGCTCCCCGGCGGCCGGGGTGCGGGCTTGCGAGCGCCACGCGGCGCGGTCGGGCAGGTAGCCGCGCAGGGCCTTCTCCGCCTCGCGGCCGAAGGGAACGAGGCGCTCCTTGCCCCCCTTGCCGCGCACCCGGGCCAGGCGGCGTGAGAGGTCCACGTCGTCGAGGTCGAGCCCCACCAGCTCGCCGGCGCGCACCCCGGCCGCGTACAGCAGTTCGAGAGCGGCGCGGTCGCGTCGCCCCGCCGACGTCGCGGGGAGCGCCTCGAGGAACTCGGCGATCTGTGGGGCGGTGACCATCTCGGGGAGCTTCCTGGGGGCCCGCGGCGTGGGTACGACCTTGGCGGGGTTGGCGTCCACGACCCCCTCCCGACCCAGGAAGCGGAAGTACGTCCGCACGGCGGCCAGCGCCCGCTGCGTGGAGATTCTCGCCAGGCGCCGCGAGTGCAGGTGGGCGAGGTAGGCGCGCACCACGTTCGGGCTCACGCCCCGCGGGTCGCGGCAGCCCATCTCGGTGCCTGCAAACTCCGCGAACTGGGCGACCTCGCGCTCGTACGCCCGCAGCGTGTGGGGGGAGAGGTTGCGCTCGTCCCGCAGGTGGGCCGTGAACTCCTCGAGACGCCAGGGCACGACCCATTTTACGCGCTCGCATCCGACAAACCGCGCGGTGGTACCCTCGAACCCAGGGTGCCTGCCAGGACGAGGAGATCCGGCCGCCCGCCGTGGCGCCGCGCGGCGTCGGTGACGGCACTGACCGTGCTGGTCATCGTTCTGCTCCTGTTGGTGCCGGCGCCCGAGCCCGCCGCACCGCACGCCGCCGGCGGGAGACCGTTCGTCTGGCAGCAGGACGAGCGGTGGGAGGCTCTCGAGGCGAGCTTCTTGCGCGCCCGCGCCGTCGGCTGTGAGAGCCTCGCCCCTCGGATCGACGCCATGCTACGCGACGGCCGTCGGCTGCTCGCCACCGCGGCGTCCCGTCGGCTCGAGCCGGAAAGCGCGGTCTTCGACGAGATCGAACGGGCCACATTCGAGCTTGGCCCCATGGTCGGGGCCTGCCCGGGCACGATCCCCGAGTACATCGCCCTCATCACGAGAACGCGGTCGGTGGTCAAGCAGCAGTCGCGCCGTTGGGACATGGGCCACCCAGCCACCCGCGACAGGCTCTACCGCCTGCTTTACGGAGGCCGGGCGGCCGTCGAGGAGGCCATGCTACAGGCCCCGCCCGGCACGGTGCCGGCCCTCATCCGCTGCGAGGACGAGCCGTCGTCCACACCCTCCGCCGAGATCCTGGGCGTGCGGATCCACAGCGGCGACATCCTGGTGTCCCGCGGCGGCGCCCCGACCTCCGCGCTCATCGCGCGGGGGAACGACTACCCCGGCAACTTCTCTCACGTGGCGCTGCTTCATGTGGACGGGCGGACGGGGGCCGCCTCGGTCGTCGAGTCGCACATCGAGAGGGGGGTGGCGGTGGCCACCCTGCCTGAGTACCTGAGGGACGTGAAGCTGCGGGTCATGGTGCTCCGCCTCCGTGCCGACCTCCCGCGGCTCGCCGCCGATCCGGCGCTCCCACACCAGGCGGCCACCGCGGCGACGCACGAGGCGCGGGGCCGCCACATCCCGTACGACTTTTCGATGGACTTCTCGGACCACCACAAGCTCTTCTGCTCGGAGGTGGCGGCCTCCGCGTTCGAGCGGTTTGGCATCACCCTCTGGATGGGTCTCTCGCACATCTCCTCACCCGGGCTCGCCTCCTGGCTCGCGGGGTTCGGGGTCACCCACTTCGAGACGCAGGAGCCGTCCGACCTCGAGTACGACCCGCAGCTTGCCGTGGTGGCCGAGTGGCGCGAGCCGAAGATGCTGCTCGCGGACCACGTGGACAACGCAGCCGTGGATGCCATGCTGGAGGGTGCCGAGCGCGGGGACACCCTCGACTACGCCTGGTTCCTGCTGGCACCGGCGCGCCTGGCCAAGCTCTACAGCTCCGCCCTGAACGCCTTCGGTCTCGTCGGTCCGGTGCCCGAGGGCCTCTCCGCCGCAGGGGCGCTGCGCACACGGCGGTTCATCCAGACGCACGCCCTCCTCCGGGACCGGGTGCTGCGCCTGGCGCAGGAGTTTGACCGCAGCCACGGGTACGTTCCGCCCTACTGGGAGCTAGCGAAGCTGGCGCGGCGAGCCCGCTCGGAGATCAGGAGCGGTGGGGGACTCTGACCGGGCGCGACACGCCAGCAGCTCGTGAAGGAGCGAACACCCCGCGAGGTTCCCTCACGCCGAACGGGGAGCGGGTACCGGCCAGGGGAACGCTTCGCGCCAGCTCCGGATCGTCCCCAGCGCAGCCGTCACGGCGGCTTTGCGCCGCGCCGATTTCTCCCGCGGCAGCTCCCCCGGCGGATCCAACATCAGGCCCCAGGAGGCGTTCGCGGGCTGGAAGCGGTGCGGAGGGCGCTCGGTGAGGTGACGCACGAGCCCGCCGTGCGCCGTCCACGCCGGCAGGGTCGGTACCTCGAGGCCGCGCATCTCGGCTGCGACGTAGAGCGCGGCCGCCAGGCCCGTTGCGGCGGACTCCACATACCCCTCCACGCCGGTGAGCTGTCCCGCCAGGCGCAGCGACGGTCGCACCTTCACGCGCAACTGCGCGTCCACGTGTCTGGGTGCGCAGATGAACGTATTGCGGTGGATCATCCCGAGCCGAGCGAAGCGGGCGTGCTCGAGGCCCGGGATGAGGCGGAGCACCTGCTGCTGTGCACCGAACGTCATGCGGGTCTGGAAGCCGACCAGGTTCCAGTGCGCCGCCGCCAGGTCGTCCTGCCGCAGCTGGACCACCGCGTACGGGATCCGGCCGGTTCGCGGGTCCGGCAGCCCCACCGGCTTCATCGGCCCGTAGCGAAGCGTGTCCACCCCGCGCTCCGCCATCACCTCGATCGGCAGGCACCCCTCGAAATAGGGGATCTCACGCTCGAACTCCTTGGTGGGGACTTTCTCCGCCGAGCGCAGGGCCTGGACGAACGCGAGGTACTCCCCGTGCCCCAGCTGAGCGTTGAGGTAGTCATCGCCGCCCCCTTTGCCGTAGCGGGAGGCGCGGTAGAGACGGTCCATTTCCAGCGAGTCGGCGGCGACCACCGGCGCGATCGCGTCGAAGAACGAGAGCGAGCCCTCGCCGAGCAGCGCGCTGAGCGAGGACTGCAGGGCCTCGGAGGTGAGCGGCCCGGTGGCGACGATCGCGGGCCCCGCAGGCAATTCCCGCACCTCCTCCCGCACCACGGTCACGAGCGGATGCGAGGCCACCGCGTCCTGTACGCCGGCGGCGAAGAGGTCGCGGTCCACCGCCAGCGCGTCGCCCGCGGGCAGTGCCGCCGCCCGCGCCGCAGCGACGATCAGTGAGCCCATCGCCTCCATCTCGCGCTTGAGCAGCCCCACAGCGTTCTCGGGGTTGTCGGAGCGCAGCGAGTTGGAGCACACGAGCTCCGCAAGGTTTCCGGTGCGGTGGGCCGGTGTGGTAGTCGAGGGGCGCATCTCGAAGAGACGCACCGGAACGCCGGCGCAGGCCAGCTGCCAGGCCGCCTCGCACCCGGCGAGGCCGCCCCCGATCACGTCCACGACATCGGTCATGCCTTCTCGGCGGTCTCCGCGGGGCCGCGGAACCCGCAGCCCTCGCGGGCGCACACCCACTCCACGCCGCGCCGCACCGTCTTCTTTTCCATTACAAAAGGCGCGCCGCACGACGGGCAGGCGTGGGCCACCGGCTTGGCGGGGAGCGTGAAGCTGCACTTGGGGTAGCGGTTGCACCCCCAGAAGCCGCGCCCGCGACGTGAACGTTTCTCGACCAGCTCACCCTCGCCGCACGACGGGCACGCCACACCCGAGGGCGTGTTGGGACTCGCCGTGCCGGTGACCAGCTTGCGGATGCCCTTGCACTCGGGGTAGCGCGAGCAGGCCCAGAACTGCCCGAAGCGGGACCTCTTGAGCACCATCGCGGCGCCGCACTCCGGACAGGCGGGGGGTTCCTCGGTGACCCCGGGCGGGCCCGGCTCCCGCGTGGTCTTGCACGTCGGGTAGTTGGAGCACGCCAGGTACTCGCCGTATCGCCCGAAGCGCAGCACCATCGGGGCGCCGCAGGTCGGGCACGTCTCCTTGGTCTCCACCCCCTGGCCCTTCACGGAGGTCATCTCGACCTTGGCGCGCTCCAGATCATCCGTGAACGTCGCCCAGAACTTGGCGAGGGCGGCTCGCCAGTCAAGCTTTCCCTCGGCGATCTCGTCGAGCTGCTCCTCCATGCGGGCGGTGTAGCTCTCGTTGATGAGATCCCCGAAAGAGGCCGTGAGCAGCCGGTTGACCAGCTTGCCCAGCTCCGTGGGGAAGAACATCCCCTTCTGGCGCGCCACGTAGGAGCGGTCGGAGAGCGTCGCGATGATCTGCGCGTACGTGGACGGACGGCCGATGCCGTTCTCCTCCAGCGCCTTCACCAGCGTGGACTCGGTGAACCGCGGCGGCGGCTGGGTGAACTTCTGCGTCGAGGAGAGCTCCTCGAGGGTGAGCGTCTCCCCCTCGGTGAGCACCGGCAGCCTCTTCGCGGTGGGCTCCTCTTCCTCCTGCTCTTGGGGCGGCTTCTGCTCCGGCACCTCCTCCTCGCGGTAGACCCACAGGTAGCCGGCATCCACCTCCACCTCACCCCGAGCCTTGAAGCCGTAGCGCCCGGCCTCCACCAGTACGTCGGTGACGTCGAAGAGGGCGGGCGTCATCTGGGATGCCACGAACCGCTGCCAGATCAGCGTGTACAGCTTCAGCTCGTCGGCAGAGAGGACGCGCGCCATTTCCTCCGGTGTCCGGGCCGGGTCGGTTGGGCGAATCGCCTCGTGAGCGTCCTGAGCCGCCGCGCGGTTCTTGAAGAAGTTGGGCTTGTCGGGGAGGAACGCGTTGCCGTACACCTCGGCGATCAGCTCACGGGCCGCAGCTACGGCTTCCGCCGCCACCCGCACCGAGTCCGTGCGCATGTAGGTGATGAGGCCCACCCGCTCCCCGCCTCCAAGGTTCACGCCTTCGTAGAGCTTCTGCGCCAGTTGCATGGTCTTGCGGACCGGGACGTGGTGCCGTTTGTAGGCGGCCTGCTGCAGCTTGGCGGTCACGAACGGTGGCGCCGCCCTCTGCTGGCGCCGCCGCTTGGTGACCTTGGCGACGACGAAGCGCTCGCGCTCCACCTCGGCCTTCACCGCCGCGGCGGTTTCGCCGTCGTGCACGAGCAGCTTCTTGCCGTCACGCTGCGCGAGGCGCGCGATGAACGAGGGGGGTTGCCCGGCTGCGAGCCGCGCGTCCAGGTGCCAGTACTCCTCGGCGATGAACGCCTCGATCTCCGCCTCGCGGTCGCAGATCATCTTCAGCGCCACCGACTGGACCCGTCCCGCGGAGAGGCCGCGCTTGACTTTGTCCCAGAGCAGCGGGGATAGCTTGTACCCGACCAGACGGTCCAGCACCCGCCTCGCCTGCTGGGAGTCGATGAGGTGGTGGTCGAGGGGGCGCGGGTGCGCGATCGCCTCCTGCACCGCCCGCTTGGTGATCTCGTGGAAGAGCACCCGCTCAACCGGCTTGCCGATCCCGCCCAGCAGCTCGGCGAGGTGCCAGCCGATCGCCTCCCCCTCGCGGTCCGGGTCGGTGGCGATCAACACCCGGGAAGCCTGCCGCGCCGCCTGTTGGATCTCGGCGATCACCTTGCGCTTGGCCGGAAGGGGCTGGTAGACCGGCTCGAAGCCGTGCTCAACGTCAATGCCGAGCTCGTTCTTCGGCAGATCGCGCACGTGCCCCACCGAGGCGACAACGGCATACCCCTTCCCCAGGTAGCGGCCCAGCGTCCGCGCCTTGGCGGGGGACTCCACGATCACCAGCGACTCGTCCACGACTCCTCCGGGGCTGCACTCTAGCAGCGATGTCAAGGGGCGCGGGATCGGCCGATGCCGCTCTCGTCCCTCGTTGAGGACACAACGTGTCCCCTGCATGTGCGCACCCACGCTACTCACCGGTGGCTGGAAGCTGCTCGGCTCGCCCACGATTGGCACACGGTTTGCTCACCCGCAACCGTGCAGCAGCCGCCGTCGGGCTGCCGGGAGGAACCATGAGAGTCGCACGGTTTGTGACAGCGCTCGCCGCGCCGCTAGCGTTGGCGACGACGATCGCCTGCTCCACCGCCACACCCACCGGAACGCCTGGCGTGGACGGCATCGGGAAAACGATGCTCCGCTACCGCGGCCCGGAGCTCGACATCATCATCAGCTACGGCTTCGCAAACGCCAACCCCGGTGATGAGTGGCTCTTCCTCGACACGTCCATCACGGGCAACACCGGGACATCGGTGGAGATCAACCGGAAGAAGATCGCGATCCGCACCCCCACGGACGAGATCATCCCGCTCGCGACCCAGCAGGAGTTCGGGGCCGCATACCCGAAGCTCGCTGCGAGCCTCGCGAGGGCCGATGTGGCCAGCCAGCCGATGGCCACCTACCCCGGCCGTGTCGAGGAGCCGCTCGACCTTCTCGTGCCCCCGGGATCCGGCCTCGCCAAGGAGTCGGTCTGGGTGAACCAGCGAAACGTGGCGGTCGGGCGCCTCTACTTCGAGATCCCGACAGGGGTGCAGGCGGGGCCCTACGAGCTGCGCATCGACCTGGAGGAAACCAAGATCCGGATCCCCTTCCGCCTCGGGCCGGAGCGCTAGGAGTCCGGGTTGACGTGGGACCTGCGGTAGCTGCCATCCGCCTGCCTCACCACACGGCCGCCGAGCTCGAGTGCGACAAGCGCCTCCAGAACCTGCGCCACCGGCAGCCTGCTTTCGGCCGCCAGGCGGTCCACGGTGACGGACTCCCCGGGCCTGATGAGCGCGAGCAGGGGTGGCTCCTCCTCCGCTCCCGCACCCGACGGCTGTGGGGGCAACCCCAGAGTGGCCAGCACGTCGTCGGCGGTGAGCACCGGCGCCGCACCCGCACGCAGCAGGCCGTTGGGGCCGGCCGACAAGCGCGAGAACACGGAGCCGGGGACGGCCATCACCTCGCGCCCCTCCTCGAGCGCCAGGCGCGCCGTAATCAGCGCCCCGGAGCGCTCGTCCGCCTCGACCACGACCACCGCCTCGCAGAGGCCGGCGATGATCCGGTTGCGCTCCGGGAAATGGTGCGCGAGCGGGGCGGACCCCGGCGGGTACTCGGTCGCCAGGCAACCGTGGGTGGCGATCTCCTCGGCCAACCCCTCGTGCTCCGGAGGGTAGACCCGATCCGGGCCTGCACCCCAGACGGCAGCGGTCGGTCCGCCAGCGGCGAGCGCCCCGCGGTGCGCCGCCGCATCCACCCCCCGCGCCATGCCGGAGATCACCGCCACGCCGGCGCGGGCGAGCTCGCGGCCCAGGTACTCCGCCACCTCGCGGCCATATGCGCTGGCTCGTCGTGCGCCGACCACCGCCACCGCGTGCCCTTCGGGCAGCGACCCGCGGACGAACAGGCCGAGCGGCGGGTCCGCAACCGCGGCAAGGCGCGCGGGAAAACCGGGCTCCCCGGATGCCACGAAGTGCCAGCCGAGCCTGGAGATCTCATCTTCCACTGCGCGGACGCGAGCCTCGAGGGCGGCCCTGATCTCGTCGGCCTGTCGGCCCGGAAGCTCCGGGTCCGCGAGGAAAGCGCGCCCCAGCTCCCGTGCCTTGCGGCTGCCCTCGGGTTGCGCTACCACACAGGCCAAGGCGAGATGCGACGTTGGAGTCCGCTCCTCCGATGGACCTATAATAGCTGCGCGTTTTCGGGGGCGCTATGCGGCTTGGGGTAGCAGTTCTTGGTCTCGCGATCATCTCCGGTGGGTGCGCCAGCAGCAGCAAGCCGGCGGCGCTCACACACGCCGAGATGCAGGAGGGGGTAAAGGCGGCGCAGCGCGCCTACTGGCAGGAAGCGCTCTTCCGCTTCGAGCGCGCGCGCAACCTGGACCCCAAGAACGCGGAGGTCCTCAACAACCTTGCAGTCGCCCTCGAAGCCCTGGGCCGCTACGACGACGCCCTGACGATCTACAAGCAGGCGCTCCAGCAGACACCCAAGAACAGGATCATTCGGAAGAACTACGCCCGCTTCGCGGAGTTCTACACGAGCTACGCCAAGGGCGTGAAGCCGAAGGAGGGGTCGGATGCGCCCCGCTAGGCTGGGAATCGCCCTCTGTGTCCTTGCCGCGGGGTGCGGGTCGGTGGTACACGAAGTCCAGCTCTCCCTCCCGGTGCGCTCCAAACTTGCCTTCACCGGCCACGAGAAGCTCTACGTCGGCCCGTTCGTGCGCGAGAGCAAGGGGGACGAGAAGGCGCCGGACCTCTCCTTCGACGTCTCTGCGGAGTTCGAGCGCTACCTCCGCAAGCTGCTCCGCAAGGAGAGCAAGTTCGTTCTGATCCCCGCAGTCCAGGGAGTGCGCCCGCCGACCTCAGACCCGCTTCGCCTGACGAAGAGCGCCGATTTCTGGCGCGAGCTTGGCACCCAGACCGGCGCGGACTACGTTGTAGCCGGCTCCATCGACTTCGAGGTGCAGGACCGCACCGCCTACAAGATGGAGCCGTACGAATCCCCCGTCACCGGCATGACGTACTACCGCCAGGTACTGGTCGAGCAGACAGGTTTCACCTACGACATCATGCTCAACGTCTACGACGGCCGCACCGGCGCGCTGGTCTACGAGCAGCCACTCAAGGACTTCCAGGAGAAACCGGAGCGCAACTTCGACGAGTTCACCGGCATGTTCGCCAGCCTCTTCGCGCTGGAGAACCAGATCATCGGCGTCTTCGTACCCCGCAGCGTCAAGACCAAGCGGGTGCTCTTTCTACCCTAGGGAGGGCACCATGAAGGTCCGTCTGATCGTCTCCATCCTGGCGCTTTCGCTCGCGTCGTCAGCGACCGCCCAGAACTTCGGAAAGAACAAGGTCCGCTACGACACGTTCGTGTGGGAGGTCTACCCGACACCGCACTTCCGCATCTCCTTCTACGACCGTGTGCAGCCTTCTCTGCCCAAGCTCGCGTCGTTCGCCGAGAGCGCCTATGACGAGCTCGCCCGCAAGCTCAACTTCCAGGTCGCCGCGCCGATACCCATGATCGCCTACGCCACGCACGCGGAGTTCGAGCAGAACAACGTCATCCTCCAGTTCATCCCGGAGGGCGTCGGCGCGTTCGCGGTGCCGGCCCGCAACCGCATGGTGCTGCCGGTGGACATGCCCGACGAGGAGCTCCAGAAGCTCATCCAGCACGAACTCACGCACATCTTCCAGTTCGAGATCATGTACCAGGGCAGCCTCGGCAAGGCGCTCGCCAGCAGTCCCTCCCAGTGGTTCATGGAGGGGATGGCGTCGTACTTCGGCAACGACGAGGACGCCATGGCGAGGGCGATCATGCGCGATGCGGTCGCCTCCGACCGCGTGCCCTCGGTCATGAGCGACGTCCAGGGTTACGCGGCGTACCGCTTCGGGCACATGGTGTTCCAGTTCGTCGAGGCGGAGTGGGGCCCGGAGGGGCTGCGCGACTTCATCTTCGAGTTCCGCAACACCCTCGGCAGCGGAATGGCGAAGACCTTCAAGAGGGCTTTCGACATCGAGCCCGAGGAGTTCGACGCCCGCTTCCGGGCCTGGCTGCGGAAGTACTACCAGCCGGCCATCGGCACGCGCGCCGACCCCCGAGAGTTCGGCCCGGAGTTCCGGATCTCCGGCCCGCAGGGGATGCGGTCCTACGAGACTTCCCCCGTCCCGTCCCCATCGGGGGATCTGATCGCTGCCTTCTCCACGTACAGGGAAGACATCGACATCGTGCTGCTCGGGGTCCCCGACCGGGCACGCTTTCGCACCCTCACCCCAAAGGAGACAACCAGCTATCAGTACCTCATCGCCCAGATGCTCACGGTCGGCCCCGACCGCGGGCGCGACCTGGCATTCTCGCCCACGGGCGACCTCGTCGCCGCCTTCGCCCGCCACGAGCGCGGCCGCATGCTCGTGTTCTTCAACGCCCTCAGCGGCGGGATGGAGCGCACCATCCAGATCCCGGTGGATCAGCCCATGGAGCCCGCCTACTCCCCCGACGGCAAGACCGTCGCCTTCCACGCGATTACGGGCGGCCACGCCGACATCTACCTGCTGGATCTCCCGACCGAGAAGATCACGAACCTCACCAGCGACGATGCCTACGACTCTGCCCCGGTGTTCACACCCGACGGGACGCACATCGTGTACAGCTCCCAGAGCGCGGAGGACGCCAAGCTCTTCGAAATCTCCCTCGCCGACCCCAAGCAGCGCCGCCAGCTCACGTTCGGCCCCGGCAACGACGACGGAGCCTCCTTTTCCCGTGACGGCATGCGCCTCTATTTCGCCTCCGACCGCGACGGCGACATCTACGACATCTACATGCTCGACCTGGAGACCCAGGCGCTCACTCGCCTCACTGAGGTGATCGGCGCCGCCATCAGCCCGGTCGCGGTGCCCACCCGGGACGGCGAGCGGGTCATCTATCAGGCCTACACCAAGGGCCACTACTGGCTGTACGAGACCGACCCCACTCAGGGCAAGCCGGCGGGCAAGGAGGTGGCTCCGCAGCAGGTGAAGGAGCGCGAGCCCTACGTGCCGGCCGTGACCGTGACCATCAACAAGGACAAGATCGAGAAGGTAAAGAGTCGGAAGTTGTTCGTCGACGACGCCCAGGTGATGGTCGGCGTCAGCAGCGACAACACGCTGATCTCCCAGACCTACCTGTCGTTCGCCGACCAGTACGGCGACCGACGGTTCAACCTGTTGCTGGAGTCGGTGAGCAACTACACCAACTTCCAGCTCACCTACTTCGATCTCTCCAAGCGCCTCGCATGGGGAGCCACGATCTTCGACAACCGGTCGTACTACGTCTACGGGGCAACGCTCGAGGGCAGCGTCCAGAGGCAACGGCTGTACCGCGAGACCGGCGGCGCCGCATTCGCGCAGTACCCGCTCTCCCTGTACCATCGCGTCGAGGGCGCCGTCGGTTACGTCGACCGGAGTGCGGACTACCCGGTCGCGACCCCTTTCGGGGTTGCGTTCGTGAGCGTCAGGGAAAAGGTCCCGTTCGTGCAGGCTTCGTTCACCGGGGACACTACGTTCTGGCAGAACCACGGACCGCACGGAGGCAGGCGCTACCGGTTGAGCCTCAGCAACGCCTTCAGCGCGAGCGGCGGCGGCACGCTCTCACGGGACCTCATCTTCGACGGACGTCAGTACCTCCCGCTGTCCCGCCGCAACGAGCTCGCGCTGCGCCTGTGGGCCGCCTTCGCAAACGGCAGCCAGCCCAGCATCTTCTACTTCGGCGGCTTGGACACGATGGCGGGCTTCCCCTACAACTCCATCGCCGGCAACCGAGCCGCCTACCTGAACCTTGAGTGGCGATTCCCGCTCGTCGACGAGCTCATCCTGCCCTGGTTGCGTATATCCGACGTGCGCGGGCGTATCTTCCTGGACGTGGGCGGCGCGTACTTCGACGCCCCGACCTTCCACCAGGACTTCACCTGCTACAAGAACGGCCAGCTGCAGGATTGCGTCTCCTCCTACGGTTGGGGATTCTCGCTGTACCTGCTCGGGCTGCCCGTGAACTGGGACTTCACCAAGGTGTGGAACTTCAAGAACACCCTGAGCAGGGGCGCCCAGACATCGTTCTGGGTCGGGTTCCAGTTCTAGCCGAGCACGCTGCCGATACATCCGCTCGCCGGATCGGGCCCGCCTCGACCCACAGCCGACCTCTCACCGCGCACCCGGGCCCTCCGCCGCGTGGCGCATTTGCGCCTCCCAGGAAACAGCGTACCGGCCCCCGAGCACCACCAGCTCACGGTGGGTGCCGGACTCGAGGATGCGCCCGGCGTGCATCACGTGGATCACGTCCGCCCGCATCGCGGTGGTGAATCGGTGGGTGATGACGAGCGCGGTCCTCCCCTCCGCCAGCGCACGGAAGCGGCTCATCCAGTCGTTCTCGGCCCACGAGTCCATCGCGCTGGTCGGCTCGTCGAGCAGGATTACGGGAGCCTGGCGGTAGAACGCTCGCGCCAGCGCAACCCGTTGCCACTCCCCCACGGACATGTCGGCGCCTCCCTCGAACCACTTCCCGAGGAGGGTGTGATGGCCCTGGGGAAGGCGTGATGCGGCCTCGTCGGCACCCGCCGCCCGCGCGGCGGCGCCGATGCCCTCCGCGCCGCCGTCCGCAGTGAGGTCTCCGAGCGCGATGTTCTCGGCAAAGGTCGCGTTGAAGCGCACCGGTTGCTGGAAGAGCACCGAAAACTGGCGGCGCAGGTCGGCCAGTGAGAGGGCGCGGATGTCCACGCCGTCCAACTCGATCGTGCCCTCCTGCGGGTCGTACAGCCGGCACAGCAGCTTGATTAGGGTGCTCTTTCCGGCGCCGTTCTCGCCCACCACCGCGACCACCTTCCCGACCGGGATGTCGAGGGTGAAGGCGCGCAGCACGGCACGCCGGCTTCCCGGGTAGGTGAAGCTCACACCGGCGAAACGGATGCCTTTCGTGAGAGGGGTCGGGGTCGGAAGGGCAGGCGTGCGCTCCACCACCCTCGGCTCAAGCGCGAGGAAGGCGAACAGCCCGCCGAGGAAGAGGCTGTTGGCATAGATCTGGCCAACGGTCTCGAGCAGGGTCCGGAGCAGGCGCTGCCCCTGGGTGAATGCCTGGTAGAACATCGCGACGTCCCCGAGGCTGAAGGCGCCATGAAGGGCGCGCCACACCACCCAACCCAGGGTCACGCCGCCGAGCACGAAGGCAACGGCCGCGGCACCGAGGCCGGCGGCCCCCTCGAACCGCGCGAGCTCGATACGCTCCCTCCGCAACCGCGCACGCACCGCGCCGAAGAGCCTCTGAAAGTGGGGCCCGAGCTCGAACAGGCGCACCTCGGGTGCGTTCTCCAGGCTGGTCAGAACCCAGTCGTAGTAGTTCGCCCGGCGCTCGTCAGGTGTGGTGCGCACACGCCACTCGTGGTGACGGACCACGGACCGCATCACTACCCAGAGGGCCGGAAGCGTGCTGGCCGCCAGTGCCATCGGGACCCACACGCCGAAGCGCACCAGCACCACCAGCATCGCTACCAGGGTGAGGGTGTTCTGCATGAGCGCGCCGACGTTCTCCAAGAGCGCGGTGGGGCGGTGGTAGACCTCGTAGCGGATCAGGTGGAGCTGATCGAAGTACTCGGGCGATTCGTAGTAGGCGAGGTCGGCCGTCACCGCCTTCTCGTGCAGCAGGGTGCTGATGCGGTCCTTCACGGCCTCTGCCTGCGCGACGCGGATCCAACGCCCCACTGCTTGGAGGACCTCGCTGAGCAGCACCACGCCCGCCAGCGACGCGGCCAGCAGGATCGGCGCACGCACCCGCGCCCATCCGCCCCCGCTGCCCATCACCCCCACCAGGCTGTCCACCAGCGCCCGCGTCAGGTAGACGGCCGCCACCGGCAGCAGCCCCTGCACCACGAGCAGCCCGGCCCAGACCGTCGTGAGCCGCGGAGCCACGGCCCAGACCAGCACCAGCGCACGTCCCAACTGCGGGAGTTGACCCAGGCCCTTGCGGGCGCGCTCGAGCACCTGGCTGGCTGTGCGGCTCACAGAAAGAGACTATCAAAAGCAGCTCCAGCAGGCGCGGCGGGCGAGGCGGCACTCCGAAGAGTGGCGCAGGACTGTTCGCTGACGGCGTCCGTTGACCGCCTGCTCGGCCTCTACGGGGAGGCCGCCCTCCTGCTCCGCGCGTCGAGGTAGACGCCAACCCCGAGAGCGATGAACACCGCCAGGCCGAGCCAGTTTCCTCCCCAACCGGTGTTGCCGAGCTGCGGCACCAGGGCGACGTGGAACCGGTCCTGC
>Ga0315279_10003581_pt1 | contig 21501 bp, 23 predicted proteins | sample YL17G06_20_MG_FD_203694 | JGI IMG/M metagenome (GOLD analysis project Ga0315279, IMG submission 203694) | Sediment microbial communities from Yellowstone Lake, YNP, Wyoming, USA - YL17G06_20 | ecosystem: Environmental > Aquatic > Freshwater > Lake > Sediment | place: USA: Wyoming | collected... | reverse complement strand
TCGCAGCGGGTCCCGATGAGGTTGTAGCGCTGGGGGATCTTCCTCCAGAACCGGGCGACCGACATCAGGTCACCCCCAGGATATGGACCACGACGGTGGCGCCCGTTCCCCCGACGTTGTGGGTGAGCCCGATCTCGCCGTCCACCTGCCGGGCCCCGGCCTCGCCCCTGAGCTGCTGGACGACCTCGCAGACCTGCTTGATGCCCGTTGCGCCGACCGGGTGCCCGCAGGCCTTCAGGCCACCGCTCGTGTTCACGGGGAGATCCCCGTTGAGTGCGGTTACACCTTCCTCGGTGAGCTTGCCGGCTTCACCCTTCTTGCAGAAGCCAAGGTCCTCGATGGCACAGATCTCGGCGATGGTGAAGCAATCGTGGACCTCCAGGAAGTCGATCTTCTCGCGCGGAAGCCCTGCCATGGCAAACGCCCGCTCGCCGGCGACCACGGTTGCATCCAGGCAGGAGATGTCCCGCCGGTCATGGAGGGCGAGAGTATCGCTCGCCTGGGCGGTCGCAAGGACCTTCACCGGCGTATCGGTGAACTCCCTCGCCCGTTCCAGGGGGGCGAGGATGACCGCCGCGGCACCGTCGGTGATGGGGGAGCAGTCGAAGAGCCGGAGGGGATCTGCAACGAGCGCCGAGGAGAGGACCATCTCCAGCGTGATCTCTGATCGGAACTGGGCGATGGGGTTCTTTGCCCCGTTGCGGTGGTTCTTCACGGCCACCATGCCGAGCTGCTCCCGGGTGAGAGGGTAGCGGTGCATGTAATCCGTGGCGATCATTGCGTAGAGGCCAGGGAAGGTGGCCCCCATGAATCCCTCCCATTCCCGGTCAGCCGCGCCCGCAAGGGTATCGACGCTCACGCCTGTCCCGACGTCGGTCATCTTCTCGACCCCTGCAGCGACCACGATATCCTCCATCCCGCTTGCGACCGCGATCACCGCCTGCCGGAAGGCAAGGCCGCCGGATGAGCACGCGGCCTCGACCCTCGTGGATGGGATGTGGCGGGTCGAGAGGCCTGCATAGTCGGCGATGAGGGCCCCGATGTGCTCCTGCTCGATGAACCGCCCGGCGCTCATGTTCCCCACGTACATTGCATCGATATGCTCGCCTGAAAGCTCCGCGTCCGCAAGCGCGAGGGAACCTGCCTCGACGAAGAGGTCCCTGAAGGATGCCTCCCACTTCTCGCCGAAGGTGGTGCACCCGATCCCGATGATGGCCACGTCTCTCATTGCTGCATCACGATCTTTCCCTTGTGCCGCGCATACTGGGCATAGTCGAGGTAGAGGGGATCCCCCAGAAGGGCTTCCACCGTGGGAGCCTGCCCGAGGTTAAAAATGGCCGGGTCCTGGATCGCATCGGTCACCTCGATATCGAAGGCATCGCTCCCGGCGCCGGAGCCGAAGGAGGTGACAAAGATACGGTCGCCGGGCGATGCCTGGTCCAGGGTCGCTGCGAGGCCGATCATGGAGGAGCCCGAGTAGGTGTTCCCCAGGCGCGGGACCACGAGGCCGGGCCTGACCTGCTCGGCCGAGAACCCGAGGATCTGGGCTACCCTCTTCGGGAATTTGGCGTTCGGCTGGTGGAAGACGGCATAGTCATAATCCGCGGGCGATGTCCCCATCTTCGAGAGGAGCATCCTTGCCGCCTCCTGGACATGCCGGAAGTAGCCCGGATCGCCGGTGAACCTGCCGCCGTGCCTCGGGTAATTCTGCCCTTCCCTTCGCCAGAAGTCCGGGGTATCGGTGGTAAAGGAGCAGGTGTGGTGTATCTCTGCGATGGGCCTCTCGTTCCCGATGAGGAATGCTGCACCACCGGCCGCTGCCGTGTACTCCAGGGCATCGCCGGGGGCCCCCTGGGCGACGTCGGAACCGATGGCCATCCCGTATTTTATCATCCCGCTCTTGACGAGGCCCATGCAGGTCTGGATGCCGGCCGTCCCTGCCTTGCATGCAAACTCGTAGTCCGCCGCGGTCATATTCGGTGTGGCCCGGATGGCCTCCCCAACGGTGCAAGCGGTGGGTTTTACGGCATACGGATGGGACTCGGATCCCACGTACACCGCGCCGATCTCCTCGGGATCCACGGGTCTCCGGGCCATTGCGGACCTCGCCGCCTCGACTGCGATGGTGGCCGTGTCCTCGTCGAGATCCGGGACCGACTTCTCGAAGACCCCGAGCCCCCCCGTGATCTCGTCGCTGTTCGCTCCCCAGACCCGTGCAATCTCTTCAACCTTTATCCTGAACCTGGGGATATAGACCCCGTAGGTGATGATGCCTACCATTTTTTACCCCTCAGAGCGGTGATGATCCCTTCGACCTCCATCGGCGTGCACATGAGGGTGATCCGGTCCCTTTCCGCGAGGCGCGGGACAAGGGGATGGATCTCCTCGGGGGTTATCCCCTGGAGAACCACGCACCGCGGCTTGAAGGGCGTGACCCGGATGGCGACCATCGGGGATTTCCCGTTGGAGACCTCGGTGAAGACGAGGGCCCGCTCCGTGGACCACCCGTAGAGCCTCCCGAACTCGCTCGAGGAGAGCTGGAGGATGGCGTTCAGGCTGTGGATCACCGTGTACCCGTAGATCTCCCGGTCCGTCGGGCCCTGGATGATAGAGGCCCCGATGGCCTGCGCGAATGCCTCGAGAGGGACCGGTGATGCGTACTCGTGGATATCATAGATGATGTCGGAGTCGAACCGGTTCTCCAGGATCCTCGCGAACTTCTCGATGAACTTCCCCCCGTTCACCTGATCGATCGAGAGGATGGTATCCACGATCCTCCCGACCACCGCTGTCCCGGGGCTCCTCCTCCTCCCGCTCTCGTAGTCGCTGATCACCGACGGCGACATCCCCATCTCGTCGGCGAGGACCGCCTGGGGGATCTCGAAGGCCATCCTCCATTTCTTGAGGGCCTTCCCCGGCGAGTCGGAGAGGGTGATCTCCCCTGCCATCTTCTCGGCAAGGTGCTGGTGGAGCTCGGATTTCATGCCTTCCGGGTTGTGCGAGAAGGCTTAAATAATTAACGAACATGACTTCGACATTTCACGAACTTCCCGTCAGGGATGGATCCGGACCATCTCGCAATCCATATATAGGATGCATCCCAATTTTGATAAGCATGCTGGAATCCGGCGATCTCCAGTGCCTGAAGGCCATCGCAATCATGGGCGGGTGCAGGGGTCCTGTCTGGATTTCCTCCCAGTCCTTCGGCGACTCACTCTCGATGAGCCCCCAGACCGCCTCCCGGAGGCTCAAGTCCCTCGAGGGGCAGCGGCTTATCGATCGTTCCCTGCGCCCCGACGGGCAGTACGTGACCGTGACCTCAGACGGGGAGGAGGCCCTCCGGAAGGAGTACACCGACTACTGCCATATCTTTGGCGAGGGGGGCGGCCCCTACAGCCTCACCGGGTCGGTCATCAGCGGCCTCGGGGAAGGGCGGTACTACATGAGCCTCCCCTCCTACCGCGAGCAGTTCCGGAAAGTCCTCGGGAAGGCCCCCTTCCCAGGCACCCTGAACCTCCGCCTCTTCTCGGCGTCCCGAGACGTGAAGAGGAAGGTGGACAGCCTCCCCTGGACCAGGATCCAGGGGTTCACCCAGGATGACCGGACCTTTGGCGAAGCCCGGACCCTCCCCTGCCGGATCCAGGATATCCCCTGCGCCATCGTGGTCCCGGGCCGGTCCCATTACCCCGACGATGTCATCGAGGTGATATCGCCCGTTGAGCTCAGAACGACGTTAAACCTCTCCGACGGCGACCTGGTGACCGTGGAGGTCTCCCATGCTTGAGGAGGCCGTAACGGCCTTCAGGAACGGGAAGTTTATCCTCCTCTACGACTTCGACGACCGCGAAAGAGAGACCGATTTCGCCATCCGGGCCGACGCGGTAACCAGGCACCACATCATGTGGATGAGGAAGGACGGTGGCGGTCTCATCTGCACCGCTGTGCATCCCGAGGCCGCAGAGCGCCTCGGCCTCCCCTTTGCCCGGGACCTCATGTCCGCGTACCAGGGTGTGGAGCGCCTTGGGGAGATCCCCTATGACCGGAAGAACCCCTCATCTTTCTCCATCTGGGTGAACCACCGGAACACCTTCACCGGCATCACCGACCGGGACCGTTCCCTCACCATCAACGCCATCGCCGAGCAGGTGAAGGCCGCCATGAACGGCGGCGGGACGGAGTTCCACCGCATCTTCCGGACGCCCGGCCACGTTGCTCTCCTCAGGGCAGCGAAGGGCCTCCTGGACCAGCGCTGCGGCCAGACCGAGCTCTCCATCGCCCTCGCAGAGTTCGCGGGGATCACCCCGGCGGTAACCATCTGCGAGATGCTGGACGACGAGACCGGGTATGCCCTCCCGAAGGAGGATGCCATCCGCTATGCACGGAGGCACGGCCTCCCCTTCGTCGAGGGGTGCGAGGTCCTCGAGCGGTGGGAGAAGGAGAAGGCCTCGCGGTAGACGGGAGGGATCCCGCACGAAGCGAATAATTATTTCTCTGCCAGGTTCTTCAACACATCCTCGGGGAGCTTCTTTGCAAAGTCCATCTTCGTCGGGCAGCGCCCCATCTTGATGCCGCGCTTCTTCACCTCGTTCTTCAGGGCAGCCGAGCTGATCTTCTTCACCAGGGCCTCGAATTCACTTTCTTTCATAGCTCTCACCATGAGATGATACCTCCAGTCCTTTTCTTAAAACTTTCCAGGGCATGGAAACGAGGGATTATGGGTTCGAATGTCTATTCTTCTGGTGAGAGGCGATGATCCGGCTCACCTGCAGGCGGTGCAAGGGGACGGGAACGATCCCGAACGTCGCTTATGAAGTATGCCGCACGATGCAGTCCCACGAGGCAAAGCGCTACTTCTACATGAACCAGGAGCATAACCCCGAGGAAGAGAACGAGAAGGGAGACGGCTGCGCGGTCCACGAGAAGACCGTCCCCTGTCCCCAGTGCGACGGGGAGGGGTCCCTGGAGTTCGATGAGGAGGAATGGGAGCTCGCGGTTGTACCGGAGGAGGATGAGGAGGGGTGATGGGGACTGAATGGGTGTCCCCCGAAAGGGGGGTTGCCCCGTGCAGCGGGTTTTTTAAATTTTGACTGTAATCATGCAAATATAAATTCCATTTATAAAAAACTACTGAATGATATGAAACGACCAAAATTAGCAATTACAAACATGGACAAGCCAATTGCAGAGCTTGTGAGTAAGACTAACCATAAAACATTAGCAATCTGGGCTGCTGATTGCGCAGAGCGTGTACTACCATACTTTGAGGAAAAATACCCAGAAGATACTCGTCCACGCAAAGCTATAGAAGCGTGCCGGGAGTGGGCACGTACTGGTGTGTTTAGGATGGCCGATGTACGCAAAACTGCACTTGCAGCTCATGCAGCTGCCCGTGATGTAAAAGAGGGTGATCCAGCCCATTCTGCTGCCCGTGCCGCAGGCCAGGCGTTGGCAACTGCTCATGTTCCTGCTCATGCTCTCGCTGCTGCTATTTACGCTGCTACCGCCGTCCGGGATGCTACCAGCTCTCCTGATGCCGATATTGCCACGACCAGAGAACGTGATTGGCAATATCAACACTTACTCAGATTGACAGAAAAATTAACCTCCTAATTTTTGGTACACGGAACTTCTACGGTTAGGTACGACTTCCTTTTCATGGACGCTCTTGGGGGATTCGCTCCGCTCACCCCCGCCGCTCCGGCGTCCCCCGCATGGGGATGATAGGGCCTGCCCGGGAACCGCCGGATTAGAGGTTCCCGGAAACGGGGGGGGCCTGCCCGTGCGGCGGGGGGCGGGTGAGCCCCCCTAGAGCATACCAAAAGTAAAAAGACGTCAAAGATTTTATTCGTCGATCTTGAACAAATTTTTTGCCAATCGGTGGACGCTCTCGGGGGCTTCGCCCCCGCCGCTTCGGCACCCTTGGTTGGGATAGCCCGATGGACGAGTTCCACAATGGAAGCCCAACTCTACAGAAAACAAAGGAATCCGGAAACGCGAATAATCGAGGACCGAAAAAAAGTTGAGTTTTAGGCGTAGGGGTCCCGCAGCGCCTTGTTGACGCCGAAGGTCTTGCGCTCTTCCACCGTCTTCCGGTTCTTGTCGATCTTCTCCTTGGCGAGTTTCGTGACGAGCTCGAGGCCGGGCTTGACCCCCTCGATGGGCTTCGTCTCGAACATGCCCGAGGCAACCGCCTTGGACCAGACGTCGGTCCCGACCTTGGTGCGGACGAAGACCGTGGACCAGCCGTCAGGGCTCCCGACCGAGCCGGTCGAGATGTCGCCGAGGTTGGAGACATAGTCAAGGCAGACGTGGCAGCCGGGCTGCTCGTACTTGTGGGTCACCTTGAGCGGCAGGGTGACGACGTTCCCGCGCTCGGTGTACACCCAGTACTTGCCCTTCCCGATCTCGATCTTCTTCACGGACTCGAGGCTCTGGCCTGCATGGTCCTCCACCAGGCACTGCATGGACTTGTACGGGAAGTTCTCCATGCAGAACATGCCGATGGCAAGGGCGACCTTGCCCGGGACATCCCGCATGTTGATGGGATAGAGCTGGGCTTTTCTGACCGCCTGCATCTGGCAGCAGACTCCCGCAATCCCGACCTTGTCCAGGCCGAAGGAACGGGTCGCCTCCTTGAGCCATGCGACCTGGGGGCTGATGTTGTACTTGGTCCCCCGTGCCGAGAGGAGCTCCTCCCGGGTCATGGCGATGAAGGGCCTGGGCTGCCAGGGTTTGTCTCCCTTGCCGGCCACAATCGCGCCGTCGATGATCCCCTGCTCAAGGGCGTAGGCGAAGAGGGTGGTGACAATACCGCCGTCCTGCGCCTTCTGGAGGATCTCCTTGTCGGTGGATCTCGCTGACAGGCAGGTCGTGTATTTTCCGAGGTATGGATCTGAAACCATCTCTCTCACCTCACTTGAGCGCTCCAGCGATGATCTCGCTGATGCCCTCGAATTCAGGAATCACGTCGAAGTTGAAGAACGACCTCGGGCAGGCACCATAGCAGGAGCCGCACTTGATGCAGAGATCACGCTGCCCCTGCGGCTTCCCGAACTCGTGGGTGATGGCCCGGACCGGGCAGGCAGCAGCACAGGTGCCGCAGCCAATGCAGAGGCCCTGGTTGATGACGTCGTTCATCAGATCACAGAAGCACGCCGTTGTGCCGCGCTTCGCAAGGGCCATGAGGGGCTTTAAGTATTTGCCCGCAAGGGCCTTCTGGTCCGCGTTCCCCTGCAGGAGCAGGTACGCCATGACCGATACGTTCCGGATCAGCTCCGGGCTCGGGGGGCATCCGGGGATGTAGACATCCACGTCGATGAGATTCCCGATGGGGAGGAACGACTCGTGCTGGGGCTGGTTGTGCTGCCCGCCGCGGCAGAACCTCGTGATGTTCCCGTAGCTCGCACACGAGCCGAGGGCCACGACGACCTTCGACTTCTGCCGCGTGGTCTTGATCTCCGCCACCGATTCCGCGTCCTGGATACAGACCGAACCCTCGACAAGGGCAACGTCCATCTCAGGGATGTGCCGCACGTCGGCGAGCGTGAGGCCGTAGACGAGGTCGGCGTAGTCGTCCAGGATCTTGATAAGTCCCAATCCGTTGTCGGCCACGGACACCAGGCAGCCTGTACAGCCGCTCAAGTGTACGTGTCCGAGCTTGATCTTGTTTGCCACAGGTTTCGCCTCCTTTGTAGCTTCCACCTTCTTCTCCGTCGCAACCCCGGCAGGCTTGGCTTCCCCGCCGATGGTCTTCTTGATGGAGTTCAGTAGTCCCATAGTTCACCCGATCTCCTTTAGTATCTCGGATACAGCTCCGGGAATGGCTCTCTCTACCTCATCTGTAATCCCGATGACCATCTCGGGGGCAGAAACGTACTTCTTCTGGCACACAAGGACCCGGATCCTGATATCGTCCTTGATGCGCTGGAGCGGCTCGGTCAGATCCCAGGAGTGGGCGTCCCGGTAGCTCCCCACGGGGAGCTCGTCCACGGCGAGCCACCTGAGCTCGCCGGGTTCCCCCCCGAAGTCCGCGATGTCCACGATGATGAGCTTCTTCGTGGACTCGGGGTCAAGGAGGGTAAAGACGAAATGGGGGCCCCCGAGCCCCGCGTCAACGACCTTGACCTTCTCGGGGAGCTCGAGGCCCTGGAGACTCTCCACTACGGCGGGTCCGAACCCGTCGTCCGCATAGAGCGGGTTGCCGCAGCCTGCCACCACGATCTCGGGGTACAGCGGTTCCATTCCTTTCACTGGATGATCTTCTGGGCTACCAGCCTGTTCTCCTCGTCCACCACGATCATGTGGGTTGCGCACGATACGCACGGGTCATACGCCCGGACGACCATCTCGGCGATCTGCCAGGGCGCTCCCACAAGTGCGCGGCTGCAGGTCGGGAAGTTCCAGGTAGTGGGCACGAGCATCTCGTACCACAGCACCCGCCCGTCCTTCACCCGTGCAAGATGGACATCGGTCCCGCGCGGAGCCTCGTTCGCGGCCCAGCCGAGCGACCCGTCACCCTGGGGGATGGGATCGGCAAGGACCTTGCCCGAGGTGTCCAGCGCGTCGAGACACTTGAGGATGGAATAGAAGCAGTCGGGATACTCCATCTGCCGGGCAACGTGCTGGGCGAAGGTGCCTTTTTCGTCATAGTTCTTGAAGGTGGTGAGACGTGCCCGCGGACCGACCTCGACCGGCTGTCCGTCATATGTCGGGACGCCGGTGCAGGCCTCCATCTGGGGGTTGGCCTTGGTGCCAGCCTTCGTGGTGCCGCCGACCGGGTAGCTCGGGTCCTCGAGATCGATGGTTACCTCACCCATGTACCAGTCCCACGGCCGGGTCTCCTTCCACCGGGCGATGTCCCAGGTGGGGTGCTCGTCAAGGCTGGAGGAGCCATACATCGACGCGGTGGCCATGTAACCCTGGTTATGGAACCCGAGGGTCTTGGGAATGGGGATCTTCTTGCCACCCACATCGGTGAAGTCCCGGTTCTGCATGTTCCTGATGACCGCGATCATGAACTCCATCTGCTCGCGGGCGAGGACGAGCCCCTCCTTGGCAAGGTCGTACATCTTCTGCCTCGCTCTGGGGGTCACGTTGCGGTACAACCCGCCGACCCTGGGGTTGGAGGGGTGGATCGCTTCGCCACCGGCAATCTGGCCGATGGTCTGGCTGATCTCGCGGATGCGGATGATCCTCGCCGCGACGCTCCTGACAGGCTGCTCCTTGGTGAACGGGTTGATCTTCGTCTCCGTCCCCGGGATGTAAAAGTCCGGGAGGATCAGGATGTTGTGCAGGGCGATGCTGTGGGCACGGTTCGCTGCATGGAGAATGACCCTCAGGAGCTTTGCGTCCGTCGGGATCTCGCAGCCGACCGAGGCCTCCATGGCCTCGACTCCCGCCAGGCAGTGGGCGATGGGACAGATGCCGCAGACCCGAGAGGCAATCTTCGGGACCTGGTCCATCGTCTTACCGATGGCGAGCTTCTCAACACCCCTGACAGGGGTGATGGAGAGCCAGTCTCCTCGCTCGACGATCCCCTGGTCATTGACCTTCAGGGTGAGCTTGGAGTGGCCTTCGTGTCTCGTGGTTGGAGAGATCTCTACAACTTTCGACAATGGTATCGCCTCGATTTTAATTCGGTGTTCTTCAGGCTATACAGGGGTTAAGGCACACTCTGTGCGATTGTTCTGCGATAGTTACCCGTACATAAAGTACGTTAAACTGCTACTTTCTCCATGACGTTAGTTATAGTTTTCGTTTTAACTCCTTTTCCGGTTTCTCCCTCATACTTTCGGGGGAAAATGTACCATCTCGGCGACCTCCCAAAGCCCTCATCCATCAGGCGGGATAAAAGGAAGAACTTAAAATACCCGGTCGCTCCAGAGTAATTCATAATGCGAGGTCATATGATGGGAAACTTTCGCTCTCTTGCTGCCATATTTCTCGTCATCGCTGTCATCCCCTTCCAGTGCATGGGTGTGACAATCGGTGGAGATGTGGGCTACTACCTTGTGGACTCCTCGCCCTCGGGCGCGGATGTCCACTTCGATGGGCAGTATCAGGGGACCACCCCGGTCACCATCCAGGTCTACTCATCGGGAACCCCCGGCCACACCGTCTCTGTCTCCATGGCCGGCTACCAGACCTGGACCCAGTCCCTCTCGGGGAACCCCGGGGCCGGGGAGACCATCCCTATCATGGCGGTCCTGGAACCTCTTGTCCGCTATGGCTCCTTCTCCATCACGTCGAACCCCAGCGGTGCAGCCATCTACCTGAATGGCAACTACCAGGGGAGCGCCCCCATCACCATCCCCAACCTTCTCCCCGGGACCTACACCATCCGCGCCGACTATCCGGGCTACGAGCCGGGTTCCATCACCGATAGTGTCATCGCAGGTCAGGTGACCGTTGAGCACTTCACCCTCAAGCGGATCCTGCGATCCGGGTCGGTCACCGTGATTTCGACCCCCTCCGGGGCGTACATCTACATGGACGGGGAGTATGAGGGGAGGACCCCCCTTACCATCAACAACATAAACCCGGGAACCCACACCATCGAGCTCGATGCAAGTGGTTACTATGACTGGAAGACCACGGTCTCAGTTACCGATGGTTCCAGCCAGGTTGTAACGGCCACCCTCTCCCCATATCCGGTCACCTCCACAGGGTGGATCGAGATCTCATCGAAACCAACGGGAGCCTCCATATTCCTGGACGGGGTCCTCAGGGGGCAGACCCCTGCCCAGGGCGGGCACACCATCCAGGGGGTAGCCCCCGGCGATCACACAGTCAGGCTCCAGCTCGCGGGTTACCAGGACTATGCGGCAGCGGTGAATGTACAGGCGAGCGCCACGAGCTACGTCGCTGCCTCTCTCAGTCCCACCCCCATCTCCACGGTGACACCAGCCACCGGAACTCTCTCGGTGGCTTCGGCCCCTTCCGGTGCAAATGTCTACATGGACAACCTCCTCGAGGGCATCTCGCCTGTCACCCTCCCCGGGATCCCCCCTGGCACCCACTCTGTGAGGCTCCAGCTCCTGGGCTACCGCGAATGGTCCATGGAGATCCAGGTCACCGCTGGGGTCATAACCCCGGTGAACGCGATCCTTGAGCCGACGCCAACAGTCCAGCCAACAAAGGCCGGAATCATCCCCCTTGGGGCCTTAGGGGCTCTCATCATCCTGATCCTCCTACGGAAGGGATGAAAAGGCCCGATTTGTGAAGATTCCGAGAGAAAAGTCGGGAATGGACGGGAATCTGGAAGGAGAAGGGATCACCGGGGGAAGAACTCCCCCTCCATCTCCACCATCAGCTCGGCGAGGGTGGCTTTCCGCTCGGCATAGGCGTTATGCTGGTGGATGGACTCCTCGTTGGTCTGCTTGATGGTGACAACCGAGTCGGCGGGGAGGCTGCTGAAGGTACCAAGGACCTTCCGGGCGATCTCCCGGACGCAGTCCTCCACGAACCTCGGGTTCTTGTGGGCCTCCAGGACGACGAAACTCTCGTCACCGCGTTTGAGGAGCTCGTAGATCCGGGCCGACATGGAGTCCTTGAGGATGTCGATGATCTCCTCGAGGCCCACCCTCTGGTCGTCGTCTGTCTCGATGCAGAGGAAGCCCTTCCCCCGCTGGTTGTGGGTCGCCATCGGGACCTCGGCGAAGAAAGCGTCCACCTTCTCCTGGGGGATATCGAGGTTGCGGAGGACATGGGAGGCCCTGTCTTTCATGATGTCCTGGGCACAGGGGCATGCGGTCATGCCGGTCACCTCGGCCCCGATGGACTTCCGGACAAAGGGGTTCGTGTCGTTCCGCCGGGCCACCGCCTTTGCGTAGACCATGACCACCTCGTGGCAGGCCGTCATGCTTACCGGCGTCTCCCGCCGCTGCATGAACTGGCTCCTCATGGTCACTTCGGTGCGGTCGGCGTACTCGTGACGATCGAGGAGCTTCCTGGCAACAGTGGAGCAGAGCTGCTCCACCTCCTTCACCTCGCCATCGATGGCCTGCTGGAGGACCTCGTCGATGACCTCGAAGTTGCGCGAGAGGTTCGCCCCCTTGAGGGATGCCGGGAGGTCAACGAAGACGTCGAAGGTGGAGATGAAGATGACCGGGCGCTTGTTCGGCCTCGGGACCTCCACGAGCTTCTTGACGTTCGTCACCCCCACCCTGGTCAGGTTGATGCAGACGTCGGGGCAGGTGGCCTGGACATCGGGCAGGTCGGCGGAAGAAGTACGTGTCATGGAGAGGGAACTACGATATCTGGGGAATAGGGATGATTCGCTAATGAATCTTCCCTTCCGTGATATAATCTTTATCTCTTATCGCGCCAGATATCTGCGGGTATGGAACCCACGATACCCAGATACTTTGAAGATGATGCTGATCTCGGCGTGCTCAAGGGAAAGAAGATCGCGGTCATCGGCTACGGCTCGCAGGGCCGCGGGCAGTCCCTGAACCTCCGGGACAGCGGGCTCTCCGTGTTCATCGGCCTCCGGCCCGGGAAGAGCTGGGACAGGGCGAAGGAGGAGGGATTTGAGGTCCTGCCCGTGAAGGACGCGGTGAAGAAAGCGGACATTGTCCAGATCCTCCTCCCGGACGAGCACCAGGCGGCGGTGTACAGGACCGAGATCCACCCGAACCTGAAGGCAAAGTCCTGCCTCATGTTCTCCCACGGGTTCAACATCCACTTCGGGCAGATCGTTCCCCCGCCCTCCGTGGATGTCATCATGGTGGCCCCGAAGGGGCCCGGCGCCATGGTGAGGCGCACCTACGAGGAGGGGAAGGGTGTCCCCGCCCTCATTGCCATCCACCAGGACGCATCGGGGAAGGCCCGTGATATCGCCCTTGCCTATGCGAAGGGGATCGGTGCCACTCGCGCCGTGGTCCTCGAGACCACCTTCCGCGAGGAGACCGAGACCGACCTCTTCGGCGAGCAGGCGGTCCTCTGCGGCGGGTGCACCTCCCTCATCAAGGCCGGATTCGAGACCCTGGTCGACGCGGGGTACTCCCCCGAGATGGCGTACCTCGAGATCCTCCACGAGCTGAAGCTCATCGTCGACCTGATCCACGAGGGCGGCCTCACGAATATGCGGGCAGCCATCAGCAACACCGCCCAGTACGGGGACCTCACCCGCGGCCCCCGGATCATCGGGCCCGAGGTGTACGGGGTCATGCAGGAGCTTCTCGACGAGATCCAGTCCGGGGAGTTTGCAAAGGAGTGGATCCTGGAGAACCAGGTGAACCGCCCGGTCTTCAACGCCCTCACGAAGGCCGACGAGGATCACCTCATCGAGGAGGTCGGCCGGGACCTCCGCGCCCTGATGCCCCAGTTCCGCAAATGATATTTGCGTCGCCCTCGGGGATTTGAGAATCCCCTCCGGGTTCAGGAAGTGACCTTCCCTCTCCCTCGGGGATTTGAGAATCCCCTCCGGGTTCAGGAAGTGACCTTCCCTCTCCCTCGGGGATTTGAGAATCCCCTCCGGGTTCAGGAAGTGACCTTCCCTCTCCCTCGGAGAATTGAAATTCCCCTCCGTGTTTAAAATACCCCCACCCCCATTCTTTAACTCCTTCCGGCCCGACTCTTTCTTCATGTCCGTCTGCATCGTCTACCATTCCGAGACAGGGAACACGAAGAAGGTGGCCGAGTACGTTGCGAAAGCAACAGGCGCAACCCTGATTCCCGTCAGGGACTGCGCCGGCTACAACAAGATCACCATGTATCTCCTGGGGATCCCGAGAGCCCGGGCCGGTGACAAGGCTGCCATCGAGCCCCCGAAGATCGATGTATCGGCCTTTGACCTCGTAATCGTCGGCTCCCCCGTCTGGGCCTGGAAGCCCACGCCTGCGGCAAATGCAGCCATCGCTGCCCTTACCGGTTGCGAGGGGAAGAAGGGCATGGTCTTTGCCACGTCTGGAGGCATGCCGAAGGATACCCTTACGATCATGAAGATTTCCCTCAAGGGGCGGGGCGTACGGGTAGAGGGGGCCTTCCACTTCTCGATGAAGGAGCTTGGTAACGAGAAGAAGCTGAAAGAATTCATCGATGCCATCAAGGGTGCCTTGGGATAACCTGAGTGAAAGGGAGGAAGTTTAGGTGCGCATGACCCTTGTCAGGGATGAGAGTGCATGCTCCAGTTCTTCCAGACCGATGGTGAGCCTCTGCATGCCGGACCGTATTCGCAGTCCGTCTCCCCCTGCCTCCCCGATGATTCGGTAGGGTAACCCCTTCAACCTGGACTCGTCCTTTACCGCGAGGAGGAACCTCCCGCAGGACTCCGAGAAGAGTTCGGTGAGATCATCAGGCCCGAGATCGACCGCCGCAGAGGGTGCAAGGGCTGCGAGGGCCGCGACGAGACCTCCCTGGGAGAGGTCGGTGGCCGCCTCGCACCCGCCCCCTGCCACGAGGTCACGCACCGCTGAGACAACGCCGGGGTCACCGATGGCGGGTGGTTCGCCGCCGCACCCGCTCACCGCGTCCAGAACGGATCCCCCGAACTCGGGCCTCGATTCGCCGACGAGTGCTAGGGCCGATCCCTCCGGGGCCTTCATCCACCGCCGCACCCCACCCTTCCCGAGGAGCCCTATCGACGGGGTGGGAAGGATCTTTGTCCCGAACTCATCGCTCTCGTTGTACAGGGAGACATTCCCTCCCACGACGGGGACCCGCATCCTCCTCGCCATGTCCCCGAGCCCGAGGACGCACTGCTCGATCTGCCAGAAGATCTCGGGGTGGACCGGGCTCGCGAAGTTCAGGCAGTTCACGATGCAGAGGGGGGTCGAGCCGAGCACGGCCAGGTTCGCGGCGTTCTCCAGGAGGGAGTTGGCCGTCCCCTCGTACGGGGCGAGGGCGATCTGCCGGGGGTTGCACCCGCAGGAGATGACGAGGGCGCCTTCCCCGAGGCGCAGGACCGCCGCGTCGCCGGCCAGCGAGACGGATCTGAGCTGGACGTCATGATCGTACTGCTCTGTCACCCAGTCCTTCCCTGCCACTTCGGGATGGGAGAGGACCGATAGGGCGAGATTTTTCAGGCTGCCCGCCGGCTTCCTGAAGGGTATCTTTGCCTGTGCAGGTTTCTTCTCCCAGAAGCAGAGGGGTGCGTCACCGGTGAGGAGCTGGATGGGGAGGTCTGCCACCACCTTCCCCTTGAACCGGACGATGTAGCGGGATTCGGGGATCACCTCGCCGATATCGGACCACCCGAGATCATACTTCTCCGCGATAGCCGCCATGGCCGCCACGTCCCGGGGGTCCACCTCGATGAGCATCCGCTCCTGGGACTCGGAGAGCATGATCTCGGGCGGGGTCATGCCCGCCTCCCGGAGGTGGACCCGGTCCGCATGGATGATGGCCCCGAAGCTGCTGCTCATCTCGCTCGATGCGCCGGCGAGGCCTGCTGCCCCGAGGTCCTTGCAGGAGAGGACCTTCCCCGTCGCCGCCATCTCGAGGAGGGCATCGATGATGAGCTTCTCGGTGTACGGGTCCCCGATCTGGACGGACGGGCGGTCCTCGGCCTCGGAATCCTCCGAGAGATCCCGGGATGCGAATGAGGCACCCCCGAGGCCGTCCCGGCCCGTGGAGGACCCTACGAGGACCAGGTGGGATCCGGGCTTCTTGACCGGGGCGGTGAGGTACCGATCGGGGTGGACGATCCCGACGCAGATGACGTTTACCAGCGGGTTGCCCTGGTAGGAGGGATCCACCACCACCTCGCCCCGGACCACGGGAACGCCGATACAGTTCCCGTAGTCCCCGATGCCGGCTACGACATGCTCGAAGAGGTAGCGGTTCTTCTCGTTCACGAAAGTCCCGAAGTAGAGGGGGTCCATGAGCGCGATGGGCCTGCCCCCCATGGAGACCACGTCCCGTACAATCCCGCCTACGCCTGTCGCCGCCCCATGGTAGGGATCCACGTAGCTCGGGTGGTTGTGACTCTCCATCCCCACGACGATGGCAAGGTCATCCGAGTACCTCACGACCGCCGCGTCGTCCCCCGGCCCCAAAATCACATCCTTCCCCTCGGTGGGGAGGGTACGGAGAAGGGTCTTCGTCGACCGGTAGCTGCAGTGCTCGCTCCAGAGGTTCTCGAAGCATGCCACCTCCACGTCAGTGAGGTCACGCCCCAGTTCACGCCGGAGATGGGTGAGGTCCTCCTCCTTCATGCATGGAAGGGTACGTAGGGGGGTAAGATAAGCATGACTCAATAGATCGGGGCCATCTTTAACACCGCAGCCGGCCAATGGGTATCCATGCCCCAGTCATACGAGGACCTCCTGAAGAAGGCCTACTCCCAGATCACCGAGGTGAGCAGCTCCCACGAACGCTTCTCGGTCCCCCCGGGCAAGGTCTTCATCGAGGGGAAGACCACAGTACTCGAGAACTTTGCCGAGATCGCGGATAAACTGAACCGGAGCCCCGAGGACCTCCTGAAGTTCCTCGTCGGCGAGCTCGGCACGGCAGGGAAGATCGAGGGGAACCGGGCGGTCTTCAACGGGAAGTTCGACTCCAGTTCGGTGAACTCCCTCCTCAAGAGCTATGTCGAGGACTATGTCATCTGCTCCGAGTGCGGGAGGCCCGACACCCGGCTCGTCAAGGAAGGGCGGATCCCCATTCTCAGGTGCGATGCCTGCGGGGGGCACCGGCCGGTCAAAAAGCGGAAGGTGCGCCTCGAGCCCCAGGAGGAGAAGCTCACCGAGGGTGCGATCATGGACCTTGCCATCCTCTCTGTATCCAGGCGAGGGGACGGCGTCGCTCGGGTCGGGAAGCATACCATCTACGTCGCCGGAGCGAAACCCGGTGAGACAGTGAAGGTGAAGATCACGAAGATCGCGGGATCGGTCGCCTTCACCGAACGTGCGGCGTGATTCCGGAGAGGTCTTCACAGGATCGGGTAAAAAGAGAATATCCTTTTTTCGGGGGACTCTCGAGAGCTTTCCTACGCTCTCTCGATCCCTTCCAGAATCTCATCACAATAACCGGAGATCCTGCCACACGCGTCCCTGATGACCTTGATCGGGTCCTTCCTTTTCGTCGTGATGAAGAACTCGGGGTCAGAGTGCTGGAACTCCATGGTGTAGCGGGCAACGTCAACCGCAGGGTCCTTGAGCACCTCGTCGGTGAGGAGGTTCATAAAGGTGTGCCCCTCGCCCGGAAAGACGATCCTTGCCCGGTCCTTAGCCAATTCGAGTATCTTGATCTCCATCTCACCTATTCCTTGGTGAGAGGGAGATAAAAGAGGTTTTGGTGGGTCCGGCTCAGGCCTCCGGCGTCAGGAGAACCGGATGCACTCCCCGTCCCGGGCAAGGTGGAGGAGGGCCCAGGGGATGAGGTGGGAGAGGTGGACGAACCTGAATTCGCTCGGCCCTGCCCTCCTCGCCATCTCCGAGGCTTCCTGGTAGTTCATGTGCTTGGTGAGACGGACCTCGGGGGGGACGATGGCATCGAGCACAAGGAGATCGACCCCCGAGAGGAGCTCCCGCGACCGTTCAGGGATGTCGAAACGGGTATCACCCGTGTACGCGACGGATCCCTCCGGGGAATCGATCCTCACACCAAAACTGGGAACCGGAGGGTGGTTGACGGGGAAGAGGGTGACCGAGAGCCCGAAGAGGGTGAAGGGGGTGCAGGGCTGTATCCTGTGCTGGGCAAAAGAGAGGAAGCCGAAGAGGGGGGCGCAATACGACAGGGTCTCGTCCGCCGCGTACACCGGGGGCGGGTCCTGGATCCGGTAAAATTCCCCGAAGCCCGAGTAATGATCATAGTGTCCATGGGTCCAGATCACTGCGTCGATACGGGGCGATCCGGCGCTGAGAAGCTGCTGGCGGAGGTCGGGGGAGGTGTCGATGAGGAGGCGTTTTCCCTCCGTCTCAAGGAGGAGGGAGGTGCGGAGGCGCTGGATGCCGTGCTCCCTGGCAAAGGTGCAGTTCTCGCAGCTGCACCCGACCTTGGGGGTCCCCACCGCGTCCCCCGTACCGAGGAGGTGAAGGTTCATTGCTGACCGGGGGGGACACCCCTGATCAGGTTCCGGTTCATGACGAGGGCACACCCACGCTCGATATCCTCCCCCTCGATCCGGCCGCTTTCCCGGATCAGGGAGGAGAGGAGGGCCTCCTTGACGAGGACCCTGAGATCCGCTCCCGAGAACCCCTCGGTCCTGAGAGCGAGGTCCGCGATACTCCCGTCCCATGGGAGGGGGCCGGTCACCTTTGCGAGGATGGCCCTCCTCATCTCGCTGTCGGGGAGGAAGAACTCGACCACCTCGTCGAACCGGCGCCAGGCCGCCTCGTCGAGCAGCTGGGGGTGGTTTGTCGCGGCGACCAGGAGGACACCGTCGCGGACGAGGCTCACGCGGTCGATGTTCTTGAGGAGCATGTTCACCGCCCTCTTCATCGCCCCGTGATCATCGGTGATCCGGCTCTTTGCGACGAAGTCGAACTCGTCGATGAAGAGGATGGCGGGTGCGATCTTCTTCGCGAACTCGAAGATCCGGTCGATGTTCTTGGAGGTCTCCCCCAGGTACTGGGAGGTGACCATCGAGAGGCGGACCTCCAGGATGGGCATGTGGAGCTCCCGGGAGAGGGCGAGGGCAAGGGTCGTCTTCCCGGTTCCCGGGGGGCCCACGAAGAGGAGCTTCCCGAGCTCGTAGATCCTGTGGGAGCGGAGGAGATCGCAGTGGAGGAGGGCCGTCCTCACCTTTGCCGGAATCCCTGCCTGCTGGCCGGTGCAGATCAGGTCTGAGAGGTTTGGCTCCACCTCGTCGGGTGCCGATATGATGAGGAGCTCGAGGGCTGTCTTCAGGGCCTCGTCACCTTTGACGAGGGCAGCGATCTTCGCATCGAGGAAAGCCCGGGTGTCCTCGACCCTTGGGTTTCCTGCCTTCACCTCCTTGTAGGAGATGCCCACCGAGTCGAACCCCTCGAAGAAGCTCGCAAGGGCCGGGTTCCGGGTGATGAGGGGCTTCCCCCCTTTCTTCAGGAACCAGCCGGCTGCCGCATCCAGGGCCGAGATGCGCATCCGGTGGCCGAAGGAGTCCAGCTCGATGAACGGGTTCCCCTTCACCTTCTCGGATGCATCCCCGATCCCCGTGGCCTGGGCGACGGTCCCGTCCGAGACGATCACGGGCCGCTTCACCTGGCCATCCGGCCCCATGCCGAAGGCCTCCCTGCAGCGCGGGGTCAGGTCATTCTCATCAAGGTCCCGGTTCCGGTTGAATATCTCAGCGGTGAGGAGGATCTCCATCACCTGCACTACCTCGCTCGTCCCTTCTGCGGCCATGGGTATAACTTAGAGAATTTCCCCGGGAACCCAATAAGGGTATCTCATTGGGTGGTGACGATACAGCCATCGCCCGTGACAATGACGGTGTGCTCGGCCTGGGAGACGAGGGACCCCGGGACATCGCGGAGCACGGGGTAGGCATGGAGATGGCCGGATCGGACGAGCGCGGAGAGGGTGATCTCGAGCTTCTCCCCCGAGAGCCACCTGCGCGCAAAGGGGAGACCGTGCCGTTCCCGCACCTGGTCCAGGAGGCGCTTTGCCGCAGGCAGGCGCGCCGGCCTGTCCAGGATCTGCTGGAAGATCTGCACCCTCGGGCCGTCCGAGACGAACCCCGTGCCCGTGGATGCGAACGGCTCGATGGCAAAGACCATCCCTTCCCTGAGGACCGCCCCTCCGGCGATGCGCACGTTCGGTACGGTCGGCGGGGTATGGATCTCGTACCGGCCCAGACCATGCCCCGTCAGGTTCGCCACGGGGCGAAAGCCCAGGGCCTCGATCTCCCGCTGGATAGCCCCCCCGAGGTCGCCGGTCGAGATCCCGGGCTTTACGAGTGAGATAGCCTCCTCGAGCGCAGCCCGCGATGCCCTGACCAGGGGCCCGTTCTCTCCCAGGTCCACCGTCCCGGCTGTATCGGCTATATAGCCGTCCAGGTGGACACCCAGGTCCATCTTCACTACGTCGCCGGTCGAGAATATCCGGTCATCCCCTGCGGATGCGGTGTCATGGGCGGCGGCTTCGTTCAGGGAGAGGTTCAGGGGGAAGGCCAGCCCGGCCCCCTCCTTCCTGACGAGAGTTTCCACCTCCTCCACCACCCCGGGGAAAGAAGCCCCCACTCTTACCAGGGGAAGCGAGCGGGAGAGGACCCGGGAGGCGATCTTTCCGGCTTCCAGGTACGAATCAAGTACCCCGTCCTTCATACCCGGAACTCCCTCGGCATCGTGGTCAGGTCCCGGAACCCCTCACTGGTGACCACCCCCATATCCTCGAGCCGGATACCCCCCTTACCCGGGTAGTAGAGGCCGGGCTCCAGGGTGATCACGTTTCCTGCGGCGATTTCGCCTCCCCCTGGCCCCAGGACAGGGAGCTCGTGGACATCGAGCCCTACCCCGTGCCCGAGGTTGTGGATGAAGCCCCTCGTGTTGCTCTCGAATCCCCGCTCCCTGAAGTAGTCCACCACCTTCCCGTGGACCTCTGCCCCCGTGACGCCCGGGCGGACCAGGGTCGCGGCGAGGGATTGCGCCCCGCGGACGGCCTCGAACATCTCAAGGAGTTCGGCCGGCGGCTCGCCCTTCACGACGGTACGGGACATGTCGGCGGTGTACCCGGTCTCCTCGTCCTGGGGGAAGATGTCGAGGATGATGGATGCACCCTCGCTGAGCGTCCCCGATCCCCTCATATGGGGGATGGCCGAGTCCTCCCCGCACGAGATGATGGTGTCCACGGCCCTGCACCCCCGCGTGAGAAGGGCGATGGCCACCTCCTTCTGGAGGATCTCGGAGGTGAGGGGGACCCTGCCCCTGTGGAGGATCCCCTTCCTGGCCCTTGACGAGCGGATCGACGAGATGGCCCCTTCCATGGCCGCCTCCGTTGCCTCCAGGACCCGGGCGATGGCGGCTACCTCCTCATCGGTCTTCACCGCCCTTGCCTTCAGGACGGTGTCCTCGTCCACGATGACCCGCGAAAAGGCCTCGAGCTCCCGGGCAAACGCCGCGGGGAACTGGGGGGGTACCAGGATATCCCCGCCCACGAGCCCGGCAATCATCCGGGCATACGCCCTCCACCTGTTCTTCTCCTCCTTTACGATCTCGGTGAGCCCGGCCTCGGCCCTCGTCATGGGGGCGGCCGTGGATTCCCGGCCCGCCCTCTCGTACTCCATCTGGGAGACGATGATGGTCCCGGGTTCCCCCAGCTTCTTCAGGAAAACGACGGGGTCCGTGGTCCTGAACCGGGTGAGGTACCTCATATCGGCATCGAGCGAGGACCCGTAGGCCACGTAGGCCTTCGCCCCGCCCGAGGCGATGGCGTCATCCAGCCGCTCCATGGAGGAGCTTTCGCGGTAAAACCACAAGTACTTTTATCATTGGGTTCCATGTACGAGGGATGGACGAGCATGCCAGGGAGAGCTTCAAGCTCCGGTTCATCAAGCTCACCTTCCTCCTCAATGCCATCGTGCTCCTGGTGGCCGTCGGGGCCTTTGTCCTCATCCGGTACCATTCCTCCCTCGGGATT
>Ga0315279_10003579_pt1 | contig 21508 bp, 22 predicted proteins | sample YL17G06_20_MG_FD_203694 | JGI IMG/M metagenome (GOLD analysis project Ga0315279, IMG submission 203694) | Sediment microbial communities from Yellowstone Lake, YNP, Wyoming, USA - YL17G06_20 | ecosystem: Environmental > Aquatic > Freshwater > Lake > Sediment | place: USA: Wyoming | collected... | reverse complement strand
TTGTTTACTCAATAGATCAGTAATGGGGAATCGCATATGATACACTCTCCTCTCTTTGTTGTTTTTGTGAATAGTATATCATATATGTCAAGCTTCCTTTTCACCTAATTCCCTATATGAGCCAAAATTTTATAAAATGTAATCGTTAAAAAATGGGTTTACAGTAGGATGGGTAAATGGTTTTTGCTTGTTATTTACATTTACAATAATTAATAGCTGATGAATCTTGTAAAAACAATAAATCAAAACCATTTACCCATCCTACAATTGTGCCAAAATGGCATTTTTTAACGATTACAAAATGGTATTAAAAGGAGTTCAGAATGAAAAAGATTGAAGCTATAATACGTCCCGAAAGTTTGAGCGCCGTAAAAAGCGCTTTAGATGAACTTGGATACCCTGGCATGACAATCTCTGATGTAAAGGGTCATGGGAAACAAAAAGGCTTAGAGCAGATCTGGCGTGGTCGAAAATATAAGGTTGAGTTCCTTCCAAAACTCAAGCTAGAGATCGTTGTTGTTGACGAAGATCTTCCGAAGATATTGAATGCTATAATAAGAGAAGCCCGAACAGAAAGCATCGGAGATGGCAAAATATTTATCTACGACGTGGCAGACGCCATCAGGATCAGAACAGGCGAATATGGTGATAATGCTATTTGATAGTATAGTCTAATTGTTTTTTTTCTATTGAAAATCTGATAGGTAGGTGTTAAACTATGCTTTGAGATGGTTTTTAATGAAAAAATGAACCTGCATTGTCTGATTTATAATAGGGGGCGTATCTTGTGAGGGCTTATGAATTTCCAGCAAAATTAAAATCCGATGGTAAACTAGAATTACCAGATACAATTTTAAAACTAATTCCTAATGATCAAACGGTCAGGGTCATTATACTTGTCAGCGAAACAACCGACATTGATAGGCTAATGCATCATGGTGAGGTATTTTATCTTAACGGTGAAAGTTATCGTCTTAAAGGCAAGAGGAAGTATCTTGATGGTAATGCAACGGAAAATGCAGCAGAAACGGAGATAGAAACAGTAGATAGTCAGGTAAAGTATACGAGTTTTTCAGTTATGGGCAGAAATGGCAGAAGTAGAACATGCTTCAGCTTGTTTTGTGAATTTAATTGACGATTTAACAAGCTAAAGCATGTTCTACAACGCTAACTGAAAAACTCGTATAAAGTACGGTCTAAATGGGTGGGGAATTTTAACCCGGAAAAATAGACTTGACAATCGGAATTTACACCGATATACTAATTGGGAGAATCAGGATATTCTATTTCGGTTAGAAACGATACTCATCAATACTCGTTTGTGCCACCGGCAGCTTGCTGTCAGTGCTTTGGGAAGTCTTATATCAAACTGAAAAAGGTACTGGAGGAAATCAATTGAGACAGCAGAAGATTAAATCTCATGTCAGAATATCAACAACTTATTCTAAAGCATTGGAATTCTCCCCTATTTATATAAATTACAATTTACTATCAGCGCCGCAATTAATAGCTCTCTACAAGTATATTTCTCTTTTTTTCCCTCAACTAATCCCCACGTTACAGGATATGGAAAAAAATGCGGTAAGACTAAAGGAAGCTCTTTCCGAGTTCGAAATGAAAAAGCTTATTCGAGAACTTAAAAATATGAAGGTAAGAATTACTGCCTCCATAGAAGATGTAAAACAGGGACAGATCCTATCCATTCCTTTGGACATTAGGCCTGCCCTTGTCCTAGAAAACGTAATGCAGGGAAAACCACTTGCAACAGTAGAAAATGGGGAACTAAGGGAAATCTTTATACCACTTGTCAGGAAAGAATTAAAACGTAGACTAACGGAAGTAGCAGAAGGATACTTCAAATTGGAATTGGCGAAAGCAGAAATATCGGTAGAAGTCCAAGAATTGCTGGAGCAGGGCCTGATAACATCAGGAGGTAAATTTGCCGAAAAAGTGGCCGTTGACGATTTAATCTCCCAAAGGTATGTGAGAGTATTTAAGACAATTAATATCCAAGAATTAGTAGACAGGGGGTTTGTAAAGAGATAAGATGGAAAAAAGAAAGGAAAATGGAAGAGAAATATGGGTAGGACAAAATAGGCTTTACCTCGGTGACGATAATATACTCTACGTAACTGTAGTTGGAGAGTGGGATGAAAAAACGGCAACTGAAATCAGTGAAGCCGATTCTAAGCTTAGAAATATGATTGAGGGAACTATGGACGTACTTATAAACCTTAACAAAGCCGGAAAGCAGACGTCAGGAGCCAGAAAGATAGTGAAAGAATTGGGCGAGCATGAAAAAACTGGAAAGGTCGCTCTTTTCGGACTCCATCCAGTTGCAAAGATACTGGCATCCTTCGTTATGGGAATTACCAGAAAGAAAGATATGCGCTTTTTTAAGACAGAGGAAGAGGCTCTTGCGTGGCTTAAAGAATGAAGCGGAGATTACCCCGGAAAGCCGTTGAGGAGCTACAAATCGGAGAAGGTGGGACAAAGACGCGATGCTCAAATATGTCAATAATAGAATAGAGGAATTCTTGGACGTTATTCAGAGAGTAGCCAGGGGTGATTATACTGTATCTTGTGGACTAACCGAGAAAAACGATGTTTTCGACGCGCTTGGAATGGGCATAAACATGATGACTGACGACATCAGAAATGTTATTGAAGAGCGCGAACAGATAGCGAGGGAGTTGCAGAAGCAGACTTATAAACTTGGCGAACGAGTCAAGGAGATGCTTTGTCTCTATGCTGTTTCTATGCTTGTTGAGAAGCAGGATATTTCGTTGGGGGGGATTCTTCAGGGAACCGTTGATCTCATTCCGTCTGCTTATCGGTATCCTGAGATCACGTGCGCACAAATCGCTCTGGAAGGTCAAACGTTTAGAACAAACAGTTTTGAGGAAACTATCTTGAAGCAGTCCGCGGATATAATTGTGCGTGGCAGTAAGGTTGGTTCACTAGAGGTATTCTACTTGGAAGAGAAACCAGAATGCGATGAAGGTCCTTTCCTGAACGAAGAGAGAGAGCTGATAAACGCCATCGTTGAGCGGTTAGGAAGGATTGTTGAACGTAAACGGATGGATGAGATGCTTAAAGAGTCGGATGAAAGATTCAAGATTATTTTTGACAACATAAGCGATGGGTTACTTCTAGCGGACCTGGAGAACAGGAAATTCTTCACAGGCAACGAAACGATCCGCCAAATGCTGGGTTATGATAGTATTGAAGAAATCATGAATCTAGGAATCATGGATATCCATCCCGAGGAGGATCTGCCCTATGTTATAGAACAGTTCGAAAGGCAATCGAAGCGGGAGCTTACACTAGCCAAAGATATTCCGGTCAAAAGAAAAGACGGCAGCGTTTTTTATGCTGATATTAGCAGCTCGCCTCCGCTAACGTTAGCCGGGAAGACATATCTGGTAGGCATTTTTAGAGATATCACCGAGCACAAGAAGATGGAGGAGGAGCGGCGCAAAACACTGGAAACCTTAGCAGCAGAAAAGGAAGCCAGACTGAGGGAACTGGAAAAGACAAATAAAATGAAAACTGATTTTCTCGATATGCTTGCCCACGAGCTAAAAAGTCCCTTAACGCCGATAACTGCCTACCTAAGCTTATTAATAGATGAAGATTTGGGCGCCCTTACTGAACAGCAAAAGGACGGGTTAGAAGCTATTATAAGAAATGTAAAACGCATGAGAGCGCTAATCTGGAATGTTTTGGATGTAACGAAATTAGAAAGTGGGAGAGTGGAATTCAAAATGGGAAAAGTCCAACTATCAGATATTATTGAGACAACGGTTAGGGATATGGACCTATTGGCCGAGAAAAAACAGGTTTCCCTTTCTGCAAAACCACCTCAGCTTCCTTTCATCCATGGCGATTTCAATAGGCTCGCTCAGGTTTTTATTAATCTACTTGATAACGCCATTAGATTTACCCCGGAGAAAGGTAGAGTAAGAATAGAGGCAACCCTGGTCAATGACAAGGTGCTGGTCAAAATAGAAGATACCGGTCTAGGTATCCCTAAAAAGGACATAGAGAGAGTATTTGAGAAATTCTATCGAGCTGAAGTCGCTCTCAATCATCAAATCGAAGGGACTGGCCTTGGACTAACTATTTGTAAACAGATCGTTGAAAAACACGGAGGTAGAATCTGGATTGAAAGCAAGTTGGGGAAAGGAACCACTGTTAATTTTACTTTACCTATAGAGAAATGATTGTCATTCTAATGGAGGCTTACTGTCAGTGTTTCACCGAGAGCCTTATCTTAGACTGAAAGAGGTATTAACAGAACATGGCACAGAAAATAATGCACGTAGACGACAACCCGGATACAAGGGCGGCCGTCAAGCTGATATTGGGAAAACAGGGCTATGAAGTGGTAAGTGTGGCCAGTGGAGCAGAATGCCTAAAGCGTATAAGGCAGGAAGCACCTGATCTCATACTTATGGATATGATGATGCCCGGAATGACTGGCTGGAATACATTTCTGAAGATAAAGGAGATGAAATTAGAAAGTACTAAAGTTGCTTTTCTTACCGTGATGCCGATCTCAGAAGAAGAAGAAGAAAGACTGCGCAAAGAAGGGATAGTGGATTATATAATGAAGCCCTTTACTAGAGAGGAGTTAGTTAAAAGAACAAAAAGGATAACTGCTAAGCTGTTAGTTGAACATGGCTTGGTAAAAGGAAAACAATGAATCATGATTGTAGAAACAGTAGGAATAATTTTAGCTATTATTGCGGCTGCCTATGCATTTAGTTTGTATAATAAGTTAGAAGGAGGGCTACGGAAGTCTGTGTTTTTTATCCTGATTGCATTCCCTATATTTGTCGTATCCGAAATACTATACTACTTGAAGATTGAACTACTAGGGGGTATCTCCAAAGTGACTGCTCTATTGGCAGTTCTAATCGGGATTTTTTTATACCACAGAGTGATTTCAAAAATCCAAAAAGAGATGAAGTAATACTTGTAAATACAGCAAGACCATTACAAACCGGGGGCTACGCAACTTTTTTGTAGCTGTTCTCTGTTTTGGTCATAGAAGGATACCACCGACAGAAAGTGTTTCTTTTGTCATTATTCAGAAAACCTTCATAGCATGGTTCACAATAGGGCTAGTAATGTATACGAGTTTTTCACTTATGACCTAGAAAGACCCTTCACTCCGTTCAGGGTGACAATTCTTCCGTTTCTCAGCTCCGCCGAGTCGGGGGGACTCGGCGGAACGTGAATTGTCATTCTGAGAGAAGCGAAGAATCTCTTTTTCTTTGGAATATGTAGCTAATTTATATTAACATAAAAATGCTTCGCCCCTACGGTAAACCCTATTTTTTAACGATTACTAAAATAAAACTTTAATCCATTACAGCCAGATAGAGTTTCGGAAGCAAGTGCAAAGAAATTTTCGTAACTTCCAATCTCTGAAATTGCATCTTTTGCCCAATTTATGATCCTCGAATCGTAAAACCAACGAGCTTTAGTCCCAGCTTTCGCTTGGGACTGGATATAAGATTCATGCGATTTATCAAATCGCATATAGTTACTAAGGGAGTTCATTGGTTTCGCCAATCAGCCCTTCGTTGAAGCAAGAAGCCCACGAGTTTACTCGTGGGTAATTCACAACGTTCCCTCCAGCATTATCACAGCCATTTTGTAAAACATGCCATAAGGGTATCTCTATAAGATGGTAGTTTCAAAACCATATCATTATCTATAATAAATCCCGGATTATGGTTTTGAATGTGTTTCAATAAACACACCTGAAGTCCCGGATAGAGAAATCCGAAGCTGGAGTATTCAGCAAAATCCGACCATTCGGCACTTTCACGCATCTTCTGACTTGTTTTGACTGCACGCTTATCTTGCCAGCTTATAAAGTTCGTCTTAGGATTGCCTCTTTCACCCAATATAGTGAAAGTCTGAGCCTGACTTGTTATGCCAATCGCTTTTATTTCATCTGCTTTAACGTTAGATTGTGAAAGAACTTCTCGGATAATATATCTAATTCCTTTTTCAACCTCGTCAATACTCAATTCAACTTCGATACCATTAGTATGTACGTATGTTAAAGCATATCTGCTTATTCTTTGTTGAACAAGGTCATCATCAAAGAGTCCTGCTTTGAAATGTTTAGAGCCAAGATCAATTGATAGGTACATAAATTATACTTAAGGTTATTGAAAAAACATTCCATTTGTGAGATAATACCCATATACTAAAGTTGAATTATTCATTTGTCGAAGATTGAAGATTAAGAAGGAAATACTAATCTTCAATCTTCAATTTTTAATCAAATATAGTCTATCAAACAGAGGTAAGTGATGTCAAGCCAAATAATAATATCATCAGAAGGTGCTTATGAGGATAGCATCTCCCCATTGATTTTTGGTGACTTTATGGAACCCCTTAATGATCTTCTACCGGGAATGTGGTCAGAGAAGATTGTGGATAGGAACTTTGCGGGGGTCTTACAACCAAATTGTATCTATCCTCCGGGAACAAACTGGGCATATCCTCGCTGGGAGCCTATCGTCTACGGTCAACCTGAGTTTGATAGATGGCTCGATTCACACGGCGATACAGAAATGATCAATGTTACTGCTGACTTATATTTAGATTCAGATAATCCACTTACAGGTCATCTATCTGCAAAGGTCATAGTGGATCAAAACGATAGCAGACCTTTCATTACCGGCATTGCTCAAAACAATATCTCAGTCAAGCAGGGACAAAAACTGAATCTGGAAATATACCTGCGCGGGTCTGATATGAAAGATATTCCTGTCAAAGTCTGTATTGGAAGAAATTACGGCGTATTCTTTAGGTCTTATGGTCAGATCGAGTTCAAAGGCATAACGGAAAATTGGCAAAAGTTCTCAGGAACGCTGATCTCTGAAGTCTTAGACAATTCTGCTACTATTGTTATAGGAATACCAAGTAAAGGAAATTTTTGGGTTGATAAGGTCTCACTAATGCCAGAGGATAATCTACACGGCTGGAGACCCGAAGTTGTAGAAGCGATCCGTGCCATGAAGCCCGGCATAATCAGGTTTGGCGGGTCTTCTTTGATTTACTATCAGTGGCAAAACTGCATTGGTCCTCGTGAGAAAAGAGCGCCTTTTGAAAATCATCCATGGGGCAACATGGAAGAAAATGACGTTGGGTTGCACGAGTTTTTGCAATTCTGTGAGCTTGTTAATGCTGAACCATTGATCTGCCTGAATTCAAATTCAGCAACAATTGAGCAGATCATTGATGAGATTGAGTATTGTAACGGGTCTGCGGATACCCATTACGGAAGCATACGTGCTGAGATGGGACATCCTGAGCCATTCAACGTGAAATACTGGCAGATCGGCAACGAGCAAATCGGGGAGGAATACGAGAGGATAATGGTCAGCTATGCCAGCGCCATACATGAGCGATACCCGAAATTATCCTTGCTTGCATCATATCCATCTGATAATATACTGCTAAATCTGTCCGATGAAGTTGACTACGTATGCCCTCATTTTTATGCACCTTATACAAAAGACAGGGAAAACGAAATTCGTGGTCTTATAGAGAAGATTCAGAAGGATGCTAAGAACAAGAATTTAAAGCTTGGTATAACCGAATGGAATCACACTGCCGGTCATTGGGGATGGGGTAGGTCGTGGTTGCTAACGCTATATAACGCTTTAAACGCTGGTAGAATGTTTAATATGTACCATCGTCTTGGAAATGTGATTAAGATCGCCAATCGCTCAAACATGACGAATAGCTGTTGCTCAGGTGTAATCCAGACGAATCAAGCGGGTGATATATACTTTACTCCGTGTTATTACGTTCAGAAGGCTTATGCAAACCTGTCGGGAGATAAGGCGTTAAAGACTCATATTGATGAGGATGATATTTTGGACATATCCGCAACTCAGCGAGGAAACGAGGTAGCTCTTTTCGTTGTGAATTACTTGGGTCAATCTCAAATCAGGAAGATTGACGTCTCTGATTTTGATATATCAGACAAATTAGCACATTCATGGACATTATCAGGCGACTCTCTTGATGCGGTAAACAGTTTTCAAGAGAAAAACCACGTAACTCCTGTAGAATCTATGATTGAGTTTAGAGGAAACAATCTTGAATATGAGTTTCCTGCTTATTCTATCACAGTTATCCGATTTAAAGGAGAATAGCAAATGGTTTTTATTATTTAGCCACGGATGAAACACGGATATTCACGGATAGGAAATTAATGATTAAGAATTTATGGCTCTTTGGTATTTTATGGGGGAATGATTCTTGCATAGGATGGATTCCCGTTTTCACGGGAATGACACAAACGTAATCGTTGTCATTCCCGTGAAAACGGGAATCTATTATAAACACAAGTTTCCCCATTAATTCCCAAAGAGCCGAATTTATTAATGATTTTCTTTTTTATCCGTGTTAATCCGTGTGTATCAGTGGCTAAACATTTAAAATTATTTCTAAAACTTCCTTACGATTACAGATAATAAACTACTAAATGGAGGATATACTTATGGAAGAAAAAGGGTTTGGAGCGAATGTGATCTGTCAGATAGGGCTTGTCGTCAGAAATATCGAACGTACCGCTAAAATGTATGCGGATGTGTTCGGCATGGAAGTCCCAAAAGCCATTATCACTGATCCGGAGGAACAAGCACATACAAAATTTCATGGTAGCCCAACGCCTGCACGTGCTAAATTGGCATTTTTCAATATGGGATCATTGTCTCTGGAACTTATAGAACCTGTCGGCGGTCCCAGTACATGGAAAGAGTTCCTCGATACTCACGGCGAAGGCGTCCATCACATCGCTTTTCAGGTCAAAGGCATGGATTGGGTGATTGAGTACCTTGATGGTAAAGGCATAAAATCCATACAGCGTGGCGACTTTACAGGCGGGAGATATGCTTACGTTGATGGTACAGAGCCTTTAGGCGTTATTCTTGAGCTTCTTGAAAGCGTTACAAAATAGTTGAGGGTTGGTCATAAATCAAAACACGGAGACACAGAGGCACGGAGAGGAAAGCAGTAATGAGTTATGAATAATTAGACTCAAAAACTCATTGTTACTTATCACTCATTATGCATCATTGTATTCTCAGTGTCTCCGTGACTCCGTGTTTATTTTTTAGTATTTTTAACCATATCCCAAATAGTTAGTAGTTGGATCTTGACTTACTGGATTTGTAAAATAAAGGGGAAAATCATGAAGATATATATACATACCGATCTTGAGGGAATAAGCGGAATTGACAATATAGAGATGATTGCTCGTGATCATGCAAGGCAACGTGAAGCAGTGGAAAACCTTATGCTTGACCTTAACGCCGCAGTAGATGGCGCTTTTATCGGAGGGGCGGATCACGTAACCGTGCTAGATAGTCATGGTGGTGGAGGGAATTTCATCCTTGATATGCTTGACAAACGTGCAGAGAACGATACTAAGCCAAACAAGAAGTGGTGGGGTATCCTGGATGAAAGCTATGATGCGACTTTTTTCATCGGCGCACACGCTATGGCAGGCACGATGAATGGCTTTCTGGATCATACTCAATCATCACTAACATGGTTTAATTACTCTGTGAATAAGCGAAAGATGGGTGAGCTTGGACAGTGGGCGATGGTTGCGGGTGCATTTGGTGTTCCATTAGTCATGGTCAGTGGAGATGAAGCGGCATGTGTAGAGGCAAGGCAGTTCTTCTCTCCTGTGGAGACAGCGATAGTCAAGACCGGTGTTGGACGGAATCGTGCAAAACTCGTTGAGCTTGAGGAAGCCCGTGCTAGAATCCGTGAGTCTGCAAAAAATGCCATATCAATAATAAAGAATGCACGTCCATTTGTACCAACTAAACCGATGGAGATTATACTCGAATTCACCAGAGCGGATTATTGCGATGGCGTCGCATCCCACAACGGTGTAGAACGCCTTGATGCCAGAACTGTCCGTAAAGTTACTGACGATTCTCTTGACTTGTTCCCGTGATAAACTAAGAGAAGTGATAAATATACAAAAAACACAATTTCAGTTAGAGCATCTTCCATGATTCTCAAAAGGTACTGGCGGGAGGTATCAAAAGTTATGGCTAAAGTTAAGGAGAAGGATTTTTGTGGGACAGTAAAATGGCGTATATTAGAGCTACCTATCTCAAAAAAGAATGTAGATGAGGATCCAGATAAAGAAGATATTTATGTCAGTTTTACATCTGGTAATGAACATGGTCCTATCATCGAGAGGGGAGATGGTTCACCACGCATGCTATTGCAGGATCAAGCTATAACAGGCAAATATACGACTGACCCTGAACTTCAAAGGCTTGGGTGTTGGTTCATCTCTCCAAAGCAAAGAGAATATACTCTTTCTATTGCGATGCTTTATATGTCCCTTTATTGGAATAAATTGTCAAACGTACGAAAGAACGGAATTAGGAATTGGTCAGTTCCTTCGGGAAAAGTCAGTGAAAAACTTATGGCTCTAGGAGCATCAAATGATTACCATAAATTGTTGGATCTTATAGGTGGGATTAACTCCGAAATTGACGAAACTAATGGAGTTCCATCTCTTAAAACAGATAATCCAAATATATTTGCTGATATACTCGAAATACTTAATAATATTGGACTGTTGGGGGTACAATGGAATGACTTGCTTGCGGATACAAGATATATTCCACCTTCCGGAAAGCGTTGTATTCTTCCTTCAGAAAAGCAATTCATCGAGTTAATTCGCGAGTTAATTCGCAATAGCAAGGCTCTCACTGATTCCGATCTGGAAATACTGGAAATAAGAGTTAAGAAGTGGTTAACTATATTGTTATGGGCAACGGATACTAAGATACATACGAAAGAACTTTGGCTTCCAAATGAATATTGTATACATGGATGGCAAGGATGCGGCGACTTGAGCATGAATTATTGGAGTGTTGCGCTCATCAAGAAAAAGACTATGTCAAATGGAGAAGAGAAAGAACATTTTATTTTTCCATGTGATGAACCAGTGGAAAAAAGAACATATACATGTCTTGTAAAATGGAAAAAGGATAAATTTGATTTCCTAAAACAAGATTCGAAAGCCAATATTAAAGACTATGTTGAAATTCGCAAAGTAAAATTCCATAGACCAGCTAATGAAGGGGATCCAGGAAAGGCAGAACTCATTGTAAATAATGGACCTGTGCTAAATATAACAGATAAGATTGAATTTGCGGTCTATGGACAGCAAGTAATCAGGGATGGTGAAATAGTGGATCTAGGAAATACTATCCCCGAATATTCTGATTTACGTCATGTTTTTTTCTTACCCAATATGAATCCTGGTGGAGATCCTCTTGTAGGTAGAGAAAATGGAGCGGGAAAATTTGTATCTGATCCTGATCAAGGCCGCCCCCGGGAAATATTCGATAGGAAACAAACTGACGATGTTTGGTTTGGAGAATTTGCATTACTTGGTGATGAAGACAAATGTAAGGAAGCACTTAGTGGTCCAGTATCTTTTTGTCTAAGCGAATTAGGCGCTACAGAAATGATTATAGAAAGGGCGTTATATAATGGTGGAGCAAATAACGGAAGATATTATAGACGTCAGATCGATCCAATTGCTCCACTAAGAGAAGGTGAATGGCGGAAAATTGAGAAGGGTGATAAAATATCGTATGAAATATGGTTTAAAAAAAACACATACCCTTGTTCTATAATAGGAACTACTAACGACGGATGGCTTCTATCTTTAGCATGTGTAGGTCCCTATTCATCGGAAGATGGATGGACGATCAATAGGACAGCAGAGCATTTAAAATCTCGCGGAGTTACAAACGCGCTTCTAATTGATGAGGGAGGAGATGTTTACCAATACCTGAAGGGGGCTAATCAGCAACTGGAACCGGGTCGAGATCAAGTAAGAGCAGCTTTTCTATTTACTCACAAAAAAAGGGAATCTGAAATATCATAAGCACATAAGGAGAAAGAAGCTAAAAAAGCAAATTCATAAGTACCTATAGTCAATTACCACCGCCTTTGCCGGTGGTAATTGACTTACTGTGAAAAATTTATACTGTGCTTTATTAAGAAAAATCGAAATTAAGGAGGTATGAAGCTATGGCTGATAAACTGCGAACTGCTGTGATCGGATGCGGTGGACTTGGAAGGTCACATGCCCGAACAGCTAAAACCACTGATGGAATTGAACTGGTTGCTGTTTGCGATCCCATTCTCGAAAATGCAAAAGCTACCGCCGCTGAGAATAATGTCAAAGGTGTCTATTCAGATCACAAGGAATTACTAGCCAATGAGAAATTGGATTGTATAATTGTCGTTTCGCCGACTTATACACATGCGGAAGTAACTGTTGATTCTGCTAATGCAGGTGTTCACGTTTTTTGTGAAAAACCAATGGCTATCACTCTTGAAGAATGTGATCGTATGATCGAATCTGCTGAAAAGAACAAAGTATTTCTGATGCTTGGATTTGTCAGGCGGTTTCAGCCCAATTACAGGGAATTGAAGCGAAGGGCAGATGCAGGTGATATAGGCGAGATCAGGCTTGTTCAAAGCGTCAGAATGGGGGGACGTCCGCCCGCCGGCATAGGCGACTGGAGACGTGAGAGAAACAAAGTTGGTGGACTACATTCAGCTTACATTCACGAGATGGATCAGATACTCTGGGTAGGCGGGGATGTAAAAACAGTGAGTGGTGTCGTCAATTTTGGAACATTCAAGGACGATGACATTGAGGATAATATCTGGATGTGCATAGAATTCATGAACGGCGCGGTCGGTGCTATGGGAAGCAGTCAGTTATATCCTGTTGGATGGTACGAGTTCGGAGTTGGTGGAACCGAAGGTTGCATGAGGGTTGAAGGTGAGTCTTTGATATTCATGAGACATAGTGGTAATGCTGAAAAGATTGAACTTCCTCCAAATAATATGATGGTAGAAGAATTACATTACTTCTTTGACTGTGTGAAAAAAGGTGAAACACCATCCGTTACAGGCATAGATGGCAGAAAAAGCCTTGAGGTAGTTATGGCGGCATTCAAATCCGCTGAAACCAAACAAGTCATCACTTTGCCGTTATAGGAGACATGATTATGAGACTAGCAACACATTTTGGTGTGATCGGAAATGACGTAGGCAAAACAATAGACTATTGCCACGCACTTGATATTAAATACCTGAGTTCAGGACATTGGGCAGAAGATTTAATCGCTTTCAAAGAGCAATTCGCAAAAGAAGGCATAACGCTAGCAATGATGGAACTTGGTTGGCTGAAAGAAGAAATGCTCTTCGGTGATGCACCCCAAAAGGCTGAATTACAGGGCTTCATTGACAAAGTAAAACGTCTTGGTGATGCTGGAATTGAGATGGGACACATATTTTGCGCACTCAAGACAAACGGAAACTTTGTTGAGGAATGGAAGCGGATAACCGACTTCTATCAAGAACTAGGCGAATATGCAGAGAAAAATAAAGTTAAAATCGCTAACCACGTAGGATGGGCACCTGAGTATATAATCAGAGATCAGATGACTTTCAAGAAGTTTCTGGATGCTGTTCCAAATTGGTATATTGGTTTTAATCTGTGTCTTGGGTGCCTTCAGATCGTGTCTCCTGCTGATATTCAGCAGGATATTGACAAAACTCTGGTAGCACTTGGAGATCGCCTATTCATGATTCACATAAGGGACATTAGAGTCGAGGAAGGAAATAAATGGGTTGACGTGGCTATGGGTCAGGGTGAGATCAATCTGCCTCTACTTATAGATAGATTTGTAGAGGTTTCTAAGCGCACCGGCGCAGACCCGATAGTGCTTCCCGAACATTCGCCAAAAGTTGCTGATGAAAGAGCTAACGAGATTGCCACTGCTTATGCTGTGGGATATGTTAAAGGGATGCTGAAGCAAAAAGAATGGATGAGCTAACATGGCATGTTAAATTTAATAAAAGTCAAGGGATTGAAATTACTCTTGACTTATACCTATACCATTTGCTAAGATTATAGACAAGAAAACATTATACTTACTCAAAAATCACGGAGAATTATGGGAAGACAATCTAAAAAATCATCACTGGGTTCAGTATTAAGAGTAACAATCGTATTCACCATTGCATTTGTACTTTTGCTATTAGCTTTCTTTGTCGTAATGAGATTCGCCATCAAAGGCAGAATAGTAGAAGTTCCGGACGTAGTCGGCAAGAGTTTTCTCGAAGCAACGCAGATACTTAATAAAAGTCATCTCGGCACGCCAGTAATAGAAGGCGAAAAATACAACATAAGTATGCCCGAGGGCTACGTTGTAGAGCAAAAACCAAAACCGGGAAATCGAGTGAAGATAGGACGTGAGATAAAGGTATTTTTGAGCAAAGGTACAGAAGCGGGTGTTGTGCCAAACGTCATAGGAGAAGTGATTGACGATGCACAACCATCATTGCAATCATTAGGTTTGGAAGTTGGTACGATAACCAAAGTATATTCTGATGACTTCCCACAAGAGGGACTAATCATAGCTCATACCCCTCCTCCACAGGCAAAAGTTCAGAAAGGTGCAAGAGTAAACCTGCTTATAAGTATGGGACGACCCATCGTTCAATACACAATGCCTGATCTGTCAGGAATGTGGCTGGACGAAGCCATAGAGCTGATCAAGATGAGAGGATTGCGTCCCGGACTAATACAGAAAGAAGTCAATCCTGACGTCAACGCACCGGATATAGTCATTGACCAGTCACCTCAATCGGGTTCTCACATAAAAAGAGGTGCTACGGTAAATATCACGATAAGCTCAGTTGGAAACTAGCAAAAGGAATTATAGCGTTATGGCTGGACTTTGTATGAAAAGACCGAATCTGGATAATATTGGTGAGGTAATTTTGCCAGAGGGTTATCAGCTTCGAACATACATAAAAGGCGACGAAGAAGCATGGATAGAAATTATCAAGGCAACATTCCCTATCGGCGGATTAGATTGGAACATTGATAGATTCCAGCAAGAATTTCTTGATTATCAAAAATTTCAGTCAGATAGTTTGTTTTTCGTCACGTATGAAGGTGAACCTGTAGGTACGACTTGCGCATGGATTGAGCCTTCAAATGAGGGATATTTACACATGGTAGCCGTTTTACCAGAACATCAGGGAAAAAGGCTTGCTTATGTGCTTTGCTTGAGTGCTGTTCGATTCTTCAAAGAAAACGGGTTTGAATCTGTTAAACTAAATACTGACGATAATCGGTTTCCTGCTATAAAAACATACCTTAATCTTGGATTCGTGCCTGAATACATAGATGAAAGTCATAAAGAACTCTGGAGTGTTGTATTTCAAAAACTTGGATCAAAAACCAAAGATGAGAATATCGGCATATAGGTTTATAGACTAATGCGATGTTTCTACGTTTCAAAGAGACAAATATCTGGCAAGCAAATACAAATACTTGATTCTGAGTTACATCACTTGAGTGATGTCCTCAGACTGCAAAAAGGTGATGAAATCACTGTCCTTGATGGTGTTGGCGGTGTTTATGATGTTTTGCTAGTGTCTGTGTCAACTCATCTGGCAATAGGTGAGATCAGGTCATGGAAGCAAGTTGAACCGTCACCGATTGAAGTAACTTTAATTCAGGGCATCTCAAAATCCGACAGCATGGATATGATAATACAGAAAGCCACTGAATTGGGTGTATACAAGATAATTCCTGCCTTATGTCAACGTACTGTGCCTAATTTTACCACCGAAAAAGCACAAAAACGTGTCATTCGATGGAATCAGATCGCTGTTGAGGCATCAAAACAGTCACGACGACCATTTTTTCCAAAAATACACGATATTACTAAGTTTAATGATTCCTTAAATGTCTCTCAAGCTGATCTAAAACTTATCTTCACAGTACCATCCATTGATTCTGTTTGTCCGCAAAAATTGAAAGATATATTGCGCCAAAGAACTGATACAAAGAAAGTCCAGATAATTGTCGGACCCGAAGGCGATTTCACTGATGATGAAATAAATGATGCACTATCCGTTGATGCAATACCTGTCTCATTGGGAAGCAACATTTTGAGGACAGAGACAGCCTCTATAGCTGGATTGGCAATAGTGCTTTACGAATTGACAAATAATTTTCATGAAAGAAAAACTAAAGAACATTAAGTCTATTATTATAGCTTACTTGATAAGACATAAAATAGTGGTATAATTGTAGCAGAATGAAAGCAAAAAACTTACATCATTCAATAATAAGGGGGTCTAAAATGGAAACAATTGAAATTAAGCTTGATGAACAGACACTTGCACGTGCTTTGCAAATTGCAGAATCTCGACAATGCTCTCTGGAAGAACTAATTAAGGGTATTATTGAACAAATAAAATCAAACGAATACCTGAATGATCCATTTCTGGGTATGTTTGCTAATGAACCAGAATTGGTAGATCAAATTTTGGAATCTTCCATGAGGGATCGTGAATCACATACTTTGAGACATGAAAATGAATAAATCATTACTATCGTTAACTCAATACTACAAAATGTAAGTAAAAAGGATGAAAGGTGATTTGAATGTTAAGATTAAAATTTTCCGTTATTTTGTTTCTTGTAGTGTTGTTGGTTGGCTGTGGAGAAAATCCGTTAGACGGATCTAAAGACAGCCTAGGAAATCAATCTAATTTATCCAAGGAGATCGTCAGTTCAGACGGCGCTTCGATGGTTTTAATTCCGGCTGGTGAATTTCAGATGGGGAGCGATGATGGTGAAGAGGAAGAGAAGCCGGTCCATACAGTGTATTTAGATGCCTTCTATATGGATAAGTATGAAGTGACCAACGCGCAGTATCGTAAATTTGTGCAGGCGACAGGTCATGAAGATTATCATGATCTTCATAAAGAGGCTATGGAATCGTGGGGTGGGCGCCTTAATGGTGATGATCAGCCCGTTGTATTCGTGAGTTGGGAGGATGCGAAGGCATACGCCGAATGGGCAGGGAAGCGATTGCCAACCAAAGCAGAATGGGAAAAAGCGGCTCGGGGTGGCTTGGTAGGGAAAAGGTATGTGTGGGGTGACGAATGGCCTCCCCCTCCAAGAGCGGGTAACTTCAGAGATGAGTCATACCATAGAGATGAGTTATACCGTGAAAAAATAGACACGAAGTTTTTTATTTTAGGCTATGATGATGGTTATACTCTTACTGCTCCTGTGGGCAGCTTTACTCCAAATGGCTATGGTTTATATGATATGGTAGGGAACGTGGCAGAATGGTGTGCAGATCGGCGTGCTGGTGAGTTAGACATGTTTTCTGGAAGTTCGTTTCGGTGGGGTACCGACCGCGAAGACAATACCCTGTGGGTTACCTACTACTTCTATAATTGCACTTCTGGGATTGGTTCCTATGATGTTGGTTTCCGTTGCGTCATGGACGCAACGAAATAATTTCTCAATCCCAGTATAATACTTCAAAAGTATATACTGGGTTTTTTATTTTCGCACCTTGCTCGATACAGACATCTTTTCTGAAATTTTAAAGAGAATAGATCGCAACGTTGTAAAAAAAGCGATTATTTATCATAACTATACCAACGAATTAAAAATATTGGTTATAACTTGAAATTAGATAACTGGAAAAGTTAAAGACCTTCGCATTAAAAGGAGTCAAAGCATTGGAAATAGAAGAATGTAAGTCACGACTGCTTGAGTTAATTAAAGAAAAGGCTTTGAAGGTTGGAAAATTCGTCCTTAGTTCAGGCAAAGAAAGCGACTATTACCTCGATGAAAGGGTTGTAACGCTATCATCAGAAGGGGCTTATTTAACCGCAAGGGTCATGCTTGACATGCTCAAGGATGTTGAGATTGATGCCATTGGTGGTATGACGCTTGCCGCAGACCCAATAGCAGGCGCAATTGCAGGAATAAGCTATGCTGAAGGCAGACCGATAGATGGATTCATTGTCCGCAAAGAACCGAAAGGTCACGGCACTGGCAAACAGGTGGAGGGCCCCATATCCAAGGACATGAAAGTGTGCATTACAGACGGCACAATGACTACCGGAAGTTCTCTGCTAAAAGCGATTGAAGCGATTGAGAATGAAGGCTGTCAGGTCGTCAAAGTCCTCATCCTGATAGACAGGCTCGAAGGCGGAAAAGAATTTCTCCAAAGCAAAGGCTATGATGTTTACTCAGTTTTTACAAGAGATGATTTATTGGAGTACTGAATCAATATAGCAATCTCAATAGAGGTTATATAGAATAATGCTAACATGGGCAGAAATTGATCTTAGCGCTATATCTCATAATTTACAACAGATAAAAAGCATAGTTGAACCAGAAGGCTCCAGTGTGTTAGCTGTCATCAAAGACAACGCTTACGGACATGGCGCCGTAGAAGTTGCTCATATTGCAGAAAAAGCTAACGTCAGAATGTTTGGCGTTGCTACAGTCGAGGAGGCTGTGCAATTACGTCAGGTAAACATCCAAACCCCTATACTGATCTTCTGCTGTATCCTTCCAGAGCAAGCGGATGAAGTGTTAAGATACGATATAACCCAAACTATATGTGATCTGCGTACCTGTGAAATACTATCGGAATCTGCTGGACGACTTGGTAAAAAGGCTAAAGTTCACGTCAAAATTGACACAGGTATGGGACGCATAGGTATAGCTTACAAGAAGGCTGTTGAGCTAGTAAAACAGATAGTTCAACTTCCAAACATTGTTATAGATGGTATTTTCACTCATTTCGCTGTTGCAGATACTGACGAAGCTTTTACAAAAATCCAGATCAAACGATTTGACGCAGTGATTTCGGATTTAAACAAGACAGGTATAAATATCTCTATCAGACATTCTGCAAACAGTGCAGGGATACTTAATTTTTCATCATCTTACTACGATATGGTCAGACCCGGACTTGCATTATACGGTCTTTATCCATGCGAAAATCCTTATAAAAAAGTTGATCTAAAACCAGCGTTAAGCCTGAAAACAAGAGTTGCTTATCTGAAAGAACTCCCCGCAGGACACAGCATTAGTTATGGACGCACTTATGTAACCGACAAACTAACTAAGGTTGCTACTTTAGCAGTCGGGTATGGTCACGGTTACAGCAGAAAACTATCAAATAAGGGTGAAGTGCTTATAAGAGGCAAGAGAGTGCGGATCATCGGTACAATATGTATGGATCAATGCCTTTGTGACGTTACGCACATACCTGATGTGACAATTGGTGATGAGGTCGTTTTAATCGGCAAGCAGGGAGAGCAAGAGATAACAGCGGATGAGGTAGCGAATAAGATAGGAACAATTTCTTACGAAGTTCTATGCGGGATCAATGCAAATGTGAGGAGAATATACAATATCTTTGAAAACGGGGGCAAGGGGGATTTAAAAACATATTTAGATAATAATGCTATTACAACCAGAATAGAAAATTGCCCTTAGTGCCAAGAATTAGGTCTATAACTACCCACGTCCCGATTATAATGCACTCTCCCAAAACCAGACCAATAAAGAATGGTCTAAGCTTCTGATATACTCTCAACCCGCCAAACCTCAGCGCAAGTATCTTCGCCAGCCATCCGATAAACGTTGACCACCAAACATGAGTAATCGAGTATGATCCAGCCATGACGTAACCAATGGGATGAAAAGGCCACCAGAAAAATAATCGGCGCATAATAAAGAGAAATACAGTTACGCATCCACCAATAAAAATGTTGAAAATACTACTCATATCAGGCGTTAATGGTGACGTAATATACCTTGTAGCATTTTTGCAAGTAATATCTCTTGGGACGTTGACCGTCCACCATTCACCAACATTCACACCACCGTATTTATACATCAGTCCAATAACGGTGATTCCAGCAACAAATAGACCGATAGGGATCGCCAGCCACATACCAAGGTTTAATGATTTTGTTTTGAGTCTGGCTATTTCGCCCATCTTCATATTATTCAAAAAGAAAGTCATAGTATCCACTCGAAACTCCCTTTGAATACCTTGATTGAAAAGTACGAAAGTCGTTATGCCTGCGTTACCAAGAGATGATGTGCCTGTGAACGGAAGCATTATCTCCAGAGGAAATATTTTGTAGCCAACGTAGAAAAGTCCTGCCTCAACAGCAAGGCGACTCACAACTGTAACGATAGCGAAGAATACAAAGAAGTAAAAGATAACCGACCATAGCTTTGCCCCCGCAAAAACACCCCATATACAGATGAAAATGAACCCAATCAGGAGTCCTAATATTGCCAACCTTTGAGACCCATAGCCTTCTTGCTTTTTCAGAATCACCAAAAACATATCTCTGAGATTTTTCTTCATTGACCACGCCAGAAGGATTGCAAATACAATAATCCCACCTATGACCTGATAATCTATGAAAGCCCTGTTAAAAGCTTCACCCTGTGAGAGCTGCATCCTTAAACCGAGTATACTGCCTATGATTATCTGGAATTGAAAAAACAAAAAGAAAAACCAAACACTAAAAGAGACAGCACTTGGCACAAAGTAGGTAAGTCCGATGGTTGTAAACACTGTCTGCAAAAACACGTTGGTAAGAGCATTCCATGGCTTTTCTGGAAAACTTAGCCATACCATCAATATTCCGCCCGGATCAGGCACTTTCGGAAAATAGAAGTGCAATCCTCTGAGTGAATAGATAATAAAAGGAATCGCAAATGCTAACCATAGAACTCGATTTCTGAAGAAACTGGGAATGAGAGAACCAGTTCCTGACTCATCTTTAACCATTTCAACAGGAATCTGGGCAAGTGGAAAAGCAAGTCGCTCATTCTCGAACCATTGCTTGCGTATAATTATTGCCAGACAAAAATCCACGAGAACGACAGCAAGTATTAATAACGTCCACGAAAAGAATGGCACAATCCAGTCCTTCCATGGAAAAGCGACCCATCCCGGTAGACCTTCGTATAGATACTTTATATTATCAGGAACTTTTGACATTCCTAGAATTGGGTTTAATAATGATCCATTACTAGCGCCGGGAGATAACCAGCGAGGAATGTACTGTTGGAGTATTTCGTAGTTGTTTTCTGGTGAAGCATAATAGAACGGGGCAGTGATAGAAGGGATCAGATATTCCAGACAACCGGGACCAAATCCGCAGGCAATAGTCATCATTGAATAGATTAGCAGTAACTCATGTCGTGTAAATCCTATCCTAAAAACCTTCATCAGCAGATTGAATAGCAAAACGAAGACGAAGAAAAGAAAAATGGGACCTATCGGCATGAAGGTATGTGCTATGTGGGTGCCAATGTGAAGAAAATCACTCGTTGGTATGGCTATCCCCAGCGCAATAACGGCTAATATGCCAGCGAATAAAGCTCTTAATCTCATTTCGGTGTCTTACTAACCAAGTTGATGGTTTATTTTGCGAAGTGCAATGGTAGGATGGGTAAAGGGTTTTGATCCGTTATTTGAAACTTACTATTTATCAGTCATTGCTTATGGTAGAAGCCAAATCAATATAAGCGAAAACC
>Ga0315279_10003577_pt1 | contig 21513 bp, 14 predicted proteins | sample YL17G06_20_MG_FD_203694 | JGI IMG/M metagenome (GOLD analysis project Ga0315279, IMG submission 203694) | Sediment microbial communities from Yellowstone Lake, YNP, Wyoming, USA - YL17G06_20 | ecosystem: Environmental > Aquatic > Freshwater > Lake > Sediment | place: USA: Wyoming | collected... | reverse complement strand
CCGAAGTCGAGTCCTATCATCTGGACGCCCATTTCCTCTCGCCACGCCTCGTCTACCGCAATCTCGGAAATGGTAAATTCAAAGACGTCTCCAAAGACATGGGACCGGGAGTGAACGCGCTTTACTCTAGCCGCGGTTGCGCGTTCGGGGACTTCGACAACGATGGCGACATCGACGTGCTGATTCTGAACATGAACGATTACCCCTCGCTTCTGCGCAACGATGGCGGCAATAAGAACAACTGGATCAAGATCAAGCTCCTGGGAACGAAATGCAACCGCACGGCGATCGGCGCGCGTGTGCGAGTAGTGACGGAAAAACACGCTCAGATGGATGAAGTCCACTCCGGGGCGAGCGTCATGTCGCAGAGCGATCTGCGGCTGCACTTCGGCCTGGGGCAAGTCAAGCAGATCGACCTGATCGAAGTGAAGTGGCCCACCACGCAGAACATCGAGAAATTTGCCAACATTGAAGCCAACCAGTTTTTGACCATCAAAGAAGGCTCCGGGATCATCAAAGCCGAAAAGTACACTCGCAAATCGTCACCGAAATAAAATCTTGGAGACAGATGAACACGGGCGGAAAAGCTCCGCACGCGGATTTCCTTCAGGACCGATCCGTGCCAATCGGTGTGAATTGTGCCCGGTATTTTTTCCTGCTTGGTCCAACGGCGCTTTTCAATCCGGCCATGGACGTCCCGGTGTTTGAGTCCCACTTCCGATTACACCCCGGCGGAAATCTGAACTTGATTTCGGCGCCGATTCTGACCATACAATCAATCTATGCGGTGCAACTACTTGGTCGCAATTCTGACGCTGGCATTTGGGGTTCCTGCACTTCAAGCTCAAACTTCGTCGCTACCCAAACTGCCCCAGGTGGACTTGACGGAATTCCCTCCTGTGGTCCGGGAGCAGGTCCAGGAGGCCTATGACGCCGCACGCGCTAATTCCCGCGACGCCAATGCCAGCGGCAAACTTGGCATGCTGCTGGACCTCTACAAGCGGCGAGAGTCGGCAGTAATATGTTATAAGCGGGCTCACCAGCTCGATCCCGGGGCGTTCCAATGGCTGTACTACCTGGGATCGCTGCAAAGCGTTCAGGGGAAGCGTGCAGAAGCGACGGCCAGACTTCGAGCAGCGCTTCGCCTGAATCCAGGTTACCTGCCGGCCCGATTGAAGCTCGCTGAAAATCTCCTCGCCGCTGGCGACTGGGAAGAGGCGGCAAAAATCTATGAAGCCATCATTAAGGAACATCCTGACGCAGCGGAGGCCTATTACGGGATTGGCCGGATCCGGGCCGCCAATGGCGACCTGACTGCCGCCGTCGAATCCTACCGGAGGGCCTGCGAGCTATTTCCGGCCTACGGCGCTGCACATTACGGGCTCGCACAGGCTTACCGGAAGCTCGGTGACGGCCCAAGGTCGGAAGAGCACCTTAAGCTGCACGCCGCCGGCCAAACCCTTGTACCGCCGGTTCCGGATCCACTGCGCGACGAAATGCACGCGCTCGACCGCGGGGCTCCGTCTCTGGTTCAGCGCGGGATCGCCTTCCAGGACGCGGGTCGGATCGAGGACGCCATCGCGGAGCATGAGAAAGCGCTTGAGCTTGACCCGGAATATGTGCTGGCACACGCGAATCTGATTATCCTTTATGGCAGGACGAAACAACCGCAAAAGGCAGAGGAGCACTTTCGCGCCGCCGTTCGCCTCAATCCCAATCACGCCGACAGCTACTACAACTATGGCGTGCTGCTTTTAAATGAGCGCAAGGAGGTTGAGGCGGAAGAGATGTTTCGAAAGGCAGTGGAGGTCAACCCCTTTCACTCGCAGGCCTTCCACAATCTCGGCTTCCTGCGGGAACAGCAAGGGCGATTAGACGAAGCTCTGGAGTTTTATCGCAAAGCCGTCGAGCGGCAGCCGAGTTACCCGCTGGCGCACTTTCATATTGGAAGAATCCTGGCGAATCAAAAGAAGTACGACGAAGCGATAAGCCATTTGCTGATGGCGATCAGCCCCGAAGACGAAAACACCCCTACCTACCTCTACGCATTGTCAGCCACGTATGCGCGCGCCGGCAACCGGGAAGAGGCGTTGAAGTATGGCCGCCGGGCACGTGAACAAGCAGCGGCTCGCGGCCAAACAGAACTGCTCCGCAGCATCGACAGAGACCTACGAACTCTGAAAGCAACCACGCCGCACTGATGTCCCTCTGACGAACACGCCTTTCGTAAGGGGTGTGTGTCCTCTCCGCTGAGTCATCGGAACTAGCTGAATCAACGGCAAATAGAGCGGTGTGCACGTCCCTGTTTAATAACCTGTTGAAATCGCCGGTTCGATGGACTTATGATGCGAGCCTAGATCGCCTTCCCTGGCATCTGACGCGGGATTTGCTCGTGAGCTATGGACGAAGTGTATGTCATGGATTGTCAGTTTGTGACTCATCAACAACGCTCGTGACTCTCCGAAGAGATCCACGCCAGCAAAGTCAAGAAGTTTCAGTAAACGGGAGGTGTAGCCTTGTTACATAGAGCAAAATACCTAATTATGGCTTTCCTCGTGGGTGCGTTTCTTCTCGCACCTATGTTCGTTCAACGATTGAATGCCCAGGTCCTTTACGGGTCTGTCGTGGGAACCGTAAAGGATCAGAGTGGCGCGGTTATTCCCGGCGCCACGGTCACCATTGCGAACACTCAGACCGGGCAGACACGAGAAGGCGTGACCGACACCGCCGGCAACTACGTGATTCCGAACGTGGTTGAAGGCACGTACAACCTGAGCGTCAAGATGACCGGGTTTCGCAATTACCTGGAGAAGGGGATAGTAGTCTCCATTAACACGGTCAGCCGCGCCAGCATCACCCTCCAGGTGGGGCAGGTCACCGACACGGTCACGGTCGAGGCCAGTGCGGCGGTCCTGCAGACCACGAAGGCGGACGTCGCAGTGAACCTGGAAGCGCGAGCGATTGAGAACCTGCCGCTCGGCGGCTACCGCAACTACCAGAGCCTCATCAACCTGGTTCCGGGCGCCACACCGGCAGCTCTTCAAAACGCCGTCACCGATACACCTGGGCGTTCCTTGACCACCAACGTGAACGGCCAGGACCGCGGTGCCAATAACACCCGTCTTGACGGTGCGGCCGATATCCTGATCACGATGCCTCACCATGCGGTGTACGTCCCGCCCGTGGAAAGCGTTGAAACGGTCAACATCTCCACCAACAATTTCGATGCCGAACAGGGCATCACGGGCGGCGCCGCAGTTACGGTGGCGACAAAGTCCGGGACCAACGAATTCCACGGCAGCCTCTTCGGCATGCACGACAATAGCGCTTTGCGTGCCAACCGGTGGCAGGAGAATCGCAACAACCAGAAAAAACCCAATACCATCCGAAACATCGACGGCGCCAGCATCGGTGGACCCATCGTAAAGAACAAGCTGTTCTTTTTCGGTGACTGGGAAGGCACCTTTGAACGGGTGGGCTATGGCGCAGTGAGCTCCGTCTTTCCTATGGACTACCGAACTGGGGATTTCAGCAGACAGCTGGGAGACCAAATCCTGGATGGCGGCGGCAAACCCATTCTGATTCCCACTACCGAAGGAGGCACGACGGCGCTGCGGGAAGGGATGGTCTTTGATCCCTTCTCGGGCAGCCTGGACGGCACGGGCCGCAAGGTCTTTTCGAGTGGAGGAAAGGTCAACGTTATTCCACAGGCGCGCTTTGACGCACCCATGAAGAAGTTGTTGGACCTGATTCCTGCGCCGAGCCTCCCCGGAGATGTTAGCAACTATTATACCTCCGGCGGCCAGCGTTTGAACCGCAACAACTTGGACTTCAAGGTCAACTGGAACCGGAATGAGAAGAACCAGATCTGGGTCAAGTACAGCATCATGAAGGCGCTGGTCACCTGTGGTTTCAGTCTGGGCAAGGCCGGCGGGCCCGGCTCGTGCACTGGCGGAGGCCTCGGTGAGGGTAAAACCCAGGTGCAGGTAGCGACCATCGGAACCTCGTACACTGTTTCGCCAACATTCCTGGTTGACGCAACGCTCGGCTGGACGCGCTTCGGCCAGCAGGTGGACCCCCCTGACCTCGGCACGAACTACGGATTGGATGTGCTAGGGATTCCCGGGACCAACGGGCCCGACCCGCGGGAAAGCGGCTTCCCGGCCTTTTACTTTTCAGGCTATACAAACCTGGGCAATGCGGAAAGCTGGAACCCGCTTCGACGCAACGACCAGTCGTACACCTTGAACCTCAACCTGAACAAGATCAAGGGCAATCACGACATCCGGTTTGGCCTGGACCTGATGCACCACCTGATGAACCACTGGCAGCCGGAGTTGGGGGAAGGACCGCGCGGCGCCTTTGATTTCGCTCCCGGCACTACGGCTCTGAACCCCGATGCTCTCGATGCCTCCGTGGGATTCAAGGGAGACACCCCATCTTTCGAAAACGACTGGAACAGCGTTGCGTCGTTTCTGCTTGGTGTGTCGGATTACACGGGGAAGAGCAGCCAGTTCATAAAAATGTTCAGCCTCGAAAACACCTGGGCCCTCTACGTCCGCGACCGCTGGCGCGTAACTCCAAAGCTGACACTCACTTTGGGGTTGCGCTGGGAGCTTTACCCCACTCGAAGGCGTTCGCAGGGCATGGGAATCGAATCGTATGATCAGACGACCAACGATGTCCTGGTTGGCGGCTGGCCTGGTGTGCCGCAAGATAATGGCATAGGCTACAGCAAGAAGCTCTTCGCTCCCCGTTTCGGGTTTGCCTATCAAATAGCCAACAACACGGTCATACGAGGCGGTTACGGCATTACTTACCACTCGCATCCCTGGGGCGCTCAGGCATTGCGTGGTTACTATCCGCTGACGATTGTCGGGACCTACTCAGGCGTCAACGGCTACCAGCCCATCACCACGGATCCCAATTATATAAAGGCGGGCATCCCGAACGCACCTCTGGGCCCGAATGTCGGTATTCTGTCGATCTGCTGCCCCGACAGGAGCAAGGGCAGGCAGCAGCTGCCGCTAGCGGCCACCATGGGTTACCCAGAAGCCAATCAGGAGTTGAAGCGGGGCTACATCCAATCCTGGAACCTCATCGTGGAGCACAAGCTGCCGGCCGAACTGGTAACGTCTGTCGGCTACGTAGGGTCTCACTCCGTAAATGGCTTTGGGTTCATAAACATCAACGCCGGGCAAATCCCGGGCGCCGGCGATGAGGGGATGCCGCTCTACGCCAAGTTCGGCCGCACTGCGGACACCAATGTGTGGAATGGCCGCTATGGCAGCAACTACCACTCGCTGCAAGCCACCCTCAATCGGCGCTTCACGGGCGGCCTGTTCCTCAAGGGGTCTTACACTTACTCGCATGCCATCGGTGAGGTCGAGTACAGTGACTGGACGGGAGCTGAGGGGGGGATATGGTCCGCCCTAAGCCAGCGTTATCGCAACCGCGCCTCGACGGCGTTCAACATCCCCCACATGCTCCAGCTTGCCTACGTCTATGAACTCCCCTTCGGCGCCGGAAAGAGCTTCGCGACGAACGGCGCCGCGAAGGCGGTCCTGGGAGGCTGGCAAATCAACGGTATCTTCAGTGCCTACCAGGGCCGGCAGTTTACGATGAGCGCTTCGCAAACCTCGGTGAACGTGGGGGGGGGCAACATTCAGACTCCGGACCAGATCAAGGCCGATATCGCAATTCTGGGTGGCCTCGGCGATACCCCCTATTTCGATACAAGCGCATTCAAGCGAATCTCGGACGTCCGGTTCGGCAATGTAGGCCGTAACACCATGCGCGGGCCCGCCCGCGTGAACATGGACTTCAGCCTGTTCCGCAAATTCAAGATCACGGAGAAGGTCGGGATGGAGTTCCGCGTGGAGTCCTTCAACCTTACCAACACGCCGCACTTCGGCAACCCGAACGGCAATGTCAACAGCTCGAACTTCGGGAAGATCACCAGTGATGCAAATGACCCGAGGTCATTCCGTTTCGGGTTGCGCATCCCCTTCTAGTCTCGTTTGACTCATCCTTCGGGCGCAGGCGCTGATGCCTGCGCCCGGTTTTTTTCTATCGGGCGTGACCTGCCCCCCCAAATCCCCGTAAGGCAAAAAATTCGAATGTCCTGTGACTGCGACCCTGTGTGTCGCCATAACTCCGTGAGGCAGCAAATTCTCAGTTCGCCAACCTCACGGTCGAAATGGGAAATATGGATCCGTAGCTCGAACATGCCTTCCCCAAACCAATTCTATAATTGCACGCGAGCGCGCAGACGATATCCTCGGCATCGAGACCAAGTCCGGCCGGAACGTTTACCGAGCCGCCACGAGTCGCTGGAGAAGCCGGTGATGCACGCCAGGCGACCGCAAGCAACTCCTCGAAAAGGGGGTGCACAACATTGTCCGTCTTGAAGCGCTGGAAGAACTCGGGATCGCAGGAGTTGGGGGCCCGAACGAGCTGAGGGCAGAGCCTGTGTGCCGGAGTGCTCGAGGGTGACGAAGAGATTAAGGCGCGCGTGAAACCCGGAATCAGCGGAAGTTCTCGGCGAGATAAAGGTCTGAGCTGGACTGGTCAATCTGCGAATAAAGTAAGCGCTTGCCGTCCGGGAAGATGGATAAAAACCAGGTGGGACCTTTGTCGATGACGGTGACAACTCGGCTCCTGCCCGTCGAAGAGTCGAGGAAGGTCAAAGCGCGTGCCTGGCTCCAATAGTAGACGCCCTTGGAAGACGGTGCAAATGTTGAGATGTTCGCATCGGGCAGGAACATCGTTGCCTCCCCGCCCTCGACCGGCATTCGATAAACACCCCTTTCCCCACGGCCTTTCCCATAAAACAGAGTCCTGCCGTCAAGAGACTCCTGCGCGTACCATCCACCCTTGCGCGTCAGTTGAAGAGGCTCACCCCCTTCGGACGGTGTCTTCCATATCTGCCATTCTCCGGTCCGATTCGAAGTGACGTATATCCATCGCCCATCCCGCGACCAGTTCGGCATGACGTCTTCCGCGGGATGGTTCATGATTCGTCGAAGCGCTCCTCCTTCGGCTGAAACGACATAGATCTCGCTTTGACCCTCTGGCCGGGCATCAAAAACAATCGAGCGGTTATCCGGCGACCAGCCTGGGGATCCGCAGTCCCCTCCATCGAAGTTCGTCAACATGAGGAGGTCGGAGCCGTCGCTTTTGCAGATCCAGATGTTAGCGTTGTCCGTACGGTATGATCTGAAGGCAATTCGATCTCCGTCGGGGGAGACCTGGCACATATTGTCCACCCACGTCGAGCCAAGAACCCGTTGGGGAGTCGCCTGCTTGTCGATGCGCCCGAATCCTCAATGATCCAGGAACTGGCAATAGACTTAGAGACTCTGTATGCCAGACGGCGAGCGGAGGGAGAAACAGCAGGATTGTTTCCGCCACCACCCACCGACTCCAGCCGCTTGGACTTGCGCGAGTCATCTATCGGAACACGCCAGAGATCAGGTACCGCCGAGTCATGTCCGACTGACGCGATGATCTCCCTTGCATCAGCTCTCCATGCGTGGCCAAAAAAATGGCGAAACCTGAAAGGCATCTGATCGGTCAACGCCTTGGGTTCTCCGATTGGCTTGAATTCAGGGGACAAATCAAGCCTGCAGAGTTCCTGGCTGGCCAAATCTCGCATTCGCACGAACGAGAGAATCGTGCCATCAGGCGAAAAAGCAGGGTCAGAATCGCCGTTGAATCCGGCTGGTGGTGATGTCAGCCTCCGCTTTTCACCGGTGGCAATTATGACCAGGTACAATGCATTGGGCTCGGCAGGCGCCTCTCTTTCCGAGATGACGAACCCCTTGCTATCAGGCGTCCACGCGAGCATGCGTCCTAGGAGCTCCGCCTTCTCCACATACGTAGTTTCGTATACCTTCCGCTCAACTCCACCCAGAGGGTGGATTGTGAAAACTGCAAAATCGTTCGTCCTGCGCCGCAAAAAGGCGATGTCGCTGCCGTCCGGAGACCAGGTTGGGTTGGAATCGCTGGCCGGATCATAGGTCAACCGCAGCGGCTTTTCAGAGCCCACGCTTTTTACATAGATATCCGCGTTGTCTTCCTTCTCCCCGTTCCACGAAAAGGCACCTGATTGCCATCGCGCGAGAAGGTTGGTTTGGATTCAATTCCCGGATACGTCGTAAAGGGAACGGCAGTCAGCACAGGCTCGGGAACATCCTGAGACCGCAACAGCCACCAGCTCACCGTGGCGATGACCGCGACCACGAGAGTTAATGCCGCAGCCCAGAGCATTTTTCGCGTGCGACGCTGAGGTTGATCTGCCTCACGGTGTGATTCCAGTTCTTCTTTCAGTTCCTGCAACTCAACCCTGACATCCGATATCGCCTAGAAGCGCCGCTCAGGTTCTTTTCTCAGGCAACGTCGGATTACCCTCTCGAATTCGGCCGGGACGCCGGCCGCGATTTCGCTCAGGGGCTTCGGCTCGTCGCGGATGATGGCGGCCAGGGCTGCCGAAGCCTGCCTCGATTGGTCGCGAGAGAGATCCTGCGCGGCTGCGTCAAGCGCGGGAGATTCGATGAAGCCTTTCGCCTCGGATTGGCAGGCAAGAAGCGACTCAACTTCTTTTCTCAGAGACTCGTCGTCGCAGGCTCCGTGGAGCTAGGCTGCCCTTTCTTCGGGCTTGCGCTCGAGTGCGCTGTTGTACAGCCGTTCAATTTCCTGCCAGCGCCCGTCTTTCATGTGATCTCTCCGTATCTGATCAGCGGCGAGGCGCACAACAACAGAAGGCTTCCTGGCTGGGAACTGCCAGTTGTGGTCGAAGGCAATTATACGCTTCTGCCCTTCGGTAACGGGCACCCTGTTTCAGTCTCTGGAGGCATCTGCTCAACCCGATCCTGGCTGAAATGACCTATCCTTCTCCGGCTGAATTGTTGTTCGCCGGGCAGCAGACAGGGCGAAGAGATGACGCGGGAGGGCCGGCTTGGCGACAGTCTGAAGCTGCATGACATCCCGGGACAGAACGGTCTCGATCAGGGCGTCGACGATATACCTCTTCCATTCGTCGGGCCTGTCGACCAGGGGGCCGCGCCGGGATACCCCCCAAAAAACAACCAGCGCTCCAGATCCCAGCCAAAGGCAGCCTTGCACTCCGGCCACGACCAATGTGGGCAGCGGTGAAGAAAGAAACGCCCCGCGAGGCTCTCCAGTCTTGTCACGGCTGTTCCCGAGGCAACGTGCTGCTTGGAGGGAGGGGCGAGGCGCTTGATTTCGTCGAACCAATTCTGGACGAGATTCAGCCGGGCCACCTCAACAGGTTTGTTATCGGGTGTGACAGGGATCAAGAATCGAGTCCCGTCCGGGGTGATATCATAATCCCGGATGAGACTGGCAATTCCACCCTCGATCTCGATCGGAGATCCCGCATATGACCACCTGTGCCAGGAGCTGGAAAGGGAAAGGGCCGAGTTTCTCTCTTCCAGCCAGAGGAATCAAATGGGTAATGTCTATCCGAGATTTGGTGTCCAGGACATAATCCCGATTTTCAGATCGATCGATTTTTTGTGTCGCAGAGAACACAAAAGAAAAATCGGACACAGATTTTCACGGATTTACTCGGATGGAATGCCCCGATCCTGGACACCAAACTTCGGTGTCTATGATCAATCCACGCGGCAGCGTCTGATGCGATTGCAGTCTTTGGCAGAGCGGATTGAGAAGCCGGCCCAATCGACCGAAATCGAAATCTGGCGTGAGCTGTTGGAAGGTCAGCGCGTGAGAGCCGGCGTGAGGTAGCTGCTGGAAGCCCGGGGACGTCTCACTCGTTGGCGATTCTTGGCGTCTTTGAGCCTTTGCGGTGGTTTTTTATAACCCCACCACAAAGACGCAAAGGCGCGAAGATTCGCAAAGGCTTATCTGGCTCAGACCGAACCGTTCAGGCAGTCCTTACTGGAGTCAAATGCATAGCCCCATAAAACTAATACAAATCGCATACCTTTGTTTTAATGTTATGTCTGAGCACGGGAATAATCACCTTATTCAGGGGGGAAATTTTATGAAGCTTACAGCACCGAGAATCCCGGATGAGTTCATCCGAGCTATTCCTCGAGGATTTCGACTAGTCAAAAAACAGGGGCACGATTTTCTTTTGGTTGAGTCTCTGTTCTGTCCCAATGGTCATAACCTGATTGTCGATAGTGTCCGGATTCACGATGAGGCGTCGATCAAACTGAAGGTAGTCATTAATGATGAATCAGGTTTTGTCTATGTCGATGCGTTCTGGGGCAGCCACGCAAAACTCTTCAGTTTTATCCCAAAGACCTCCGGCAAAGAACCGGTATTCGCCGAACCATATTGTCCTTACTGTGACGCGTTGATGATCGAGCACTATGCGTGCACGCAAAAAGGGTGCGGATCAGAGAAGAGCGTGCTGCTCATGCTTCCGGGCGGCAAGAACAAGATCCATGTGTGCGCCAAATTGGGATGTCCGGGCCACGTGCTTGACCTAAAAGACATGCCCCGTGAGCTTGTTCGATCGGTCAGCGTCATCAATTACTTCGGCGCCGGCGTCAACGATTTATTTGGCGGTGTTTAATGAACTGCGCAATCATTAACCCGCAGGAGCCCAAGAGGTCCTGGGAAAAAGCGGGGAGGTCCCTGTTTTCTTGATTTTTCCCCCGGTTTTTTCGCGCTAGACCTTATCGGGCACAACAAACGGCTTGCGGTATTCCCTCGTGAGCATCTCGTTGGCCTTTGGATTGTCCCTAAACCGTTCCGCCTTCGGGTCCATCTTAAGAAAAACTCCCAGCGTGGCCTTGGTCTTTTCCAGATCGACGTTGTTGGCGGCTAAGTGCTCCTTGAACCGCTCGAACGTTTCGACGGCTTCCTTGTCGGCTTTGATCGCCTCCAGGCACTCGTGGGGAGAAACCAGCTTGCCGAGCCGGTGGGAAATATTGCCGGTGTGGCACAGCGCGCTGGACAGATGGCCCTCCAGGATGTCCGCGTTGAGGTCGCTGACCTTCCGGCTGCGGACGGCCTTTATGAAGTTGGCATGGTGCCCTTCACCGGAACCCGTGAACTGTTTGATCACCTTGCCATCCTTGTCATAAGCCGTCGAGCCCGCAAGATAGCCGTTCTCGCATTCGATAACGTGGCCGACACTCTGGGTGCGATACTTGTCCATGGCTTCGCTGCCCGCGCCGGCCGGCAGCCCGCGAACCTCGAAGATCAGCAGAACATCACTGTAATCATGCACGACGAACTGCGTGTTTGGCGTCTCGCCGTCATCTATATAGCCGATGCGGCCTCCGACACTAAAGACTCTGGGCGAAAGCTCGGCCTTGCCCAGCGCCCAACGAACGGCGTCCATCTGATGGATCCCCTGGTTCCCGATATCACCGTTGCCCGTCGGCCAAACCCAGTGCCAGTCATAGTGCAAGCGTTCCCTCATCAAAGGAACTTTGGGAGCCGGTCCACACCAGAGGTCATAATCCACGGAGGCGGGTATGGGCTGTGGACCAGAAACCTTGCCGATGCTAGTCCGGCGCTTGTAGCAAAGACCTCGCGCAACCTTGATCTTTCCAAGCTGTCCGCTGCGTACCCACTCGAACGCCTCCCGCAATGCAGCATTGGATCGGCCCTGCGTCCCTACCTGGACGATACGCTTGTATTTGCGCGCGGCCTCGACCATCTTGCGGCCTTCCCAGACCTCGTGGCAAGCCGGCTTTTCCACGTAGACGTCCTTGCCGGCCTGGCAGGCCAAGATGGTTACCAGGGCATGCCAATGATTCGGTGTGGCCGTGGTGATTGCATCGATGTCCTTGTTCTCAAGCAACTTGCGCACATCGGTATAGGTCTCAATCGCTTCGTTCCGGTCGCGGAATTTCTTCGCCTCCCCTTCCAGGACATCCTTGTCGGCATCGCACAGAGCCACAACACGTACGCCGGGCAGCTTGCGAAATCCTTCTATATGGCTCTTGCCCTGGCCATGGAATCCCACCGTGGCAACGCGAACGGAATCGTTGGCACCCAGCACTCGGCTCCACGAACCGGCCGACAGGCTGATCCCTGCAGTGGTAAGCAGGGAATTCTTGATAAAATTCCGACGCTTGATTGCGCTCATAGGTTTTCACCTCTTGATGAATAACAGCATGAAATTTGGAGCGGCGATCGCGGCAGCACCGCTCCAGCACAATCCCTCAATCTTACAATATGCGCAATATACAACACGGGCGGCCCTCGGTGTTCACATAAAGTTCTCCCAGACATGAGTTGACAAAAAAGCTGTGATTCATCGTGACTCCACAGGAATGCCTTGACCCAGGCCCGGTAAGGATATTAGTGTGCGTCCATATCAGAGGAGTGACTCAGACATGATTCGAAAAATACCCATACTATTGCTGTTGCCGACATTGATCGCCGGCATCGCGGCCTGGAGCGCTCAGCCCAAGGTCGAATTCAAGGAAGCTAAGTATCAGATAGACGTCTGGATCGGAGGCAAGCTCTTCACGAGCTATCGACACACCCCGGATCCCTCGCAACCGATGTTTGCAAAAGGCACTCTGCAGACCAAGCCGGTGCTCTACCCTGTCCACAGCCCGTCAGGCGTCGTGCTCACGCGCGGCTATCCTTTCGTCCAGGTTCCCGGCGAAGCGACGGACCACCCGCACCACATCGGCATCTACTTCACCATGGACAATGTGGGTCCTGACAATGACGGATTTTGGGGGAACAGCAAGGCGCCGCTTCCCGCGATTCGCCACGTCAAGGTGCTGCGGATGAAAGGCGGCGGAGGTTCCGGCACGCTGGCCACGCTCTCCAACTGGGTCGGGAAAAGCGATAAGACCCTTCTGGAAGAGGAAAGGGAAATGGTCTTCCGGGCCGTCGGAGCCAAGCAGATCGATGTCGACTTCACGATCTATCTCAAGGCGCTGGATCGCGAGATCGCCATCGCCGACACCAAGGAAGGGATGTTCGCCATCCGGGTAGCGCAGTGGCTCACGGAGAAGGAAGGTGGCCGCTATCTGAACGCCGAAGGCGAAGAACTGGAGAAGGGCGTCTGGGGCAAGAGGTCCAACTGGGTCCGCCTGCAGGGGGAGAAGGACGGCGCGAAATTGGGCATCGCGATTCTGAATCACCCGACGAGCACCAATTCACCCACTTACTGGCACGCACGCGGCTACGGATGCTTCAGCGTAAATCCGCTGGGTCAGCTCGATTTCCAGAAGACGCTGAAGGTGGCCGACCCCAAACCCTTCAATCTCAAGATTAAGCCGGGAGAGAAAGCCCTCTTCAAATACCGCGTGATCCTCTATGAAGGGGACATGGATCGCGTGAAGATGGAAGCGCAGTACAAGGCCTACGCCAAATAGCCGAAAGCCAGGAACGTCCCTGGCTTTTCCCCAGCGCGGCCCAGCGGCCGCAACCAATAGACCTGGACACGGATTTGCGCGGATTGACACAGATCGGACCAGCGCATGCGGTGGCAGCAGAAGCTAATTTCATCCGTGTGGATCGGTGAGAATCCGTGTCCAAAATGCAGTTTTGGCTAGAAAAGCACAAATTCGCACCATTGTGTGTGGAGGATATCTCTTATGAGTAAAGGTCCTAAAAACAAATGCTCTGATTCCCCTCCGGGGATTAGCCGCAGAGGATTTCTGTCTTCTGTGAGCGCAGGAGCCGTGGTGGCCGTCTCTCTGAAGGATATTCCTGCGGCTTCGGCGCAGGAAATCAAAGCGACAGGCAACACGGTCACCGTCAACCTGCGCATCAATGGATCGTCAAGAAAGATCCTGGTAGAGCCTCGCTGGTCCCTGCTGTATATCTTGCGCGAAGTTCTCGGGCTCACCGGAACCAAAACCAGTTGTGATCGCGGTGAGTGCGGCGCCTGCACCGTGCTCATCGACGGCAAGCCGCGCTACGCTTGCCTGACGCTTGCGGTCGAAGCACAGGGCCACGAAATTACGACGCTCGAAGGCCTGATGGACGGCGAGAAGCTCGGCCCCGTGCAGCAGGCGTTTGCGGAAGAAGACGCATTTCAATGCGGCTTTTGCACACCCGGACAGATCATGGCGGTTGAGGCTCTCCTGCGCCGCAATCCCAATCCGACCATCGAGCAAATACGCCACGGTTTGAGCGGAAACCTATGCCGCTGCGGCACGTACAGGCACATCTTCAATGCCGCCGCCAAGGCCGCCGAACTCCGAAAGAGAGGAGGTGCGTTGTGAGCGATTTCTATGAAGAATTGGGAGAATCCTTTCGGGCGAACATAGAACCGTCCGCCCCGCCGGCCGAGGAAAAAATTCAGCCCTGGGGCGAGACGCGCATTGTTGGCAAGGCACTGCCCCGCGTGGACGCCTATGAGCGCGTTTCCGGCGCGGCCCAGTACACTGCTGATATTGTCCTGCCCGATATGATCTACGCCGCAATACTGCGCTGCCCGCACGCGCACGCCATGGTGAAAAACATCGACACAGGCGCCGCAGAAAAGATGCCCGGCGTCGTGGCCGTTCTCACAGGCAAATCTCCCGGCGCCGACATCCCGTGGTACGGCGGGAGGACGCCGCAGAGCAAGCTCTTCGATCCGCACTGCCGTTATGAGGGAGATGAGGTAGCCGCCGTGGCGGCTCAGACTCCCTATCAGGCATTTGATGCCCTCAAGGCGATTAAAGTGCAGTACGAAAAGCTGCCTTTCGTCATTGACGAGTCCGCTCTCAAACCTGAAGCCCCGAAGCTGCACGAAGGCGGCAATTCCACGGGACAGCCACGCACAACCAAGCGGGGCGATGTGGCAAAGGGATTCGCCGAGGCGGATGTAGTCCTGGAGGAAACCTTTTACACCAGCGTCCAGATCCACGTGCCCATGGAGGTCCACGGCTCGGTCGTGAAATGGGACGGCGACAAGCTGACTGTCTGGGATTCGACTCAGGGTGTCTATGATGGAGTTCTCTTCCCCATCGCTCGAGCTCTGAACCTGCCTCTCAACAACGTGAGGGCGATATGCCGATACATGGGCGGCGCCTTCGGATCCAAGCTGGAGCTGGGCAAATATACGGTCATCGCGGCTCTCCTGTCCCGCAAGACGGCTCGACCTGTGAAAGTGACGCTGTCCAGGGAGGAAACTCTCCTGTGCGTGGGCAACAGGCCCGAGGCAAAAATGACGCTGAAGGCCGGAGTAAAGAAGGATGGGACGCTGACCGCCTTGCAGCTGACCAACGTCGCCACCCCAGGCGCGTATGCATCTGGAACTGGTGTGGGATTCCAGGTCGCAGAACTTTACAAGTGTCCGAATGTCCTCATCAGCGAGAGCGGGTTTTACACCAACGCGGGCCGCGCGCGGGCGTTCCGTGCGCCGGGCTTTCCTCCGGGCAATTGGCCGCTCGAGCAAATGATGGACATGCTTGCCGAGAAGATCGGCATGGATCCGATAGAAATCCGCCTCAAGAACTTCACCGACTTCAGCCAGACAAGGAACATGCCCTACACAAGCACCGGACTGAAGGAGTGCTTGACTGAGGGGGCCAAGGCGTTCGGTTGGAAGGAAGCCCGAGCCGCAAAGAAGAGCAGCGGCCACATCAAGCGCGGCTTCGGTGTGGCGGCCGGCATGTGGCAAATGGGCAATGGATCTCCGCCTTATACCGCCGAGATCAGGATGTTCGTGGACGGCGGCATCACCATCAAGACCGGGGCCATGGATATAGGCACTGGAACCAAGACGGTCGCTTGCATGGTCGCCGCGGAGGAGTTGGGTGTACCGCTCGAGAGCGTGCGCATCGAAAACGCGGATACTGCTGTGACGCCTTATGCTCAGCTCAGCGGCGGCAGCATGACATTGCCGGGGTTGATCCCCGCCGTGCGCAAGGGAGCCTGGCTCGTCAAGAGTCAGATCTTCACCTGGGGAGCAGAGGCGCTCGGCGTCGCGAAGGAAGACCTGGAGTTGAAGAACAACGCCATCGTCAGCCGCAGCAGCCCCGAGAAGAAGAAGACCGTGGAAGAACTGATGCGGGCTCATGGCGTAATGGATGTGATCGCCATAGGCAACCGGGACCCCAATCCTGCAAACAAGGCCACGATGCCTTTCGCCGCTCACTTCGCCGAGGTCGAGGTCAACACCAAGACCGGTGAAATCAAGGTCCTGCGACTGGTCGGCGCGAATGAGAGCGGCCGTGTGATCAACCTCAAAACGTTCAACAATCAGGTTTATGGCGGCATGACCATGGGCCTCGGCTTCGGCTTGATTGAGAAAAGGATCCTGGATCGGCAGACGGGTAAGATGTGCAATGCAAACATGCACGACTACAAGATACCTACGGCACTGGACGTCGCCGTGGATCACCAGGTCATAGCTATCGATCCCAAAGACACGGAGTGCAATATCGTCGGCTGCAAAGGCCTGGGCGAGCCTGCGCACGTGCCTACCGCCTCAGCGATCGCCAATGCCATCTATGATGCCATCGGCGTGAGGCCTACACACGGGCCGATCGAACCAAAAACTATCCTGGAACTGCTCAGCAAAAAGAAAAGGGGATGAGCCATGATGAAGAACTTTGCCTATGTGAAAGCCGGCTCGATCGCGGAGGCTATCAAAGCGCTGGGCACAAAGGGCGCCAAGCTTCACGCGGGTGGGACGGATCTCATGGGATGCATGCGCGACGAGGTCTTCCAGGTGGAGAAGGTCGTCAGCATCAGCGGTCTCAAGGATCTGAAGGGAATCTCCGCCAAGCCGGATGGCGGAGTGAAAATTGGTGCGCTTACCACAATCGCGGAAGTTGCCGCGAACGCCTCTATCGCCGAGAAGTACGCGGTGCTGGCACAGGCGGCGGCCGAAGTCGCCAGTCCACAACTCCGAGAACAGGGCACCATAGGAGGAAATCTCTGTCAGCGGCCCCGCTGCTGGTACTTCCGCGGTGATTTCCACTGCGCCAGGAAAGGCGGCGACACCTGCTATGCCGTAGACGGCGAGAACCAGTATCATGCCATCTTCGGAGGCGCGCCCTGCTTCTTCGTGCATCCATCGGACATGGCGGTTGCGCTTGTGGCGCTGCAAGCACAGCTCATGATCGCAGGACCGTCGGGAAGCAAAGCAGTCAAGATCGAGAACTTCTTCGTCTCTCCGGATAAGAGCATCGAAAAGGAAAACATTCTCGCGCCCAACGAGATTGTGACGGAGATACACCTCCCGCCGATCGGCGGCAAGGTGCGTAGCTCCTATCGCAAGATCCGGGCACGCCGCGCCTGGGACTTCGCCTTAACCAGCGTCGGAGTGGTTTTGCAGTTCGAGAATGAAAATGTCAGCAAGGCCCGCATCGTCCTGGGCGGCGTTGCCCCATACCCATGGCACGTCGGGGCGGCCGAGAGACTTCTGATCGGCAAAAAGCCCAACAGCACCGTCGCAGCGGCTGCAGGGCAGGCAGCTGCCCAGGGAGCCAACCCGATGCGAGATAATGCCTACAAGGTGGAGATGGTCAAGGGGGCTGTTGAAGAGTCCATCCTGGCCTTCACCTGAAAACATCCGCTGTTTGCGAGGAGGGTCGAAGCATTTTCGACCCTCCCAGAGCAGTTTGTCATAAGGCTGGCATAGCGCAGGATCTGCCCGTGGTTCAATGAATCAATAAGGAGACCTTGACTCATGAATAACGATAAGAAACCAACTGCCGGATCCTCCCGGCGCCAATTCCTGGGTCAGACCGCAGCGGCGCTTGCCTCCGCGTCTGTCCTGACGAATTTAGAGACTGCCTCGGCGAAAGAAAAGCCCGTTCGCAAGGTGACGACGCGTGTGTTGGGGGCGAATGACCGTATCAATCTCGCCTTCATCGGCAATGGGATGCAGTTCCTTGGACTGCTGGACCGGGGTTTTCAGGCGCGCCAGGAGAAAAAATCTGATTTCCAGTACTCGGCGATGTGTGATGTCTGGGAGCCGCGCCTGAAATACGCGCAGGAAAAAACCAAGGCGGAGAAGACCTATCGCGATTACCGGGAGGTGATCCAGCGGCCGGACATCGATGGAGTTGTGATTGCGGTTCCCGATCACTGGCACTACGCCATCGCCAGGGAGGCCTTGCTGTCCGGGAAGGATGTCTACCTGGAAAAGCCCATGACCTACACGATTGACGAAGCGGCCAGGCTGAACGAGATCGTCAATCAGACAAAGCGCATCCTGCAGGTAGGCGGCTCGGGTCCAAGCACCCGCCTGTACTGGAAAGTCAACGAGTACATTCGCGCCGGCAAGATGGGCAAAGTTTTGTGGGGACTGATCAGCTACAATCGGAATACCGACACCGGAATGTGGGACTACCCGATTCCCGGGATCGGCAGCGAGTCCTGGCCGAATGCCGAGTTCAGCGAGAAGAACTGCGACTGGAAGATGTGGTTGGGGCCGGCGCGCAAGCGGCCTTTCAGCGCGGAGCGCTATTTCCGCTGGAGGAAATTCTGGGATTACTCGGGTGGCAACGCCACCGACCTGCTTTATCATCGCCTGGGAGCCATATCCAGCATGATCGGCTTCGACTTTCCGACCCGCGTGGTAGGCGCGGGAGGAATCTACGTCCAGAAAAATCGTGAGGTTCCCGACACCTATATGACGATGGTGGAATATCCGGGCGAGTACTGCGTCAACATGATCTCGTGCATGGGAAACGCCGAGTCGGCGCCAATCAGCATCTATGGAAATTGGGGAACCCTGCAGATCGTGCAGCAGCGTATGCAGGCAGGCGATGCCATGGGAGATCTGACCCGCGGCCCTCGTGGCCCACGCGGCCGCGAGGTAGCGGTGATAAAAGCGGAGCGCCAGTTCCTCAACAAATTCAAAGAAGCGAACGAGGGAAAGACGGAAGTAACCATCGAGCCGGTGGAAAGCGAAGACCTGGCGGATAACTGGCTGAACTGCATGCGCAGCCGGGAAAAGCCGGTGTATGACGTCCTGAGAGGCTACCAGGTCATGGTCGCGATCAGGCTAGGCGTCGACTCCTATCGCGAAGGCAAGGCCCTGGCATTCGATCCAGCCAGCCGGCGCGTCCTGTCGAAGCCGCCGGAGCGCAAGGTCTACCTGCCTCCCGGCGCGTAGTAAGTAATCTCTGTGCGTACTGTGTCTCCTTGGTGTTTCTATAGGACTGATCAGAGGCGGAATATGCGAAGCGTGAAGCTGTGGACGGCGCTTTTTCTCCTGGCGGGCAGCGCTCCGGTTTGCTTGCATGCGCAATCGCCGGAGCGCGCGACTTCGATGGACCGGCCGGTGCATACCTTTTCGATCGTCGCGCGCGATCCGGGGACGGGTGAGATGGGTGTGGCCGTGCAGTCACACTGGTTTTCCGTGGGATCGCTTGTCACGTGGGGAGAAGCCGGTGTCGGCGTTGTAGCCACGCAGTCGATGGTGGATCCCTCCTACGGCCCGCTGGGGCTTGCTCTCATGAAGGCCGGCCGCACTGCGGGACAGGCCCTGGAAGGTCTCAAGCGTGCCGATCCGCACCCAGAGGTGCGGCAGGTTGCGATGCTGGACGCCGCTGGCAACGTAGCGGCTCACACAGGTGAGAAGTGCATCCCTGCCGCGGGACACGTCGTGGGAGACAACTTCTCCGTGCAGGCCAACCTCATGCTGAACGAGAAGGTCTGGCCAGAGATGGCTAGGGCCTTCCGAGCATCCCGCGGCGATTTGGCCGACCGGCTGCTGGCGGCATTGGATGCGGCTCAGGCGGTCGGAGGCGACATTCGCGGAAAACAGTCGGCGGCGATTCTCATCGTCAAAGGCAAATCCACGGGACGTCCGTGGGAAGACCGCATAATGGAGCTGCGCGTGGAGGATCATCCGGAGCCGCTCGCGGAGCTGCGCCGGCTGGTGCGTCTCCACCGCGCCTTCGATCACATGAACAGGGGAGACCAAGCCGTGGAGGCGGGCAATGCGGTGGCAGCCTTGCGCGAATACGGGGCTGCCGAAACCCTGTTTCCCGACAACCTCGAGATGAAGTTCTGGCACGCGGTCGCGCTGGTAAATATGGGCCGCGTGGAGGAGTCGTTACCTCTATTTCGCGAGATATTCGCGAAGGACAAAAACTGGGCCACCCTCTTACCGCGACTGCCAAAAGTCGGGCAGCTCAACGCCGATCAGAAGACCATCGACCGGATCCTGGCGGCGGCCAAGTAGCAAAGCCATCCTCGCGAATTTGTGCGCCTTTGTAATGCTTTTTTAGAGACCGCGAAGAAACGCAAAGGCTGATTTACAGTTTATTGCGATGAATACTCGCGACATCACCGAAACACCGTCCGAGCGCAACAATGCCCTTCGGGCGGCAGCGGACTACGGAATTGACGTTAGCCAGCTCGAGTATTTGCTAACCCTAACTCCACTGGAGCGCCTGATCCAACACGATCGGGCCCTGGAGCTGGTTCTGGCGGCCAGACAGGCCGGGATCCGACACTATGGCTTCGACTCTCGACTTCCTGAAGCTTCTGAGCGCCTATGACGTGGAGTACGTGGTCGTTGGAGGTGTGGCTGGTGTCCTCCACGGTTCTCAGCTCGTAACCGAGGATGTCTAAGTCCGCTTCCTTATGCCGGCACCGGGAATCAGGCGGATTGCGTTCCTGTAATAGATCTTTTCAAGGACCTCATCCGGCAAATACATGCCACAAACCATCCAGCGCCCCTGGTAATGGTGGCTTCTGGCGACGTCAAAATACTCGTCCGACGATTCCAGGAACTGGCAGTAAATCCGGAACGCTTCGGCATCCGGACTGGTATCGGTGCCGAACAGCACACGGTCCTGGTACTTGATGAGGAACCTGCGAGCCGTATATGGCTGGCGTCCCAGCTCGCTGATGCGCGCATCGATGCTCACAAAGAAGTTCGGGTGTTTGTCCAACTGTTCTGACACCCACTTCAGGTTCTCCGCATAACACCCCACATGGGCGCCGATGAACGTCGTCCTGGGGTGCCTGGCCACCACGTTGATCAGCTGGGCGAGGATCGTTTCCAGTGGTGGATAGCCGGGATAGAACAGCCAGTCCGGATGGTCCTGCAGTTCTTCATAGCGCTCGTTGTTCTTGTCGAGCGGCGTGAAAAAAGCTGCCGGATCCCCCACGTGGATCTCGACGGGGATCTTCAGCTCGCCGCACTTGGCCCAGATCGGGTCGAAACGCGGATCGTCCACCGGGACAACCCTTCCGTCCGGGTACTTACGCGTGAGTCCGATATCGGTTTTTGCAATCTTCAAGCCGTGCGCGCCAGCCTTCACATCCGCTTCCAGCTGTGCCGCGGCCATGGCACCGAAGCTCGGATCGTTCACCTTGGTCCAATCCACCCTGGCGTACATAAGAAATCGTCCGGGATAAGCCCTTTCGAATTTGGCAACGGTGGCTTTGAGCGTTTCACCCCAGCCGCCATCCAGGTTGACGACCTGCGCGATTCCCGCCGCATCCATCTCTTTAACGGATGTTCACCTTTTTCCCGAAGGGAGGATCAACCTGCTGGGTCCACAATATCAACGCTTTACGCGACGTTCAGTCAACTTCTTCCTAGTGACTACGCGTGCCCCCAGGTGTGGGAGTGCT
>Ga0315279_10003576_pt1 | contig 21515 bp, 11 predicted proteins | sample YL17G06_20_MG_FD_203694 | JGI IMG/M metagenome (GOLD analysis project Ga0315279, IMG submission 203694) | Sediment microbial communities from Yellowstone Lake, YNP, Wyoming, USA - YL17G06_20 | ecosystem: Environmental > Aquatic > Freshwater > Lake > Sediment | place: USA: Wyoming | collected... | reverse complement strand
TTTCCGTTTTCTTCGGTGGTTTTCCCATTTTGAATTTGGCTGCTTTCAGTTTGCCGAATCTTTCTTTGAGCTGCAGTCTCGTCATGGTTTGTCTCCTGTTTATATCGGATCATGAGTCTATTAAATATTATGTCTTAATACACATGAATCTGAATCAGTCAGCACTCTGCTGTTTTCGTGTTCTCACAAAGGCCGACCATCCAACATTATCTCACGCCAATACTAGTTTAAACGTTATGAATCCAAAGTAAGACCTCAAAATCCTTAGCACCCATCAACGCAAAAAGGCATTGAGCAACACATTTAACGAAGTAGCAGCACAACCAAAACACGTTCAGGAGGAGACTTGTTGAAGAACTTCACGGTCTATGCCTTGGAAGGTTTTCCACTGATCAAGCCCGGAGACGACGTGGCGAGAACGATCCTTGATAGTGCAAGGAAGAACGGCTTAATGATCGAGGACGGCGACGTGATCGTGATCGCGCAGAAGATCGTGTCTAAGGCGGAGAGCAGAGTTGTTGAGCTTGAACGCGTTGTTCCGTCTGCGAGGGCTGAAGGGTTAGCGGGGATAACTGGGAAAGACCCGAGGTTCATTGAGCTGGTTTTGAAAGAGACGAAAAGGGTGATCAAAGTTTCTCGTGAAGTTCTGCTGGTCGAAGACAAGCGTGGCTTGATCTGCATTAATGCGGGAATTGACAAGTCGAACGTAGAGGGAAGAACCAGCTTTGCGTTGTTGCCCAAGGATCCAAGCGCGTCGGCTGAGAAGTACCGTTTAGCGATTAAGGAGTTGGCTGGCAGGAGCGTTGCCGTCGTCGTGTGTGACAGTTATAGTCGCCCGTTCAGGCGGGGGCAGGTTAACTATGCGATAGGCGTGGCTGGGCTCAAGCTGTTTAGGGATTATAGGGGCAAGAGGGACTTGTTTGGGCAGGTGCTTAGAGTGAAGAATGTTGCGGTTGTGGACGAGATTGCTGCTGCTGCGGAGCTGCTTATGGGGCAGGGGGCGGAGAAGTCACCTGTGGTTGTTTTCAAAGGATTGGGGAGTGAGGCGGGCTCTTGCGAAGAGTGTAGCATTCGGGAATTGTTTATTTCAAGCAAAGATGATTTGTTTAGGGATGCTCTTTGAGCAGCTTAAGCAGCTTTGCTGCTTCTATCCAGTTCTCTCCATAGTTCTTGCACCCTGTCACAAAATGCCTGCCAAATGGGTACTATCGCTTCCGGCTTCGTTGAGGTGACTGCTTAATACTGGGGATTGTCAGCCACGTCTGGCTCTTGCTCAATTGCGATTTGTGTTACTCCTATTTCTCTGGCTATGTTTGTGCGGTGAACGTTTGATCATTCACAAGCCTGCAGGTTTCAAAGGAAGGTTTCGAATTCTTGATCCCTATCAGCTTTTTGAGAGAAACTCTACCCTATTTGGCCACCTGAGAATGGCAAGTTCATTGATTTGTTTCTCTGATCAGGATCTAGGGTTTGTGGTGTCGTGATAGTCGACCTTGTTGGTTAGAGTTGCACGGGAGGTTGGTGTGGGCTTTTTGAGGATGATTGAAGCTTCCGACTGTTGGATTGAGGATCTGGCTCGTTCTGGAACTTGGGAATATTTAAGAAGCAGCAGCGTTCATTGGTAGCCGACGCAATATGAGAAGAGCTTTTGTGTTAACAGTTGTGTTGGCGCTTGTTTTCGAGCTTTTGTGTTTTGGGATAGCAGTTCTTGAGGTTGGGGCAAGTGGGTATATACGGTGCACGATTTTGGATGACGGGAGTGTCTTCCCATCTTCAGCGCCGATACTAAGATATGGAGATGTCTATGTTCTGAACGGCAGTATTAATGGTTACATTGTCGTGGAAAGAGACAACATCGTGATTGATGGAGCAGACTTCCGAATTCAAGGTAACGGGGCTTATGAAACCTACGGCATTCGTCTTGGTGGCAGAAATAATGTAACGATCAGGAATACGCGGATTGATGCATTCTGGTGTGGCATTGAGGTTTCGTCGTGTTCGAACATCAGAATCTGGAGGAACAAGCTGACGTATCATATGGATGGCATCGTTGTCACTTCCTCCTCTAATAGCACAATTAGCGAAAACGATGTCTCTGCTAACTATGACGATGGCATCCTGATTGAAACATCGTCAGAGAATAGTATTCATGGAAACTCGGTGACTGGAAGCTCGCTGACATCCCATGATATGGGCATTACTCTCGTCAATTCCTCCAATAATACTGTATCCGGGAATTCTGTTGCAGATATCGAGCACGGTATTGGATTCATGTATTCTTCAGGTAACGACATATTGAGGAACAACGTAACGGCGGTCAATCAGTATGCTCTTTGGTTTCTTGGTTCTACGAACAATACCGTATATGAGAACAGCATCACAGGAAACGGATATGGCGTATGGCTTGCTGATGCTTCGAACAATTCCATCTATCACAACGATTTCGTTAACAATACCGTCCAGGCTTATGTCGATGAAGCGCCAAACAAATGGGATGACGACTATCAGGCAGGTGGCAACTTCTGGAGTGATTATGGTGGTTTGGATGCTAATGCTGACGGAATCGGTGATGCGCCCTATGTGATGAACGGAAATAATGCTGATCGATACCCGCTTACTTTTCCATGTGTTGCAGAGTTTCAATCTGTGATGGTTATTCTCTTGTTCACTGTCACAGCATCATTGTTAGTCTTGGTTGGCAAAAAACGCGTGAAACGCGTACACTAGCTCTGCACGCAAGAATGGGTTGCTGAGAACAGGTTCTGAGCATGGCGTGGACGAGTACTATCCAATGTGCAAATGTGTTCCTTTTCTTCTGTTACTTTGACTATTTTTCTGCTTCTCCTGCTGTTTCGTGCGCTTGCTTTTGGAAGCGGTTAGGAATTGTTGGGGCGAATGTTTTTGTCGGTGGCTTTCGTTCTCTTTCAGCGTGCTCAATTCTCTGATAGACACCATCTTGGCGGTGCATTCCAACAACGATATGTTTTCTCCATCTTCAAGTAGGACGTTTTCGGTCTAGTCAGTTTTGTGGCGTGTTGTGCATGTGCTCCTGAACACTCAGTTGACACTACTTGAGATGATTTGATTGCCTGAAGAAGATCTTGTCCATGTCATGAAATTGATGTGATCACAAGTGAAGAATAGAGCAATCTGGGGGCAATTGCTGACTCTGTCGAATGTTTGATGGCAACTCTGATTGTTCTTGCTCGCAGGGCCATTGAAACCTTCATTTCAATGCTTTCAATCTTAGGTTTCAGTCCGTGAAGCAGACCGGCAATCTTGAATTTTGGCTGAATTGGCACACCGATTGTCCTGTGCAGGTATCCTGTTGTTCAATTGGTTGTGGGTAAGTCTCGTTGGAAGACGTGTGCATTCACTGATGAAACACAAAAGGCAATGTTGCGTGCGCAGCTCGGACACTGGCTTCCTTAGGACAGACGACGCATAGGCTTGCCACTTCAGTTGTGCAAACGAGTGTCTATTCAGAAACTCAGTGGGTTTCGATTTCAAAGCCTCCTGTTCTGATGATCGTAAATGTCATGGAAAAGCTTTTAAACGTTTATCGTAGAACTATATGAAGAATATATAATAAAAAGGAGAAATACGAATGAAAAGATTGATTGCCTTATCGATAGCAGCGATCATAATGGTGTCTTCATTTGCTTTCATAGGTAGTGCAGGAACAACTTATGCAGATGAACATAGTTCGTACACAACAAAGAACGGAGTGCTTGACAGCGACTACTTTACGCTTTATCCTTATGCAAACAAGAGCGTCAAATTCGGCTTTTCAAAGTACGGTGAGTTACTTGGCATTCCAGCTGGCCTCAGTATGAGTAACCAAACTAACTGGGTTGGCATGGAATACGGCGGCCGTGATCCATTTGCACCGGCTGATACTATCACCATGGTTAACTGGATCAATGGCTGGTATCTCAATGTAGAGTACATTTGCCCCGTGATGACTGGCGTGAAGAGAGACAGACAACTGTTTGCATTCGCAATGTTTGCAGACGGCTTCGGATGGGGTGGCGATTGGGAATGGGCCCAGAATCCAGGTGACGCGCCTTACGGAGGCAGAAAGACGAATGGCTCATGCACGACGGAGGATTTGAAGATTCTCTACGATGGCCCCAGACGATTTATCGCTCAATCAGTGACCCACGTTAACGACACAGAAGTAACGGCGACTTGGCCAGTGCTTGACGTGATAATAACAGTGGAATTCAACAAGGTCAAGAAAGAAATCATTCTGCTCAAAGATCTGAAGCTCACGATAGAAAAGATGAAGCTTAAAGGTTACGTTGACGTTCAATTCAGCAACCGTGAAGAATACGACCTTGGACCAAGCAACGGTTACACGAGCTACGCACACTTCTACGAGGAAGATTGGGGTGACACTTGCATGACATCTGATTGGCACATGGCGCAGGACCTAGTTAGAGACAACGTGACCCACATAACGGGTGACGGTACAACAAAGATCTTCCCGATGCCTCTGGCGGCAGGCTTCAAGATGGGCGAAGGATTCATGAAAGCATGGGTAGACGGCGTTTACAAGGATAGGCCCCTACAGTACGATGTCGACTGGGCCACTGGAATAGTCACGTTCGTTGTGGCACCGGCAGACGATAGCGACATTGAGTTCCACTACAAGTACATTTTCAAATCTGAGTCTGCAAACCGTGGCGGTAATACTCCAGGCTGGGATCACGAGTACGACATTGCACAGGTGATATCTTCAGACGAAAAGTACGTAGCTTTTGCAGCCTTCTGGCCTCCAGTGTCAGACTACACAGTAGACGGCATAAACTGGTTCCTTCAACCGTTGGTTATGGTTCGCGAAGCAGATATGGACACTGAACCATGGCGTTCGCCACTCGTAATTGGCGAGTGGGACATGCTTCTGGATACCGAGAACGTACGAATGTTCAGATGCGTTGAAGTCAAGGGCATCGTAGACCGCCACGACGGAGACGACTGGGGCTCAAGAACGACACGTAGAGGGGTACATGAAAATGTTATAGACAGAGAAGTCTACTACCAGCTTGACGAGGTTTTCCTACCATGGGATCTGTATTCAGCTGTTGAGAAGCAGGAATACAGGTGGGTATACATTGACGACGTAACCGAGACCACGAATCAAATAGACCTGACGGACGGACTCTATGACAGGATATACTTCTGCAACATGACAGATGAGCGTACAAGCCTAGGCTTGACTACCCCGCAGTGGACAGGCTACTTCGTTCGAGAGGAAGAAGGTACGTATCCTGTAGACTCTGCATGGGTAAACGAGCCATACACACACAGCAAGAACTGGGCAATGCTGCTCAACGGAACAGGTGGCTGGGAAATGCTGAAGGTGACCCCGATAGCTGACAAAGTCAACACGACTGCGCTAGACACGGATAAGCCATTATCTCTGCAGTTCCAAGACTTGACTGACTTTGACTTCTGGTACAAGAACATCACGGGCACATATGGCCCACACGTTGAAGTGAAACTCGTTCAAAACCAGGACGGTACAGGATACTGGGCCAACATTCAAGCGAGAACTTCCAACAAGGCACTTGCAACTGATTGGACCCACTACACGCTAGACACAATAGAAAGCTTCGTCGACGGCTCTTCGGACACAGCGTTCCAAGTGACAGGAGGTGACGTCCCGGGCCTGGACATAGGCCATTTCCACTCATATGAGCACTGGACCTCTGATAGCACGTTGAAAAACTATTACGTGGCTTCGGTTGGGGTGCAAGTGGAATCAGGCTGCAAGGCCTACGTAGATGACATAAGCGTAGGTTACGTCGATCGCCCATCAGGCATACGCTATGAACGCGTATACAACATGGAAGAGGACAAACTGATCCCGACCCATCTAACAAGCTACGACGAATGGGACCAATACAAGACATTCGCAGAAAGAGTACTCGTTGACGGCGTTCTAATAGCACCGTTCCAATTCAAAGATCTGGATCCAGTTCTAGCAGTAACTGGAACACATAGACCATACTACAACATCAATTATGCTAACGGCACAATATGGCTATATCACTGGAGTTCAGGAGCTTACCACACGTGGGATCTTGATGGTTCACATGTCAAGGTCCTGTACTCGACCATTGAAGAGAACGACAAAGGTCGATACGAGTGGGCAGTGCTTGGCAGAGATGCTGCCACGTCAGACTCGCTTGGAGCCACATTGATCACGGCAGCACTCAAGAACAAGGACGTTGAAATAGGGCTTGCAGGCGAAGACATGATGTACCAGGAATGGGGCTATGCAAGCATCCCATACGTGATGTGCGTCTCCGGAACAGCTCCAGGGACAAGAACAGACTACAAATGGCAAGCTGACCCAACAAGTCCAGGGCAACGCTCAGCACTTAGAGACGACTGGTGCACCACTTGGCCGGTATCAAGTTCTAACATGATCGGCGTGGGTGGACCACTGGCAAACATGTTCGCGTACTACTTCAACGACTTCACAGACGCGTTCTACGGACTTAACGTCGACTGGCTTGGAGAAGACTTCACTGACTACGCGCCGTGGGAAGGAGCACTGATTGCATTCAGCTGCTGGAATGGAACAAAGAAAGGATACACATCGAGCGCTGATACGGGATATGCCACGATAGGAACGTACATGGATATCAATGGAACTGTAGGCTTGCTGGTATGGGGACTTGGCCCAAGAGACACTTACTACGCGTCCAAGTTCTTCCACGAAGAGCTAATCTATGAACTGCAACACTTCCCCAGATGCATAACGTCGATAGTACTCAAGATTGACTATACGAGCCCATCACATCCAACGTTCACAATAGATGAGTGCCTGGGAAAAGTAAGCGAGACGACTGTAATCGAGAACGGCGGAAGCGAAGACGAGATAACTAAAGGCGGAATCCACGACCCATAGCTTCCCAACCTTTTTTTCTTATTTTCCAGATTTTTTTAGTATCAGAAACTAGTCCACGAACTGAAGCTTGTAAGGATAGAACCTAAAGAACAGCAGTCGCAAGCATGAACCTGAAAACCGACATTTGCCGGAATAACTTTTATACTGTATCTCCTTAGCATAGACTCTGGCTTCTCGAAAGGACGGGAAGAAAGAGAACCTAGGGCGACGCATGTATGAACTGGCAAGGAAAATCTGTACTAATCACTGGTGGAGCAGGCTTCATAGGATCGCATCTGACCAACAGGCTTCATAGATTAGGTGCGGGCGTCATCGTCGTTGATGACCTGTCAACAGGAGACAAAAACAAAGTGGAAGCCGCCTGCAACGCATTCATTGAAGGCGACGTGAGCCAATCGAGTACGTACAAGAAGATTAAGAGATTCGATGTTGACTATATTTTTCATTTCGGCAGCCCTTCCTCCGTCGTCCTGTTCAACAAGAAGCCTGACGATTGCATTTACAAAACCATATTCGGGTTCAGAAGAGTACTTGAGCTTGCTGAGGAAAAGGAAGTCACCAAGCTGATTTACCCGTCCAGCGGCAGCGTGTACGGAGACGCCCCGGTTCCGCAGACAGAAGACATGATGCCTAAACCCACAAACCTGTATGGCGTGTGCAAACTGACATGCGAACAACTGGCTAAACTATCCTTGGATAAGGTTCCAAGCGTTGGACTAAGAATATTCGCCGGCTACGGCCCAGGAGAAGAGGCAAAGGGCGAAATAGCAAGCGTGATAACCCTTTTCGCCAAGGCAATACTGAAAGGGGGGAGACCAGTGATATATGGAAATGGACAACAGGACAGAGACTTTGTGTTCATTGAAGATATTTTGGCGGCCACGCTGAAAGCGGCTGAGACGGACTACACCGGAGTAGTGAATGTCGGGTCTGGCGAATCCTACTCATTTAACAAGCTGGTCGATGTGACTAACAAGCTGGTCGATGTGACTAACAAGCTTCTGCGCAAAAACACAAAGCCGCTCTACGTCAACAAGCCCATGAGATACCTAGAAAGAACTCTTGCAAGCAGAGAAGTACAAGACAAAGTTCTTGGCTTCCGACCGACGGCTCTAGAAGTAGGAATTGGCAAGCTTCTAGACTACTTGAAGGAAAAAGATTCATTGAAACAATAGTCTTTCAGTTTTTCAAGATTGGCGAGCACCTGAAACCCTGCGAATAAACCCCTTGATTATGCCATAGGTTTCAGCCACGAAAATCGTTATTTTCACACCAACAGCGATTGGAAAAGCTAGTAGGTTTCTGGTTGCTAAAGAGGCCTTAGTCCCGGCGAAAACCAAGTATGAGAGTACGACAGCGAAGGACAAGAAAAAACCCCACCAACCAAACCTGAGAATGCCGTAAGCAAATAACCCGAGAAGAACATAAGCAAGAACCATAAACCTGTAGATCTTAAGTCTCGAAAACAAACGGGCTCGAACATCCCACTCTGAATAAGACGAATACTGCAGGAAAAGATCTTTAAACGAGTTTCTCGCTGGAAAAGAGACAACCGCGTCTTTAGCTAAAGCCATCTTGAAACCATTCTCTCTGACTAATAAGTCAAAATAAGTGTCGTCGGCTTTCTCTAGATGTTCTGGCCAGCGGCCAACCGTCTTCCAAACTTTCTTCGTGAACACTACGGACCGGCATGATGGCAGAAAATCATCAACTCTTAACCTGTCTATGCTTGGATATTGAAGAATTCCAATGCATTTTTGCAGCAGACTTCGACCTCCTTGCACATAGACTCCTCCCACAAAATCGGCGTTCTCACTAATCATTGGTTTTGTCAGGTTTTCAAGCCAAGACTTTTCCAGAACAACACCGGCGTCAGTGATGGCAACGTTCTCAGATTTCGCAGAAGATATGCCAATGTTTCTGCCCTCACCGCGATTGGCTCCATTTGCAGTGATAAGCTTAAACGCTTCGTTTGCTTCTGTGAACGACTGAACAATTTCAACAGTCTTATCTTTAGAGCCTCCATCCACAATTATGACTTCGCAAGGCTTCAAGGACTGATCTTCGAGTGACTCCAAGAGCTGAGAGATAGAGTCTTCCTCGTTTTTCACCGTAATGACGACTGAAACAGTCGACATGGTTTGGTCTAAACCTGCTCTGACTTTATAAAGATTAATATTTGATTCACATCTGAGATCTACAATCAAACGCGCAGATCTGGGAGAAAACGTGAAGGTACTGCAACTCGTGCCGGAGTTTCCACCACCGCTTCACACAGGCGGAGGCTACCATGTACACAATCTGACGAGAGAGTTGGTCAAGAGAGGGATAGATGTCACAGTATTTACATTGGACATGGAAAGCCCATTTTGCGTAGGAAGGGCAAAAACTGAGATTCATTTTGGCAGGGTGAAAGTCTTCAGAATTCCAGCTTTCTATATTCCCAAAACCATATACCCCGTGGGACCCCATCTTCTCCCACTCCTTTTGAAAGAACGAGCCGATATAATACATGCTCATGGATATCAGTTCTTCACATCAGATTTAGCATCAATAATAAGCAGAATAAAAAAGACCCCGCTGGTCCTAACACTGCATGGGTTTCCAGCAGATTCTAAGAGTCCGACCCACAGGCTGTTCTTCCGTTTTATCGGAAAAAGAGAATTGGGAACGGCTAAAAAGATAATCTCAGTGTCCAACGCTGTCACACAAGAGTTTCAAGCAGCCGGGGTTGATGGAAACAAGATCGTGACGATTCCAAATGGCATCAACCTTGAAGAATTCAGAAACATGCCTGACGCTAAACAGTGCCGAAGACGCTTTGGCATCAAAGAAAACGAAAGACTGATTCTGACGATAGGGCGTTTGGAGAAAGCCAAAGGATTTCAGTATCTAATAAGGGCTTTACAACTTGCAGAGAAGAGGGTTGGCGCAGTAAAACTGCTGATAGCTGGACCGGAATTCACTTATGGCCCAGAACTCAGAAATTTTGTCAAGCAAATGGGTTTTGAAAAGTCTGTCATCTTCTATGGCGCCATAGGAGGACGAGAAAAGCTTGAAGCGTTTGCAGCCGCGGATATCGTTGCGATTCCATCACTCTATGAAGGATTCGGCATACTTTTGCTGGAAGCAATGGCGGCTGGGAAACCAGTTGTGGCAACAAGAACAGGCGTGGCGACTGAACTGATTCAAGATGGAAAGAACGGGTTTTTGGTCAATCTGGGCGATGTTGAAGATCTGGCAAACAAGATCGCCTATCTACTAAACCACGATGACCTAATGTCTTCAATCGGTTCAGAATCAAGGAAAACCGTGGAAGCTTTTGACTGGGGGAAGATTGCCACCCAGATAGTAAAAATATATATAGACTGCCTAAAATCATGAGATCAATATGTGGTCAAGCTGATGAAAAAACCCTCAATGCTTTCAAGGGTCTCAAATCTTAACTCGACCAAACGCAGCCTGATCCTGTACGCAATCGTTTTCGCCACTTTCGCAGGCATTCGTGCGTTAGCTGAGTTCCTAGCGGGTGAACTTCCAGCAGGATGGGATTCAACAAACTACTACAGTCCTTGGACGGTTGCATATATGGCTCAAGGAATCATGAACCATCACTTCATGGCAGCTCCCCCTCTTGTTTTCGTTATGACAATACCCTTAACCATAATCACTCAGAATGTTTGGCTCACAATCAAGATCCTTGCTCCCCTACTGTGCGGAGTACTTGGCCTATCCGTCGTCTATTTCGTGAGATCGTACCTATCCTGGGATGCAAAAAAGCGTAATTTGCTCATTGCTGTTGATGTCGCAGATTGCTGCCTTAAGGATTTCGTGGGATCTTTTTAAGAATCAATTGGCGATTTCTTTATTGTTTTTTCAATTGTCTCTAATTTTTTCGGCAAGCCAGAAATCGAAAGCAATTGTAAGAGCCTTAGATGTAGAAAAGATAGCCGAGCAAATCATTCACATTTATAACCAGTGTCTGGCGGGTTAGAAGACTACTACTGATCGATCTAGCATGTTCGAGAAGGACGAAGAATACTTCAGTTTTTTAATCTATTAGAAAGCACGTTGCATGCTAGATAGAGACAAGCGTTGTGTCCCTTATTCGACAACTGATGCAGGCGTGTTCCTAAATGCCTCTTTTCGAGTGTTATATGATTTGGCTACTTTTTCTGAATCACGCATCTGGTGTTCTAGGCTACAGCAACATCCATGAACGAAGTCGAACCAGAAGCACGAGGCTGGGACTAGAAACGAACTTAAGAACAAGTTGCGCACAAGGTTGGCTACAGAAATCATAATATACTACTTGGAATGATGAGCAAATTATGCCTGAAAGAACGCCAGAAAAGCTTTTTTCGCTCAGAAATTCGTTGATTCTAATAATAGTGATCATGGGGAACCTCTCTTTGTTTCTACCAGTTCATTTGTCAATGATCTTTGGCTTGCTTTTCATAGCTTTTCTTCCTGGGTTCTTGATTTTGAGGTATCTTCTCAATCTTGACTTGGAACCGTTGGAGAATATTGCTTTCTCCTATTTTGCGAGCATGATTGCGTTGACGATTTGCATTATGCCTCTTGATTTCGTCTTCAGCTTTGACGTGCGCATTGCCGCTCTAGTGTTCGTAGATCTCCTGTTTGTGGCAACGATGATAGTCCACGCTCAGACTCGTAACTCATCTCCAGGTAACACCAGAAAATCGCTGAAGCATTCTAAGACTATTGGCGTTTTCGCTATCTTTGTCTTCCTACTGAACCTTACTTGTAATGTCGTCAATAAGATAAAATCTGACGGATCACTATTCATTGATTGGGATCACGGTATATACCTCGCTTTGATAAATGCTTTGAGCGGAGGAATACCTGCCATGGATCCTCTTCGGAGTAATCTAAGAATCCAACCTGAGATGGGCTTTTTTCCACAGTTCTATTTTTATGGCACTCTTTTGGACTTCACGAAAGTCTCTGTGTTCCCCCTCATCCTTTTTGTAAACGCCCTCACGCATTGTTTGTTCACGGTCCTAGTCTATTATGCAGTGTTGAGGTTTTTCCACAAACACGATGCCGCCGTGTTTTCTTCAGTTTTTTTGTCGTTGGGTTCTGAGCTCTACTGGATTGTGCAGAGTCTTGGACTAGTTTTCCCAGCAGGGTATTTCATTCCCTTTGGCTTGTATCGTGGAACGGGTGTTCCGTTTGCACGAGTGGATAGCTCTGTCAACGTACCCTCCGTCGGCATAGAATCCATTGCAAAGGGTTTTCATCACCTGCCGTCATTGGCCTTCTGCATTCTTTTCATAAGCTTCTTATCTATTTTTCTGGAGCGAAAGAAAATCAGATATCTGCTGGCAGCTCTTGGTTGCCTCCTTCCTATGCTGCCTTCTCAGCCTTTGGTTTTCTTGTTCTTTGTTACGAGCTTCATACCACTATTCCCTTTGGTGCTACTTTGGCAAAGAAGCGAAGCAAAGAGAATATTACCTCTTTTTGTCTTTGGCGCATTATCAGTCGCCGGTTGGTTTTTTGCGATGAATGCAATCGCGTCGGAACCTTTTATGATATACCTGAGATACTACCCAATGTGGAAAAGCCTAACTTGCCTTTTTCTGTATCTTGGAGCGCCATTCGCTCTTGGTATTCTGGGCTTCAGACTGGTCAATACTAAGAATAGAGTTATAACTCTTCTACTTTTGTCATGGATATTGACTTGTGCGTTCTTCATCTTCTTCACAGATCTCTTTCATCTGATTGAGATGGGAAGTTGGCATGGTTATTACGTGTATTTTTCTATTCAGGTTCCATGGCTGATGTTTGCAGGGATAGGCATGAGTGAGCTTCGGAGAAAAGTCCTCACCACTAACTTGGCCCATAAAAATCCCTTGAGAAAGAAGTTAACTAGCGTCGGGTTGAGTTTTTTGATTGTTGTTCCTATTGTAATGATCGGACTAGTTTCTCAGTATCAATACATCAATAGTTGGGTTACTCAGAACGATCCCTACTATAGTTATTGGGGGATAAATATCTCTCGACTTGAACTCGACGCTTATGAGTGGATAAGAGTCAATACGCCAAAAAACGCCGTCTTCCTTGTTAATCCGGATAACTGGATGCTTGCCTGCTTCACCGAAAGGCGTGTTATTACAACAGACAGAGGAATACCTCAGAGCGATGAAAGGATCTTGGGCGTGAGAACGGCTTTCACTTCAAGTAGTCTTAGGGACACCATATCCGTGTTGTCTAAATACAATGCTAGCTACGTCTTCCTTTCTAGCGTGGAGAACAAGACATATGGGACGCAATTGTGCAAATTCTTTACTTTTACTAGGAATTTCGAGTTGAGGTTTTCCAACGAAGAGGTCAACATAGTCGAGGTTGTGTCATTGGAATTGCCGTCTGTTGTTGCTACAGGTCTGACCTTGAGCGCAGACAACTCGTCGAAGCCTGTGAATCAATCAATAAGAGTGTCAGGAACACTTCTTAGGAATGACACCGTAGGCGTGCCTAACATGACAGTGGTCATTGAGCAGTTTCCTCCGTACCAGTTGACCAAAGGGCTGAAGCTGCTATTCGACGAGGGTTCGGGCACCATATGCTATGACACTTCGGGAAACGGAAACAAAGGTTTAATCTCAGGTGCAAGCTGGGTCGATGGCGAATCAGGCTATGCTTTGGATTTCGATGGAACAACTGACTATGTTGAAGTCGGAAATTCGACCACACTTTCCCCTGTAAGCGAGATCAGGATTGACCTTTGGCTAAAGATCGGCCAAAATGGTGATTTCAAGCAGATACTCACAAAATCCAGAAATTTCACATCGGACTATGGCCTGCTAACATATGGTCGATCCTTATACTTCTTTGTGAGAATAAACAATACCGAATACCAGAGTCCACTGAGTAAGAATTTGGAGCTGGACAGATGGTACCACATATTATGTACATACAGAAATGGCGACAAAGTTCGTCTCTACGTCGATAACGAAGAGCAAGGAAACGGAACAAGCGCTTCTGGATTGATAGACGATCATTCTGGATCTTTGTTCATAGGGGGCGTGGACGGCGACTTCTTCAATGGAACCATTGATGAAATCAAAATCTCCACTGAAGCGTCTACCAAAATGAGCACAAACACGGATGCAGAAGGCAACTATGCTTTTCTGGTTGAAAGTCAAATTCCTGGGTCAGTCACTTTTAGAGTCTGGTTCGGTGGAATGACAACGATGAACGAGGAGATCCTTGAATGCGCGTCTCCGGAGACAACCTTGACATGGACTGAAACAGGCACAACACCAATGGAGGAAAGGAAAGCGTTTGGAAAGAGTAACACACAATGGCCATCTGCAGACCATTACTGACGACAATTGCAGAAAATTACGATGAGGAAATCTAACCACTGATGGACATGAGGTCACAGGTTTGGGAGAATGGTTTCTCAACAAACGGAATCGATTGTACATCATAGTATTCATTCTCTTCGTTGTCATAAGAGGAATACCTGAAATCCAAACTGGAAGTCTTCCTGCAGGATGGGACACTACTAACTACTATGCCCCATGGACCATGGCCTACATCAAACATGGCATATTGAACCAGCATTTTGTCGCCGCTCCTCCCATGGTTTTCTGTCTGATATTGTTGACAAACTCGTTTACAAACGACATATGGTTTACGTTGAAGCTGTTTTCTCCGGTTCTCTACGGTTTTCTAGGCGTATCGGTCCTTTATTTTGTGCTCAATTACCTCCAATGGGGACAAAGAAAGTCAATAATGTGCTTGATGTTGCTGGTGTTTCAACCCACTGCACTCAGAATCTCATGGGACTTGCTCAAGAATGAATTAGCACTTGCCTTCCTCTTCCTTCAATTATCCTTCACTTATTCATCAAGAAAGAAGAATGACCAGAAAACTACTATTCTCATGGCCGCATTTTCATTGCTGTTAGTCCTTTCGCATCAATACGTATCGATAATCTATTTCGCCATTTTGGCGAGCATCCTCATAGACAAAAACAATACGAGGTCTTTCAAAAAGCACGCTGCAATCGCGAATATTCCTGCGCTAGTGTTGTTTGTAGTCATCTTCTCTATCTATATAGGATGGTTGCAGCCCTTAATGTCATTCAATAAAGAGACAGACTGGTTCTTCAAAACAGTTCATTATACTGATCTCCCTGCGTTCTCGATGAGTGTCAACTACATATCTATGTTTGGTTCCTACGAAGGCTTTCTCACGATGACAATGAAGTTGTTCTTCCTGCAGTATATTTTTGCGTTACCGTTGATTCCTTTTGGTTTCTGGAATGACCGTTGTCTGACTCCGTTTCTTGCCATAACCTTTGTCGGTTCTTTTCTTCCTGTTCTAACCCCAAGCTTCGGAATTCCAGACTGGGATCGGTGGATGTTCATGCTTGTCTATCCATTCGTGTTTTATTCAGCTAACGCAATTACGAAGCTACTAAGTGCCCATGCTGAAGGTGGACGTAATGGCCTAAGACTTGGGGCAGTCCCCAAGCTGTCTAAGTCAATGATTAAGAAAACGCTGGGCCTCGTTTACATTGCATTCATAGTAGTCTTCGGAATCAACTATGTTGTAGGGAATGTTTCATTCTTTTACAACCCTATTCTAGGCTACATCCCATTGTCAATGTCCCACAAACCCTTATCCTCACAAGAAGCCCACGATATAATCACTAACATAAACTGGTTGAACGCGCAGAACTTGGATTACTCAACAAATGCATCTTCTATCACTCATTCATCCCAAACAGAGAATGAGTCTCCAACATGTCTAATCTGTGAATACAAGAATCATGGGTTCGTCCGCGTTTATCTCGACGAAAGAATTGAAATCGTAGCATTCAACAAGGATCTCACTACTGCGTTGAGCTTTGCTCAGAACAAGCCGTATTCAAGGATTTTTCTACTCCTAACCACTGAACCATTTGTCCACGAATACAAAACCGTCAATGAAATGCCTACATACTCCCTTTTTCTGTTAGAGGATGCGCCCACATTCAAAACTGTCGCCATCAAACTTGATGGCTCAATAGATCCGCCTACCGCGCCCATAATACGAAATGGCAGCATCTATACTTTGACCAGCAGCTTCAGGACTGATGTGGACGGAATAACAATCGGGTTGGATGATGTCACTTTGGATGGAGGAGGGTATGTGCTTCAAGGCAAAGGAACTGGAACTGGGATAGATCTTTCAGAAAGGAGAAACGTAACGATCAAGAACATAAGAGTCCAATCGTTCCTTCACGGGTTCAGGCTTTTTTCATCTCTATCTAACAGAATATCGGGAAACAACGTAACTCAGAATGCTGATGCAATCTATGCTTACAACTCTTCAAGCAACACAATAGTCTCAAATACCATAACAAACAATTGGGGAGGCGTCTATCTATACTCTCGTTCGGACGGTAATAATATAACAGAAAACCTGATTTCTGACAACTTCGGGGCAATCTATATCTGGGAATCTTCAAACAACACTGTGCTTGGAAATCATATATTCTCAAACAACGAGTACGGCATCTGTCTTGACAGGTCCTTGGCAAATAGTCTACTACGCAACAGGGTAGAGAATAACAAGCTTGGGGTCTGGCTTAAACCATATTCCTTCGGCAACATCATCTTTCATAACTGCTTCATGAATAATACTAGCCACGCCCAGGTGGAAAATACAACCAGCATTTGGGACGAAGGTTACCCTTCGGGAGGCAACTATTGGAGTGGCTACGCTGGGGTAGATTTAAACAATGATGGTATAGGTGATACTCCTTTCTTGATAGATGCAGACAATGCAGACAAATATCCACTGATGAGCTACTGCTGCAGCAATCTCAACGTCCAACCTGTCGATCAGCAGCATAGCCTCCATTCCAGGCTAAAGCTTATACGAAAAAAATCCTAGATAATGAAAGCGACTATTGATGTGATGTTTAACTGGGGGTATTCACGAACATATTGCAGTCAAATCTCAGGTGATCGCTATTGAACCGACGATATATTTCATACTTGTGTGTTTTCACCGTTTTCACTATCTTTCGAGGTATTGCCGAATTGCTTGCAGGGAATCTGCCCGTAGGTTGGGATTCGATAAACTACTATGCGCCTTGGACGCTTACCTATGCGAGACATGGTGTTCTTAATTATAGTTTTCTTGCCTCGCCGCCACTGATTTTCACTTTGTTGATTCCAGTCTTTCTTCTTTCATCCAACATTATGTTGACTGTTAAAATTCTTGCTCCGTTGCTTTATGGTCTGATTGGATTGTCAGTGTTTCATTTTGCTCATCGTCACTTGAATTGGAGCGCGGAGAAATCAGCTTTTTGTTCAATGCTGTTAATGCTTCAGCCTGCGGCAATGAGGATATCGTGGGACTTGTTCAAAAACGAGCTTGCCGTGGTTCTATTGTTTCTCCAGCTATCTGTAATCAGCTTGGCGAATAAGAAAAGCAGTAGGAAAGCCACGATTCTAATGTTTGTGTTGCCAATGCTAATTGTCCTTTCACATCAATATGTTGCCTTGGTCTATTTCATCATCATTCTTTATACTTTGCTGAGCAAGAATAGCACAAGGTTCTTCAGAAAACACTTGGCTAGCACACACATACCGGCCTTTATGATATTTCTGGTCATAGTGGGGATATATGCCCAATGGAATGTACCAGTGATTCAAAATCAAGTAGAGATTGCTCGCCCCTTAACGTCCATCAGCTACTTTGATTTTCCTGCATTCTCTTTCTTCCAAAACTACATACAGCGTGACTCCTATGCAACGCTTCTCTCTGACACCTTGACATTGTTTTTTCTACTGTATGCATTGATCTTGCCACTCGCAATCCTCGGTTTTTGGCACGACCGGTTTCTCACACCTTTTCTGATATTCTTAACCCTTGGCGCATTCCTTCCTCTGGCAAGTCCAAGCCTAGCTATTCCGGGTTCTGAACGATGGATGTGGATGTTGGCGTACGTTTTTCCTTTCTATGCAGTCAACGGCATTTCCAAGCTAAAACAGCGGTATGACCTAGCGCTCAATGGCAAGTTTCATGAGTTTCACAGGGCAACCCATTATGTTTATGCAAGGAAGCTCGAGATAATCTACATATTGCTCATTGTATCGTTCGCGTTCAGCTATGAATTCGGAATGCTGCACCAGCTCTACGAACCTATTCAAAAGTACGTTCCTAACCGATTTTCACAAACAATAATCTCATCAGCTGAGGTGAAAGAGATAGCTGCAAACGTTGAATGGCTAAACGGACAATACGGCAGCAATTTCAGACTAGATTTCTTTGATCATTTTGAAGATCTCGACCCGCATTGGCAATGCAAGAACAGGGACGATATGGTTCTGGGAAATTCCACAATAACATTCAACATCTCCGCAAATCGTGAGTGTTATGCATCAACAGATTTTGGCCTTGACTATTTTGGAAGCATTGAAGTCAGATTCAAGATTAGCAGCATCTCAGAAGAATCAAACATTCTCACGATCCGCAGATCAAATGGACATGGTGGGGGCGTCATATACGTTAATGAATCTCTGAAATATTGGGACTCGGAGAACATGGTCTCATATGATCTTTTTCCACTTGACGCAGATTGGCATGTAGTCAGAGTCGTGTGCAACGAGACAGGAAAAACAATAAGCATAGATGGACTTGAAAAACTACACGACGGACAAAAAGAGCCTTTTGGCGTATTGATCCTTGGCTCAACGTCAGGCTCACGTACAGGATCGGGATCTTCGAGCATTGACTACGTGTCTGTCCAAGGATATCTTAAACCATGTCTTCTAACCTATTTCAGAGAACTTGGGATCGTCTGGATCAATCTTGATGAACGGTTCGAGATTATAACGTGCGCTCAGGACTTTCAAGGAGCACTAAACTATGCTGCTAATGGATATTACACTCAGATCTTTTTGATGCTGCCAACGAATCCTTTCAACGGCAATTTTGCCACGGTACATGAGATGCCCCACTATTCCATATTCGAGATAGATCACGACAGCATCTTTGGAGCTGCAGCATACATAGAGGCTGCGGTTAATAAGCCTCAGTCTGGGGGTTCTTGGGTTAGTGTGCGTGATGATTTTTCTTGGTCTGGTTTGGTTATGAAGGCTTCTGCTTCTTCCATGAACGACGACACTCTCTCCGGCCCATACATCGACCATGAATGGACTGGGGATAATATGCAAGGCAGATTATACGTGGTCACGTTCAGGCTCAAAGTTTCATCATATGTGACGAGCGGTGTGGTCAGTGTTGATGTGTGCCATAGCGAGGGTGTTGTTCTGAAGTCTATGGTTATCAAGGCTAGTGACTTTGTGTTCTCAGACACGTGGCAAGATTTTCAGTTGACTTTCGCGGTGCCCAACTCCTTAATTCGCGGTCTGGAATTTAGGGTAAGAAACCTCAACAATAATGAAACAGATGTTTTTGTTGATCGAATATCAGTCCGCAAAACTTGCAATGCGTCAATCGTTTATGCAGAGGCTGCGGTTAATAAGCCTCAGTCTGGGGGTTCTTGGGTTAGTGTACGCGATGATTTTTCTTGGTCTGGTTTGGTTATGAAGGCTTCTGCTTCTTCCCTTAACGGCGATTTCCTTTTTGGTCCGTACATCGACACAGAATTGCACGGAAAGAGCATCTTGGGAAAGCAATACGTCGCTACATTTAGGCTCAAAGCCTCTTCCAATCAACTGACAAGCGACGTTCTTTATGTCGACGTTAGTTATGACCTTGGCCGTGTCTTAAACTCATCACTCATCAAGGCCAGCGATTTCTCATCTCCAGATGGTTGGCAAGACTTCCAGTTAGCGTTCTCAGTCCCTAGCTCTCTGAATTATGGTTTGGAGTTACGCATCAAGAATCTTAACAATGGGGTAGCTGACGTCTTCGTGGACTATATTAGTGTCAAAACTGGATGAGATGCTGATTTCGGTCGGATATGAGTTCATAATCGTGTCTTTAATCAATTGATAAGTCATTATTCCTCAATATTGCAATCCAAGGTCCAGCATTCATAATGTAGTTGCACGTGCCAATGTTCACTAATTCATTGTCTTTCTCAACGTAGTGATCACAGAAGCCGTATTCTACTATACATTGATCGTAGCGGTCTATCTGCTCCTGTATGAAAGATGAGTTGAAACCAAACTTCCTGAGTGTCTGCAAGTAGAGCATCACTTGCCCCAACTTGTACAAATGATCACCATCACTGGTTTTCTCTTTCTCATCGTACATTTGATACTGCCAGAACCTTCCACACCGTTCTTTTTCCTTTCTTAACGCTTGGAACATGGCTTGTTGAACATCATTTGGCAGAACATTGTAAACGACTCCCCACAATTGTTCCGTGCCATAATGGACGTGCTGCCTTCCTTCAGGGTCTATCCAATCTGTGAAGAATCCCTTATCGCTCTGCCACAGTTTGCTGATCAATTGCCTAGTTACATAAGCGAATTCGTCACGAATGCTTACCCCATACAGATACTCTAAAGCCTTCAAACTTATCAGGTAGTATATTGTCATGTCGGCTATGTGGCCGGATTTGAGCACGTAGTCAGGCTGCAAAGGAACCTCTTTTGTGTCATAATATACCCCTTTTCTCATGTAGTTGTCGTGGATAAACCTGTGATTTCTTAGAACCACGTCCTTCCAGCCATTTGCGCTGCTAAAATCTTTTGTCACTCTTACATAGTCGAAAACCATTATGTTAAAGTAAAGAGCGCCGTAGCTTCTGTTGTCCACCCAGTCGGTGCAGCCATATAACGATCTTACGTCGAAATAGACAGGTGTGCAAGAGAGGAAGCTGATCTTTCTTGTCGCTTCTGCAAGAGTGTTCAATGCATGTCTCAAGAACTGATAGTCGTAGAATCCACAATGCATGAGAAAAACGTCATCTAACCAGGTTTTGTAAAATTGTTTCTTTTTGTCCCAATCGTCAAGCTGCTTAGCACCAGAATTGAACTCGCTCACCCAATGGTAGTAACTGTTTTTTCTGAATTGGCCTCTAGAATCCATGATAACCCTACGTGCCATCATCTCCGCTTTTTTTCCCACAGGCAAAAACTGTTCCCTAAGATTACCAGAGAGGTCTGCATGTGAAACGCAAGTCGTTGGTATCAGAGACCTATATGCACCTGCTGATTGGACTATCTGAGTTGACAGCAGAATGCTTGGCAGCAACAACGCAAGCACAACCGTTAAAATGGGTTTCTCCATCTGGCTATCTCCTAGATCGCTCAATAATTCACGTTATTCTACGCCGGTTGATTTCAGCAACACATCCTCCAATTGAAAAGCCAAGACCCTCCAATCATATTTCTCAACGCATTTCTGAGCGTTTGTGCTCAGTTTTGTCTGCAACTCCCGTGAGTCGAGGACGGCTTCCACGGCATCAACCCATTCTTCAGGTTTGCCGGGATCAACGAGTAGGCCATCATGGCCATCTTCGATGACCTCTCTAATTCCACTCACTCTACTTGCAACTACAGGTTTTCCCATAGCCAAAGCTTCAAACAGCTTCAATGGACTAGCTGCATGAGAAACTTCACTTTCAGGAAATGGCACAAGGACAACA
>Ga0315279_10003575_pt1 | contig 21516 bp, 15 predicted proteins | sample YL17G06_20_MG_FD_203694 | JGI IMG/M metagenome (GOLD analysis project Ga0315279, IMG submission 203694) | Sediment microbial communities from Yellowstone Lake, YNP, Wyoming, USA - YL17G06_20 | ecosystem: Environmental > Aquatic > Freshwater > Lake > Sediment | place: USA: Wyoming | collected... | reverse complement strand
AGGGCATCGAGTTCGACTACTGCTCGGTGCACGCCGTCTGGGCCCTTCAGGAGGCAGGGTATCGCGCCCTCATCGCCAACTCGAACCCCGAGACCGTCTCCACCGACTTCGACACCAGCGACCGCCTCTACTTCGAGCCCCTGGACGAGGAGTCGGTGCGCGACATCCTAGAGAACGAGGCCGGCGATAACCTGCCCACAGGCCCGGGCGACCTTCCGCCGCCGAGCATCGTCCAGTTCGGGGGGCAGACGGCCATCAACCTGGCAGGGCCCCTGCACCAGGCCGCCATGCCTATCCTGGGCTCCAGCGCGGAGGCCATCGACTTGGCCGAGGACCGCCGGCGCTTCGAGGATTTCCTCCAGAAGCTGGGCATCCCCCAGCCACCCGGCGCCGGCGTTACCACTATCGAGGACGCCCTAACCACAGCCCAAACGATCGGCTACCCGGTGCTTGTCCGCCCGAGCTATGTCCTGGGCGGCCGCGCCATGGAGATCGTCCAGAACGCCACCGAGCTCATCCGCTACATGACGGCGGCCGTCGAGGTGGGCAGCGGGAAGCCTATCCTTATCGACAAATACATGGAGGGGCGCGAGGTAGAGGTGGACGCCATCGGTGACGGCGAGCGGGTCCTCATCCCCGGCATCATGGAGCACATCGAGCGCGCCGGCGTCCACTCCGGCGACTCCATGGCTGTCTACCCGCCCCTCAGCCTCAGCGAGGACGAGATCGGCGCCATCGTCGACTACACGGAGCGCATCGGGCTCGGCCTGGGCGTGCAGGGTTTGATGAACATCCAGTTCGTCATCATGCCCAACGGCGCTTCCGCCGAACCACCGGGCGGACCCGCCCAGACGGGCGGCCGTCTGGCCGCCTCCACCGGAGCCGGCTACACACACGTGGGCCCGCCCGCGACGGCCTCGACGGTGTACGTGCTGGAGGTGAACCCACGCGCCAGCCGCACCGTTCCCTTCATCTCCAAGGTGACGGGCGTGCCCATGGTCCGCCTCGCCGTCAACGTCATGCTGGGCAAGAGCCTGGCCGAGCAGGGATACTTCGGTGGGTTATGGCCGCGCCAGAACCTGGTGGCGATAAAGGCCCCCGTCTTCTCCATGGCCAAGCTCATCGGCGTCGACACCTACCTGGGGCCGGAGATGAAGTCCACCGGCGAGGTCATGGGCGTAGACCGCAGCTTCCCGGCGGCGCTGGCCAAGGCCCTACTCTCGGCCGACCTCATGCTGCCACCACCAAACGCCGACGCGCCCCCGGGCAAGGGCGGCGGCATCCTCGTCAGCCTCTCCGACCGCACCAAGCCGGAGGCCATGCCCATCGTCCGCCAGTTGGCATCCCTGGGCTACCGTCTCTACGCCACAGCGGGCACGGCGGCCATGCTGGAGGCCCTGGGCCTGCCCGTAGAGCAAGTGGCCAGGCGCATCGAGGAGGGCCATCCGAACGTGGTGGACGTCATTCAGGAAGGGCTGGTGGACTGCGTCATCAACACCGCGGAGGGAGGTCAGCCCACGGCCATGCGCGACGGCTTCCAGATCCGCCGCGCCGCCGCCGAGAGGCGCATCCCCTGCTTCACCTCCATCGACACCGCCCGCGCCGCCACTGACGCCCTCCTGCGCGGCACCCAAACCTACGTCGTCCAGCCTCTGCGCCTCTACCGGGATGGGCAAGCCCGCCGGAGCGAGAGCCCGTGAACATTGCCTGGGCCACCGTCATCGAGTCCGAGCGCCTGTACGGCAACACTTGGCTCCTCTGGCTCCACGCGCCCGAGGTGGCCCGCGGCGCTGTCCCCGGCCAGTTCCTCATGCTACGCTGCCACGAAGACGGCTCCGGGGCGAGCAAGGACGGTGTAGCGGCGACCTTCAGGTCGCCACTTGCGAGCCGTCACGAAGGTCGTGGCGAGCTAAAGCTCGCCTCTACATCTCTCGGCGATATCTGCACCGGCTACGGTCCCCCCATGCTGCCCCGTCCCATGAGCTACCATCGACTCCGTCCCGCTCAGGGCGGAGGCCATGACTTCGCCATCCTCTTCGAGGTCATCGGGCGGGGGACGCAGTGGCTCTCCCGCCGTCAGCCCGGCGACCGCATCTTCGTCCACGGGCCCCTGGGCCGGGGCTATGCCGTCCGTCGCGGGGCAGGCAACCTCCTGCTGGTGGCGGGCGGCATCGGCGTGGCGCCCCTGGTCTGGCTGGCCGACGAGCAGGTGGCCCACGGCCGCCACGTCACCCTCATCCAGGGCGCCCGTAGCGCCGACGCCCTCTTCCCGGCCCACCTGCTGCCGCCCGAGGTGGAGGTGGTCGCCGTCACCGAGGACGGCTCGCTGGGCCGGCGAGGGCTGGTGACGGATCTGGTGCCCGAATACCTGTCATGGGCGGACCAGGTCTTCGCCTGCGGGCCCAACGCCATGTTCCGCACCCTGGCCGAAGTGGTGCGCCGCGCCGAGGGTGAGGGCGCCCGTCGAAGGCGCAAGTCGATGCAGGTGCTGCTGGAGGAGGTCATGCCCTGCGGGACGGGCATCTGCTACGGCTGCGGGATCACGACCCGAAAGGGCGTCAAGCTCGTCTGCAAGGACGGCCCGCGCTTCGAGCTGAGGGACGTGTCCGGGTGAGGAGCGGGTGCTCCCTGCCAGCGGTGCAACGAGACGTAGGGACGGAGCTTCAGCTCCGCCCGCAAGTTGTCTTGGGAATCGGACAAAGCTAAAGCTTTGTCCCTACGGCTCCAAACGCCGCCAACAGACCGGGAAGAAAAGGGGGCGTCCACTCCCGCTTGACGTGGAGCCTACTCTCTGATCTAATGATCACATGATCGATCACGTTACCAGCCCGGTGGCCCCCACCCCCAACGGCATCATTGAGGGCGACTGCATAGACGTGATGGCGCGGTGGCCGGACGCCTGCGTCGACCACTGCATCGCCGACCCGCCCTTCGGCATCGCGTCCGGCGGCGGTCGCGGCGGCAAGGGTAAGGGCCTGGGGTGGGCCTTCTCCTCCCACGTCACCATGCAGGAGGCCTGGGACCGCTTCTCCCAGGACGAGTTCTTCCAGTTCAACGTCCGCTGGCTCACCGAGGTGTGCCGGGTGGTGAAGCCCAACGGCAACCTGCTGGTCTTCGGCACCTTCCACAGCATCTACCAGCTCGGCTTCATCCTCCAGAACGTCCTCAACCGGCGCATCCTCAACTCCGTCATCTGGTTCAAGCCCAACGCCCAGCCCAACATCACCGCCCGCACCCTCACCGAGAGCACGGAGCAGATCATCTGGGCCGTGAACGAGACGCCCAAGCGGGCCAAGAATTGGACCTTCAACTACTGGGAAGCGAAAGACCTGGCCGGTGGCAAGCAGATGCGCAACCTGTGGGACTTTTCCGTGACGCCCAAGGCAGAGAGAGCCCATGATGGGCGGGGGCCCCACCCTTCCCAGAAGCCCCTGGCCCTGGTCGAGAGGCTGGTGCTGGTGGCGACCCGCCCCGGCGACGTGCTGCTGGACCCCTTCGGCGGCGCCGGCACCCTAGCCGTGGCCGCCCGGCGCCACGACCGCCGATGGCTCCTCATCGAGAGCGTATCCCGCTACGTGGAGATGGCCCGCCGCCGGCTCGCCGCCGACGACGCAAACCTGTAGGGGCGCACGGCCGTGCGCCCCTATTACCGCGCCCCCGCTGCCTAGCGGGCCTGGAGGTCCGCCAGGTTGGCGCCGATATCGACGTACTCGTCGGCCACGGCGCGAAGGTCGGCAGAGGTGCTCTCGGCGAAGGCGACCACCTCCACGCGCACCCCCTTGCTGGCTACCAGCTCCACCAGGCGCCGGAAGTCGCCGTCGCCGGATACCAGGCTCACCACGTCCAGGCGGTCGGACATGGTGAGGACGTCTATGGCCAGGTCCACGTCGAAGTTAGCCTTGATGCTGCCGTCGGCGAAGCGCTTGAGGGGTTTGGTCACGATGCGGTAGCCGTGGTCGACGAAGGGCTGGACGAACTTCTGGCCCGCCAGGGGTACCTGGGGATCGTCGCTGATAGGGGCATAGGCGCTGGCCCGCACCAGCTCCCGGTTGCGGGACAGGAAACTGAGCACGCGGCCGAAGTCGATGCTGATGCCGCGCCGCTCGGCGGCGTACATGACGTTGGGCACGTCGACGAAGATGCCGACGCGTGGCAGAGGCGGGCCACCCTGCCCGGGGACGCCGCGACCCAGGGCAGAGCCCAGTCGCGCCTCCAGGGACCCCAACGACCTGTGCATGCCCTGGAGAACTCTTAGCTGCTCCGCGGCATAGGCTTCCACGACCGCCCCCTGGCGGGCGAAGAGCCCCGGCAGGTCTGCCAGTTCGCCCGCCGGCGCCGGGGCCGGCGCTTCTGCTGCTTTCGTCCCTGCCGGCGCTACGCGCGCAACGCCCGCCTGAGCCTCCGTCTGCCTGCCAGGGCGCCGCCGACGCCGCGGTGGTGCGGCAGGGGGCGGAGCAGCAGGGGGTTCTGGGGTAGGCGCCGGAGCGGCTACCTCGACGGCCTTGGGACGACCACCCCAGCGGCGTCGCCTGCCAGTGGTGGCCATGCCAGAGGGAGCCTCTGCCGCCGTGGCGGCGGGCTTCTCCCGGTCCGGCTGGTAGGCTCGTCCGGGCCCCCGCGGATGCGTATCCGCGGCCGCCCGCGCCGCCTCCTCCTGGACGAAGGATTCCAGCTCAGGCTCCACGCGAGGAGGGCGTCTCCTTCCGGACGCAGATGGGCGTTGCCCGCGCGAAGCGCGCGGCGGGCCGCCGCCTGGCCGGCGGCTAGAGCCCGCCTGCCGGTCAGGCGGGCGCGGGGGCGTCGTGGCTGGGACGGGTGCGGGCTCCTCGCCGCGGGGATTCTCCGCAGATCCCTCCTGGCGTCGTCGACCGAAGAAAGGCGGTACCACGGCTAGCTAACACCTCCCGCAGCGGCAGCGCCCGGACGGGCGCCCGCGTCTTCCGTGAGCCCCAGCACACTACAGCGGGCGGCGACCTTCTCAGCCAGAGTCATGAAGGCCTCCGCCTGAAGCGATTCCGGCTGCGACTGGATGATGGGCACACCCTCGTCGCCGGCCGCCCTGGTCTGGGCATCCAGCGGTATCTCTCCCAGGAAGTCCAGGCCCAGTCCTTCAGCGGCGGCCCGGGCGCCTCCGTGCCCGAAGATGTCCGTCCGCTCCCCGCAGTGGGGGCAGACGAAGTAGCTCATGTTCTCCACCACGCCGAAGACGGGCACCTTGAGCTTGTCGAACATGGAGATCGCCTTGGTGGCATCCTCCAGGGACACGTCCTGGGGAGTGCTCACGATGACGACGCCGGCAATTGGCGCCTCCTGGGCCATGCTCAGGGAAGCGTCGCTGGTGCCGGGCGGCAGGTCGATGAGCAAATAGTCCAACTCGCCCCAGGGAATATCGTGCAAGAGCTGGCGGATGGCAGTGCCCACCATGGGTCCGCGCCATATTACCGCAGAACCCTTCGCCAGCACAAACCCGATGGAACAGAGCCGGACGCCGTAGCGCTCGATGGGCTCCAGTCCGCGGTTGGATTCCGCCATGAAGCCGGCCGGGAACCCCATCATGATGGGGACGTTTGGGCCCGTGACGTCGGCGTCCAGGAGGCCGACGCGAGCGCCCCGCTTGGCCAGGGCGACGGCCAGGTTGACGGCCACGGTGGTCTTGCCAACACCGCCCTTGTTGCTTGCGACAGCGATGATGTTGCGCACGCCCTGCACAGGGGTGGGCCCATCCATGGCGCGGTGCGCCCTGACCTCGGCATCCATGGTTATGTCAACTGAGGCCACGCCTGGCACAGCCCGGAGAACCCTCTCGACCTCCTCCTTGATGGAGTCGCTGAGAGGGCAGGCAGGCGTGGTGAGGACGACCTTCAGTGAGACGCGGTCACCATCCACCCTCAGGTCGCGCACCATGTTCAGGGATACGATGTCGCGGTGTAGCTCGGGGTCCTGCACCCGGCTCAGGGCGGCCAGAATCTGCTGTTCGCTGGGCTTTCCCATGCTCATCCTTCCTATCAACGCGGTAGCCGTAGCCCGCGCTCTAATACTCGCACAGAGCGGGCCAGACCTCAATCACGTAGCGACAACAGTCGCCGCGACCCTCCGCGGCCACACACGTGTCTTGCCGTCCAGTACAAGGCAGCTATGTTCACGTTTCCTTCACGTATTTCGATGTTCGCTTCATATTGGGAACACGCTCGTTGCATATCATAACTGCAACCCACCCTGTGGGCCCCTGGAGGAGGGACAGATGACAAGGGCTTGCCGAAGAATGACTGGCAACGTGATCGGACAGGACTCAGACGCGTGGCCCAGATCACGGGCTGCCCGTCTAGGGTGTTCGTATTATAGATTAAGACAGACGCCGGAGGGAAGCGGGGGAGGGCTATTTAGTCTTTTTACCGTTGAAAGCTTGACAGACGGGGAAAGCTCTGCTATTCTAGCATCCGATAAGGATCATCTCCCCCCAGGAGGAAGGGGGTGACCGGAGAGATGAAGCAAGGTACAGCAGTTCAGGAACGGGAAGCGCCAGCAGCAGAGGCGCCGGCGGCGGAAGTGCCGGCGGTACCGGAGTGCCGGCACCACTGGCTCATCGAGACCCCCCATGGACCCACCAGTTGGGGCACCTGCAAGCACTGTGGCGAGCGACGCGAGTTCAGCAACGCCTCCCCAGACGCCTTCTGGGAGAGGCCAAGTGTCCCCACCAGCCAGGGGGATCCCATCGCGTCCTACACCACGCGCATAAGCTCTTCCACGGAGGACGACGAGGGCTTCTGAGGCCCGCCTACTCAATGCCCCTCGCACCCGGGACAGTGGGGCGGCTCGACAGCCGCCCCACTGTCTTGTCACAGCATCCCGCCGTCCGCCTCGACAGGCCCCCAGGCAGAGCCTATAATGGCCCCACATTCCCCTGGCTTCGGAAGGACGAGCCGTGAACCTCTCGGTAGAGCTAGCGCCTCGACGCAAGCGGGGGCTGCTTCTGACCAACCCCGTCATGACCGCCTCCGGCACCTTCGGCAACGGGCTGGAGTTCACAAAGGTCTTCGACGTCCAGAAGCTAGGCGCCATCGTCAGCAAGGCCACCACTCTCCGGCCACGCTCCGGCCATCCCCAGCCGCGGACCGCCGAGACGCCCTGCGGCATGCTCAACGCTATCGGCCTTCAGAACATCGGCGTCGAAGCCCTGATCCGTGACGTAGCCCCCGTGTGGGCCGCCTGGCGTGTCCCCGTCATCGTCAACGTCTCCGGCGATAGCGTCGAGGAGTATGGTGAGCTGGCGGCCCGCCTCGACGGTGTGCCCGGCATCAGCGGCCTTGAGCTGAACATCAGTTGCCCCAACGTGGCCGTAGGGGGTATGGAGTTCGGGCAAGACCCCCACCTGGCCGCGGCCGTCACCAGCGCCGCCCTGCGCCAGACCACCCTGCCCGTCATCGTCAAGCTCACCCCCAACGTCACCGACATCGCCGCCGTGGCCCGCGCCGTGGCCGAAGCCGGCGCCGACGCCGTTACGGCCGTAAACACCGTCCAAGGCATGGCCATCGATGTCCGCTCGCGGCGGCCCACCATCTCCAGCGTCTTCGCCGGCCTTTCCGGCCCCGCCATCAAACCCATCGCCCTGCGCATGGTCTATCAGGTGGCGGCGGCGGTCGATATCCCTGTCATCGGTTGCGGCGGCATCAGCAGCGGCCTGGACGCCATCGAGTTCCTTATGGCGGGGGCCACCGCTGTCCAGGTGGGCACTGCTACCTTCTCCAACCCTCTGGCTCCCCTGGAGGTCCTGCAAGGCATCCAGCGCTTCCTGGCGGACGAGGGGGCGGAGGACGTGCACGACATCGTCGGCGCCGCCCACGTGGAGAAGGGAGGCGTCCGGCGCCCAACGGCGGTCGACAGATAACCTTTTGCGCGTTCTTGGAACAATCGAAGGCCAGGCTTATGGCTACTGATCGAGTCGGCCACCCGTAGGGACAGAGCTTTAGCTCTGTCCTGGGCCGAGCTGAAGCTCGGCCCCTACGGGGTGAGCGCCAGCCTGAAGGCTGGCCTTCGGAGAGCGAGCGGAGAAGCACACCGGAGGTTCGAAGATGGCCCTAGACTTCAAAGACATCATCTATGAGAAGCACCACCGGGTTCAGGGTGCTGCCTGGATCACCATCAACCGGCCTCAAGTCATGAACTCCTTCACCGGCGATACTCTGCGGGAGATGAGGCAGGCGGTGGAGGACGCCTGCGCCGACACCTCAGTGGGCGTCATCGTTATCACCGGCACCGGGGAGCGCGCCTTCTGCGCCGGCGGCGACGTGAAGTGGCTGCAAGAAGCGCAGCAGGAGGGCAGCTCGGCGTCGGGCGGCCTCGACCCACACGCCGGCATCGAGGAGTGCCTCAAGCCGGTCATCGCCCGCGTCAACGGCTACTCCATCGGCGGGGGCAATCACATGGCCTACCACGCCGACTTCACCATCGCCGCCGAGCATGCCCAGTTCTCCCAGGTAGGCCCCCGAATCGGCAGCCCTGCCTCCGGCCACTGGGTCAACTACCTTGTGCATGTGGTGGGCTCCAAGAAGGCGCGCGAAATGTGGATGCTCTGCCGCCGCTACTCGGCCCAGGAGGCCCTTCAGATGGGCCTGCTCAACACCGTCGTCCCCTACGACAAGCTCGACGAGGAGGTCGACAAGTGGTGCCGCGAGCTGATGGCCAAGAGCCCGAGCTGCCTCAAGATCCTCAAGGCTTCGTTCCTGGCCGAGTACGAGCCCCTGCGCGAGACGAGCCGCCGCAACTGGGTGCAGGAGATCGCACCCGACTTCTTCCGCACCGGCGAGGCCGACGAGGGCAAGAACGCCTTCAAGGAGCGCCGCGAGCCCGACTTCAGTAAGTACCCGCGTTGAAGGCGCGCCGGGAGGGAACCGCAGGAGCGCCTGCATGACGAAACTGTCTTACGACCCAAACTGGCGCGAACGCTACGCCGACAAGCTCCGTTCCGCCGATGACGCCCTTGGCGTCGTGCGCAGCGGGCAGCACATCTTCGTGGGCTCCGGCGCCGCTGCGCCCCAGTTCCTGGTGGAGCACCTCATGGCCCGTGCCGAACAGTTGCACGCCGCCCAGGTGATCCACATCATGACGCTGGGCATCGCGCCCTATGCCCTGCCCCGGGTGAAGGAGTCATTTCGCCATAACGCCTTCTTCGTCGGGCCCAACGTGCGTGAGGGCGTCGCCGCGGGCGAGGCGGACTACACGCCCATCTTCCTCTCCGAGGTGCCCCGGCTGTTCCGCAGTGGGCGCGTCCCCATCGACGTGGCCCTCATCCAGGTGACGCCCCCCGATGAGCACGGCTTCTGTAGCCTGGGTGTCTCCGTTGACATTGTGAAGCCGGCGGTCGAGTGCGCCCGCCTGGTCATCGCCGAGGTCAACCCCCGCATGCCGCGGACCCTGGGCGACAGCTTCATCGCTGCCGATGTCATCGACGCCATGGTGGAGCACGACTCGCCGCTGCCGGAGGTGACCCACCCGCCGCCCGACGACGTGTCGCGAGCCATCGGCCGCTGGGTTGGCTCCCTCGTGGAGGACGGCGCCACCCTCCAGATCGGCATCGGCTCCATGCCCGACGCCATCCTGGAATGCCTCGCCGACAAGCACGACCTGGGCCTGCACACCGAGATGCTGTCCGACGGCACCCTGCCGCTCATCCAGTCCGGCGCCATCAACAACTCCCGCAAGACCCTGCACCGAGGCAAGGTCATTGCCAGCTTCGTCATGGGCACGCAGCGCCTCTACGACTTCGTGGACGACAACCCGCTGGTGGAGCTTCACCCCAACGATTACGTGAACGACCCCTTCATTGTTGCTCAGAACGAGCGGATGGTGGCCATTAACGCCGCCATCGAGGTAGATCTGACGGGGCAGGTCTGCTCCGATTCCCTCGGGCATCTCTTCTACAGCGGCATCGGCGGACAGGTGGACTTCATCCGGGGCGCCTCCCGCTCCAAGGGCGGCCGGCCCATCATCGCGCTGCCATCAACGGCCGAGGGAGGAACCATCTCTCGCATCGTCGCTCAGTTGAAGCCAGGCGCGGGCGTCGTCACGAGCCGGGGTGACGTCCATTACGTCGTGACCGAGTACGGCGTGGCCGACCTCTACGGCCGCAACGCCCGCCAGCGGGCGATGGCTCTCATAGGCATCGCCCACCCGGACTACCGCCACGACCTCTTGGCCTTCGCCAAGGAACGGCACTACGTCCTCCAGGACCAAGAGATCCCGCCCCCAGGCGCCGGCATCTACCCGCAGGACCTGGAGGCCACCTCCACCCTGACCAGCGGCGAGACGGTCCTAGTGCGCCCCATCAAGCCCACTGATGATGACCTCTGGCTGGAGTTCTTCTACTCGCTCTCGGAGGACGCGGTCTATCATCGCTTCTTCCAGCCCCTGAAGCGCATGCCCCGGCGCGAAGCCCAGCACTTCGTGGTGATCGACTACCGGGATCGTTTGGCACTGGTGGCAGTCCTGCGTCAGGAGGAGCGTGAGCAGATCATCGCCGTAGCCCGCTACGAGCGCGACCCCGCCACGAACCTGGCCGAGGCCGCCTTCGCCGTCCAGGACCAGTGGCAGGGCCGCGGCCTGGGCACTTTCCTCCTCGAGTATCTCATCCGCATTGCGATCATGAATGGCATCGAAGGCTTCACCGCCCTGGTGCTGGCGGACAACCGCCGCATGCTCCGCCTCTTCCAGAAGACAGGCTACCTCATCCGCAGCAAGTACGAGGAGCACGCCTGGGAGATCAGCTTCCGCTTCGACGAGAAGGCGGCGGAGCCAGAAGCGGCGACTTGAGAGCGTGTCGCGTGACCCCGTAGGCCAGGCTTTCGAGCCTGGCCTACAGACAAACCTCGTAGGGGCCGACCTTCAGGTCGGCCCTGGGCGGAGCTGAAGCTCCGCCCCTACGGGTGGTGGAGGCTATATTGACGGCGCCCCGCGCTGCCTATAGGCTAGAAGCTGTCGGGGTGTAGCTCAGTCTGGCAAGAGCGCCTGGTTTAGGATTCTAAAGCGTTCTGCAAGCTAGTCCTCACGATAGCTGTATCTTCCTCCCAATTCCTCTATCATGCGAAGCTAGTCTAGTTAGCCGCACACTCGCGTCCCCGCCCAGGCTGCGGCCCGGCGTCCTGCGCCGGCACCTACGGGGCGTATTTGACAGCTCGCGCACCCTGGCCGTAGGTGCTGCCTGGGGGTATCTCCAGATCCCGGCAGAACTCCCCTGGCATGATGTCGGTACAATTCCACAACTGGCCGCAGATCCAGTCCTTGTCGCTCTCGCCTTTCGGTGGGCGTCTGTCGTCGGCACCGAGTTCATCCCAGTCCAGCTCTTCATCATCGATGAGCATACAGAAGGCTTCACGCAGAAAGCCGGGGGCATGGCCACCATGGCCGGGGTGATAGTGGTGCGGCCAGGTAGGGGTCTTGCTGGTCAAGTCCATCATGTCCTCCTTCTTGGCGCGAACCCCAGGATCGGGCTGTCCCCGTTCGACTTTCGCTCAGAGAGGGGGCCGGCGGGTCGTGGCAGGGACGGAAGTTAGGGCCTCCCCGCTCGCCCAGGCCCCCAAGATGCAGCCAGGGTGGGTCCTCCTTTGGTGGTGAGTCGTAACCAGCCGAAGGGCTAATCCCTCCAAAAATCCTTGTCCTTGAACCAGTAGTAGACCAGGAGTGAGACCACAACTAGGGGTATCAGCCATGCCCCGACCTCCTCTCGGGATTGGCAGGTGAAGAAATTGCAGCCTGGCGTCTCAGGACCACTGAACACCACCCATGCGATCAAGGTGGCACCTGCCGCCATTGGCAGGATGCCAAGAAGCAGCAAGGCTGCCATGCCTCTCAAGAACTGTCTATCCTTCCACCAGGGTGGCCCGGTTTTCCAGGGTGGCTTCCAGGCTGGCCCCCTCCTCATCTATCACCTTCTTCTTTCAGGGCATCCTCCAGCACGGCCTTGGCGTCGCCTGGTCGCTCATGGCCCCTCCTCGTACTCCCTCAGCCAACCGCGCCTCACGGCGGTAGGCGTCGAAGGCGGCCTACAGCCCCCTCAGCAGGCGGGCGAGCTGCTTGTGGGCCTGCCGCCTGACCAGGTGGCCAGCGATCCGCTTGGGCTTGCCGCTGGCGATGATGCGAGCCGGGGTCCACAACACCGGCTGGGAGAAAGAGCTTGCGGATCATCTAGGATCCTGCAGGCGGTGGCTGGGGCTGAAGACACGCTAGGATTGCGGCACCGAGGTCTCAGGCGGCCGCCCTCGGCCTGTCGTAGGCTTCGAAGGCGGCTTGCTGCCGCCGATGGCCTCTGCGACGTCCGGGCGGACAACCTGCAACAGAAGCAGCCTCTTGATCTCTTCTGGCGAAAGTCGGTAGCCGGTAAGGTGTTTGAATTCTCTGCGGATCTGGTCGATGACCTCGTCGCTAAGCACCGCCCGTGCGAGGTTCGGACCGCTGAGTGCCAGCTTGTCCGACCAGTATGCCCTTATCTCATCCCTGGCCGCCCCCTCTCGGCTCACCAGGTACAGGAGATCAATGACACTCGCCCGGTCTTCCGACAACGCATCCGCCTCGAAAACTAGGTCAACGTTGATGGGTTTCTCGAAGCCAATGTGGTATACCTGCCAGATCGAGGCGTTCGTCAGAATCACCCACTCGACACCCTCGTTCACCGCGTATGTGGTTATTTGGCGCAAATGATTAGGATTCAGTGCAATGCCGACAGCTTTTACTTCGACGAGGAACTTGACCTGGTCTTTTAGCTTGAGAGCATAGTCGACGTACTGGCCCCGGACCTTGTATTCCCCGGTGACCTCGAAGTGCTTGTCATAGCCAAGAACGTCGCCAAGCATGTCGTGCACGATGCCGCTGGTGTCTGACTCATTGGTGTTTCGTCTCTTAGCCTCTTGCAGGATGGCGGGATACGTGCGCAGCGCCTCACCGATCCGCGCCTTCGCCTTCTCCGTTCTTGTGACCATTGCCCCAATCCCCTTGCTTACTGATAGCCTCACAAGGCAAAAGAGCCGACGTCGTCTGTCGGCTCCTCGGGTCGCACCTCTTTGGGGATCAGCAAGCCCTTCTCCCCGTCACCTGCCCCACCCCAGGCTTAGCGCGCCGGCCGAGACCCCCGCCATATCTAAGTTCGTGCCGCCCGCATTATGCAGCCCTAGCAGGATTTGTCAGGAGCTTCACAAGTGACCCAAATCCGTGGACCTGAAGGCGCGGGGGCAGTACCTAGAGCCGTCCTGCGCCGTCACCTCACGGACGGGCCTCATCACCTTAGTTTGCCCTCACCCTCCTTGACGCGCGGGTGTACAATACGGCTGTCCCCGCTCGCATTTCGCAAGATCGCAGGGGATCGCCCCCGAGGAAGGCCTCAAGCATGAATCGCCAGGAACTCGAACACGAGTTACGTGGCGCTCTTGAAGAGGAGGTAGCGTACCTCAAGAGAACCCAGGCTGAGCGCACAGCATCGGCGGTCGGCGGGACACGCCTCCAGCATGTCGCTACGTTGGTCCTGTACGCCTTCTCGCTGGAGCGTGAATTCCTCGTTCCAGACGACTCCCGGGTCGTGGCGCGAGTTGGGCACGAGCTACTAAGGGGCGTCGTCATCTCCGTACGTGGCATGGAGCTAACCCTGGGACTCGAGCGGGACCTTGGCCCTACGATCGCCCGCGTTGAGATCTCTGTGGATGCGACCGCAGTGCTGGAGAGGGTCCTGGCCCGACTTCAAGAAGCAGCACTGTCAGCGCTTCCCGACGGCTTTGCCCGGCGCGTGTTTGGCCTCGAACGGGCACATCTCTCCAGCGTGGAGGTCCGCTCCAAGGTCTCCCTGAGTTCCAACAAGCAAGAAGCACTGAAGCGGGCGGTCGGGAGCGAAGTGCTTTTTGTCTGGGGGCCGCCTGGGACGGGCAAGACCCAGGCGATCGCTGCGCTATGCGAGGTGTTCGTGGAGAGGGAGGAGTCAGTCTTGCTCACCTCCCACACCAATGTAGCCGTGGATGAGGCCATTTGGAGGGCCGCCGGCAGTGAGGGACCTCTGTACGAAACTCCTGCCTACTTCGAGGGGAAGCTAGTCCGCTACGGTCCGACCGATCATCCACACCTCACGGGCGTCGCCGAGCTGCAGGCAGAGGCCGTGGCTGCGCGACTCGGGGCCGAACTAAAGCGCCAACTCGAGGAGGTATCAGCAAGGCTCGACCAGATCGCGCGGGATCGAAAGCGGCTGGGGGACGCGCTTCAGGCGTGGAACAGCGCTGACCGTGCAGACGAAGAGGCTGAAAGCAAGCAACGCGCATTGGATGACGTGAGGGAGGCGCTTGCAGCATGTCGGGCCGAGTACCTTCTGGTGGCCAAGGCGGTGCTCGGTACGGAAGCCGACCCTGGGGTAGTCAGAGCCGAACTGCAGCGCAAGTTGGACGACGTATGGGCCCAGCTGGCCCAGATGGCGCACGACAGGAAACGCCTTAGGGAAGCGCTGGAGGCGTGGAGAACTGCTGAGCGCGCGGCCGAAGACGCCGAAGCCAAAGAGCGCGCGCTGGACGGTGCGAGGGCGGCCCTTCCCAAACGCCAGCGCGAGCACCGCCATTGCACGGAAGAGGTGGCCTCGGCCAGGCACGAGTTGGACAGCGTCTTGAATCCGCGTGGGTTGCGCCGCTTGTTTCGAAAAGACCCCGCACCATTTGAGCAGGCCATACGCCGAGCTACGGCTCAGGAGAGCCGGGCTCGGCAGGCGCTTGCATCTGCCGTGCGCTGGGAGGCGCGTGCGCGGCTTGAGGCCCAGAACGCTCGCCTAGAGGCTGAACGCCTCGCCACTATCCCCTCGCTGGCGAAGGCGGACGCCCTAAGCCGAGACGGGGAGCTTGAACGCGAAGAGGCTCAGCTCGAACAGCTCAGGGAAGGAGTGGAGCAGGCGGCGCTTCGAGAGAAGCAGGCTCGAGAGGAGCTTGAGGTTGTTGTGCTTTGGGAAACACGAGCGCGAAGCGAGGCAGAGATCGCTCAGCAGGAAGCAGACCGCCTGGCTGCTGTGCCCTCAGTGCCGAAGCATGAGGCCCTTCGCCAGGACCAGGAACTGGAGAGCGAAGCAACAAGACTCGAACAGCAGCGAACCCAGCTCGACCAGGAGCTATCAAGCCTCCTCAAGAAGGTGATTCAAGAGGCGACTTTCGTTGGCACGACACTGACGAGAGCCGGGGTCGACGACAACGTATGCCGGCGCAGCTTCGACAACGTGATTGTCGACGAAGCGAGCATGGCGCCGATGCCCCTGGTATATCTCGTCAGCCTCGCGGCCCGAAAGCGGGTCATCCTCGTGGGAGACTTCCGGCAGTTGCCGCCCATCGTCCAGGCGCCGGAACGCGATGCTCCCCTGGCGGCGAAATGGCTAGGGCGCGATATCTTCCAGCAGGTCGGCATCGGTGACCTCGATCTGCCTGGCGACAAAGCAGCGCTCCGCGCGGACCTGTGGGAGCAGCACAGGATGGCGCCCGAGATCCGCGAGTTCGTGAGCGCGAGGTTCTATGGTGGGAAGCTCAGGGATGCTCACTCCGCGACCCGCAGGGACGACGCCTTCTGGGCCGCCCGAAAGCCGGTGGGCGCAGCGGTCTCCATGGTGGACACGACATCCCTGGGTGCTTGGTCGCAGCGATCACCTGGTACCCGGCCGTCTAAGTTCAACGTCTATTCCGCGCTGGTCGCCGTCGAGCTCGCCGAAACGCTTCTGCACGGGCTTGAGCAGCCCGAGGATGGCATGAGGCGAGTGGGCATCATCACCCCCTACCGAGCGCAGGCGAATCTTCTTCGTGTTCTTGTGGAGGGCAAGGGGCTGGACAAGTTGGTGAGAGCGGGCACCGTGCATAGCTTCCAGGGAACCGAGAACGACGTGATAATCTTCGACTACGTTGAAGATACGCCAAACTGGAAGGCGGGGCCATTGCTGCTCGATCAAGGGCCGAGGCTAATGAATGTGGCGGTTACGCGAGCGAGGCACCGCCTGTTTGTGCTGGGCTCCTATGCTCATGCGCGCCAGCACCTTAGGCGCTCGAGGTTGTGGGACTTGGTCGACTACTCCGCCCGCATGCACCGAATCATGGCTGGGGATTTTCTCAGAGAGGATTTCCACAAGGCTGTTGCCGAAGCCAAAGCAAGGATCAGTCACGGGCAGGTCTCGGACCTGGACACGACTGAGCTGAGAGTCTGCAGCGAACGAGATTTCTTCGCGGCGCTGGACTATGATCTCGCGAGGGCCCAATCAAGCGCCGTCCTGTTCGCCGCGTTCCTTGGGCATCGAGTTGAGGAGGTCGTGCCGAGGCTCATCGATTGCGTTCAGCGTGGAGTGGATGTCTACGTCGTCACCCCCCCACTATCTGACCAGAAGGCTGGGCTCAGGTCCTGGTATGCCCCCATCCACAGCCGTCTTGAGAGCCTTGGAGTAAGGCTGGTCTTCTTCCGACAGATGCATCAGAAGCTCGTCTTCATAGATGACCACATACTGTACGTGGGGAGTCTGAACCCGCTTTCCCACGTCGATACCTTGGAGACCATGGATCGCTGGGATTCGAAAGCGGTATTTGACGCGCACGCAGAGCAGGTTCGGCTCAAGGATCTTCTGTCTGTGTGGGACGATCCCGACGACATGGCGATGCGAACGTGTCCACGTGACGGATCGCCCCTACTAGTGGTGGCCCCGGTCACCTACCAGGACTATGACCCGATGTTCTGGGCGTGCAGCAGTTACCCTGATGCGGACTGCAATTACAAGCGGCGCTTCGCGTACGGACCGCGGCGCTCTGGGCCTCGGTTCTGTGACAAGTGTGGCTCACCCATGCGCATCGAGCAGAAGCCGGGCAATGACTGGTGGGTCTGCGGCCAGTGCAGGCGCCGACGCAAGGTGCAGGAGGGGGAGGGTGTGCAGCCCCCTATCGCTGCATGGCAACCGTCGATAATCGGGACCGAATCCCCAACGCGCAAGCCAGAGGCTCGGCTCGTGCCAAAGGCGGAGCCGGCTGATGTCATCGTCCACAGCGGAGCTCAGTTGGCCGGTGCTAACAGGGACAGCCTGCTGGCGCAGCTCCGCTCAAAAGGGCTGGAGGTGATTGATCGCCGGCCCGAGGGGGGTGCCCTGTGGGTGAGCGGGGGGCAGGACCTGGCTGAACTTCTCACCCAATACGGCTTCAAGTTCGCTCCTCAGGGAAGCCGAAGCACCCGACGGCGCCCCGCCTGGTACTTGCCAGCCTAACACTATAGGAGCAGAGAGACCGTACCAGCCCGACACTTCGGACGTCACCGCCTGGCTCTGGTGCGCGTGGTAGGGCCATGGCCCCCCCCTTGACTCGCGGGTGTACAATGCGCCTGTCCTTGCCAGCATTGCCACAGGAGGAATGAGATGCGTTCTCAACCGGAGCTCTCTCGTGTCATCGTCAATATTGTTGCCTGGCTCGTTGGAGTGCTCTCTCTCGCCGTAGTCGCCGGGCTAGTCCTGCTCCTTACCTTGCCAGGCGTAGCCGCGCTCACCATTCTTGCGTGGTTCGTCTGTGGTGGCATCATCTTCCTGGCAGCGGGGTGGACGGTGACCGTTGTTTTCTACCTGCCAGTCGAAATCGAATTCACCTAGTCCCTTTTCGATAGAGCGCCGCGCTTGGCCTTGGTGCTCGTGGTAGGGCCAGCGCCTTCCCGTTGACTCACGGGCGTACAATATGCCTGTCCCCGCCAGTATTCCAGCAGGAGGTACACCATGAAGCGGCTGGCAATCGTAGCGGTAGGGCTTGCCCTGGTGGTGGGCATTGGAGTAGGCGGCATCGTCGGCAACCCGTTCGGCTACAAGGCATCGGCCAGCACTGCGGCAGTCGGTGGCAGGCTCATCGAGTTGGGGACGATTCAGGTTCCGCCGCAGACCACTGGCGAATACTCGATGATGGACGTGCGCGACTGTGCCCAGTTGTACGCCATGTTCCAGGCGTCGGACAACCTCCAGCCAGGGACACTTGCTGGCGGTACGTTTTCGACTTCGCCCGATGGCAGCAAGCGGGTAGGGGCAACCCAGGTGACCGGTGGCGCCGCCGCCGCTATTGATGGCGTCTCGACCCTTTCCGTGGCAATGCTAGAACGGCCGCCATACGTCCAGCCTTCTGTGTGGAACGGTCCCACCACCATCACCACCAACGTGACCGGCTGGCTCTGGTGCGTGACCAGCCCATCCTATGCTGTGGGCGGCTTCGCGGAACTCCCACCCCTCGCCGGGCCACCGGGCGGCTCCGGCATGGGCGGCGCGACCTATGCTGTGCTGGCAGGCGCGGCGGCTGGTGTGCTGGCTTTCGCGGTGCTGGCAACGTTGTCGGTCAAGAGGCGGAGGGTGAGGTAAAGGGGCCGCCAGCCGACACGTCGCTTGACTCGCGGGTGTACAATACGAGTGTCCCCGCCGCTCTTCCAACTTCCCGCAGGAGGTGCGACATGAGGCGACTCGGCATCGTGGCGGTAGGTCTGGCCCTGGTGGTGGCGACCGCGCTGCTGGTAGCATTCGGCCTGCCGTACGGGCGCAGCCACCCCGAGGCGTTCGCTCACGTGTACACATTCCCCTCCAACGGCAACACCACCCACCTCCACATTGACGCCGACATCACCAACGGCAACCGGCCCTGCGAGCCGATCGACGAAATGGCCGTCGTCAGCGCAGCCGCTACCCATTGGGTAGGCGTCTGCATCGAGGACTACGTACCCAACAGCATCGAGTCCTTCGAGCTTCACATCCAGTATACGGGCGACCCGGACGCGATACCCCCGACCACCATCAACACCGCGCCGACGGTGGATTGCCTGGGTAGCCCCACCGACCCCAGCTGCGTGAACGCGAACCCGAACGCCAACGAGGGCGACGACGTGAACGGCTACAAGCTGGGCGCCGGCTGGGACTGCACCGACCTCGGGTTAATGCCCCCCGTGGGTGAGGACACCGGCACGCCGAATGTGGCCGACGCCAAGATCGTCTGCAACTTCAACGTTACAGCCCCGGACAAGGACCTGGATGCCGACCCCGGCCTGCTGGCCACCATCCAGTTCACGGCCACTGGTACCGGCATTGACACCATCGACTTCGGTCCCCTCGACGACACCAACCTTAACTCAGTTTTCAACCCGCGCCCGGGCGGCGGGGCGGCCTACTGTGGCACGCAGGTGCCGGATGACCAGGTGGGGTGCTTCGCGGCGAGGATCTTCAAGAACATGACGCCCACGCCCACGCCCACGGCCACGCCGGGCAACAGCATCACCTCCCCCGACACGGCGGGCTATGTTGGAAGGTGGACGTCGCTGGTTCTGGATGGCGCCGACAATCCGGTGGTCAGTTACGCGTGGTCGGCCGGTTCGGGCTGGAGCCTCAAGGACCTGAGGGTCCTGCACTGCGGCAACGCCAATTGCACGGCTGGCAACAGCATCACCTCGCCTGTGTTGTCCGCGACCTATTTCGACTTGTGGAACTCGCTGGCCCTGGACGGTGCTGGCAACCCGGTCGTCGCCTACTACGGCGGAGTGCTGGGGGTGCTGCACTGCAACGACCCCGACTGCGCCGGCGGCGACGAGAGTATCACCAACCCCGACGCCGGCGCGGGGGGGGCCTACGCCTCGCTCGCCCTGGACGGCGCCGGCAACCCGGTGGTCGCCTACCGCACCGGCTGGTGCATGGTAGGAGGGGGCGCCTGCAGCCTCACAGTGCTGCACTGCAACGACCCCAACTGTGTCGGCGGCGACGAGAGCATCAGCGCCGTTGATACGCCGAACAATCCCGGGTGGTACATGCCGGATACCCATCTCACGTCGCTGGCCCTGGACGCCAGCGGCTATCCCGTGGTCAGCTACTACGATCAGGGCAATAACGCCCTGAAGGTGCTGCACTGCAACGACCCGAACTGTGTCGGCGGTGACGAAAGTATCACGTCGCCGGACACACAGGGCTACGGCACTTCGCTGGCTCTGGACGCGGCGGGCAACCCGGTGGTCAGCTACTACGGCAGCGCCGGCCTGAGGATCCTGCACTGCAACGACCCCGACTGCGCCGGCGGCGACGAGAGTCTCACCAACCCCGACGCGGGGCCGAATGCCGAGTACACCTCACTGGCTCTGGACGCGGCGGGCAACCCGGTCGTCAGCTACACGTCCGCTTTTGTTAATACTGACCCGAGGGTGCTGCACTGCAACGACCCCAACTGTGCTGGGGGCGACGAAAGCATCACCTCCCCCGACACGGCGCCCTATTACGCAAACTTCACGTCCCTGGCTCTGGATGGCGCTGGCAATCCGGTGGTCAGCTACTACGACGCGTCGAACGCCGACCTGAAGGTGCTGCACTGCGATAGCCCCACCTGCGCCGCGCCGACGCCCACCGCTACGCCGAGCCCCACGCCTACAGCCACGCCCACCCCCGCTCCGGACACTGACGGCGACAGCGTACCAGACAGCAGGGACAGCTGCCCACTCGTGGCCAACCCCGGCCAGGAGAACGCCGACAACCAGATCGGCAACGGCAAGGGCATCCCCGGGCATGACAAGACGGTGCCCAACTCCGCTGGAGACCTCGAGGGCGACGCCTGCGAGACCGACGGCGACATCGACAACGACGGCATCGCCGACGCCTCCGACACTGACCCGGGCGGTGACATCACCTACGACGACAACAACAACGGGAACCCCTGCGTACCCCTGGGCACCGACGGCGACGACGACGGCCCCTCCTGGGACTCCAACTGTAACGGCGTAAGGGACGGTGTGGAGGGCACCTGCACGACCTCGACCGCCGATGCCGATGGCGATGGCCTCCTGGACAAGTGGGAGGAGTGCAAGTGGGGCACCAACCCCGCTGTCATTGACAGCGACGGCGACACCCTCGGCGACTGCAAGGAGGCGGCGGACGTGGACGGGAACGGCTTTGTGGGCTTTGTGGGCGACACCATTTACTACGTCAAGGCTGCGCTGCTGGCGTGTCCGGGTCCAACCTGCTTTGGCCAGGACGGCGACTTCGACATCGATGGCAACGATGCCATCAACTTCACGGGCGACGTGATCCAGGAGGCAAAGTTCGCTTTCAGCGTGGTCCTGTGCAAGTAGGCGCGTGTCAAGCGGTCGGGCTGGCACCAAGGGGCGGTCGTGAAGGCCGCCCCTTCCCTTTGCCTGCGGGACCTGGGGGATGCCCGCCGGAGGGCGAGCCCGGGGGCACGATGCCCTCAGGCACATCCAGCGCTGTGATCTCGGGTGCGTGGCTTCTTGACTCGCGATGAGACGGATGGAGTATTGGCACCCCACAGGGCCCAGAAGATGCTCCTCAGGCGGTAGCTCGGGCGACGCCTCGAGCAGCTATGGGCCCTCGGCCGAGCTGAGGGGATACCCCGCTTCCTGCCAGGCTATCATGCCGCCTTCCAGGTTCCAGACGTTGCTGTAGCCGAGTCCCACGAGTTTGCGAGCCGCTTTCGCGCTTGTTGAGCCGCTGCGGCAATACACCACGATCTTCGCGTCGCGCTGCGGAAACGCGTCGAGGCGCCC
>Ga0315279_10003574_pt1 | contig 21518 bp, 14 predicted proteins | sample YL17G06_20_MG_FD_203694 | JGI IMG/M metagenome (GOLD analysis project Ga0315279, IMG submission 203694) | Sediment microbial communities from Yellowstone Lake, YNP, Wyoming, USA - YL17G06_20 | ecosystem: Environmental > Aquatic > Freshwater > Lake > Sediment | place: USA: Wyoming | collected... | reverse complement strand
AAGCTTTCGGCCTAGGAAAGCGGGAGCAAGCTCCCGCACTCCAAAAGCGCGGGTCCAACATCGACAATTTATTTGTCATGTTGCACCCTAAGCGCCTGACAGTCCAGAAAGGGAGATAGGGAGCATGGTGATCAGAGCAGATGAATTGGCTGAGCTTGAGGAAGGGGAGCAGCCCCTGGGAGCCGATCCCATCGAGGAGGCCGTTCGCACCCTCCTTCGGGAACTCGGGGAGGACCCGGGCCGCGAGGGCATCCTCAAGAGCCCGCAACGTGTTGCCAGGTCGTTGCGGTTCCTGACGCGCGGCTACCGGCAAGATGTGGATAAGGTGCTGAATGACGCTCTGTACGAGGTGGCTTACGACGAAATGGTGATTGTTAAAGACATCGAAGTCTTCAGCCTCTGCGAGCATCACTTACTCCCCTTTTTCGGACGGTGCCACGTAGCCTATGTCCCCAATCAAAAAGTGATCGGCCTAAGCAAGATCCCGCGGCTGGTGGACGTTTTCGCGCGGCGCCTCCAAGTTCAGGAACGCCTCACGGTCCAAATCGCCGAGGCGATCATGAATAAGATCAAACCCCAGGGTGTAGGTGTCATTATTGAAGCCCAACACCTCTGCATGATTATGCGGGGCGTCGAGAAACAGAATTCGGTCGCCGTGACTTCGCACATGCTGGGCGTGTTCCGCGACTGCGACGTGACCCGCGCAGAATTCTTGCGGCTCGTCCGGGAGCACCGTTAGGGGCCAGGGGCTAGGGACTGGGGACCAGGGACCAGACAAAGTCAAAAGTGTAAAGTGTGAAGGCTGAAAAGAAGGACGGAAGCGGGGTATGTACCTTCATACTTTAGCCTTCACACTTTAGCCTTGGCGGCTCAGCCTTGAATCTTGAGTTGCGAATCCCTAACCCCGAATCCCGAATACCGAATCCCGAATCCCGAATACTTATGGGCCAACTCGAAGGTAAAGTTATCCTGGTGACCGGGGCCAGCCGAGGGATTGGGCTGGCGATTGCCCGGGCGCTGGGCAAAGAGGGAGCGCGGCAGATCCTGGTGGGCAGGAGCGCGCGGGCGCTCGGGCGCGCGGCGGCCCAGGTACCGGGAGGGGCGCTCAGCTTCCCGACCGACGTGACGCGGCCCGCAGAGGTCAGCCGCCTGTTCGGGACGGTGCGGAAACGCTTCCGAAGACTCGACGTGCTGGTCAATAACGCGGGGGTCTTTACCTATAAGCCTTTTGCGCGCACGACGCTGGCCGATTGGCAAAAGAATATCGATACGAACCTGACCGCCCTTTTCCTGACGACGCGCGCCGCGCTTCCTCTGCTGGCCCGCTGCCACGGGCACGTGGTGAATATCCTCTCCATCTCAAGCCGTGAAGCCTTCCCGAATTGCTCTGCCTACAGCGCCTCGAAATTCGGGGCTTTGGGATTTACCCGTGTGCTCCGGGAAGAACTCCGTCCACTCCGGATTCGCGTGACGGCTATCCTGCCGGGCTCGACCAACACGCGCCTCAAGGATGAATTCGATTTCTCCGTTCGCGAGAGGGACTTGGTCCAGCCGGAAGATGTTGCTGCGGTAGTCCTGGGCGCGTTGGTTCAGCCGCGCCGCACCACGGTGGAAGAGATCGTCCTCATGCCCTCGCGGGGCAGCCTGGGCTGAGCGAGGGAGAATGGGCGGGCCCCGCGCGGGTAGTGACTCATTTTGATGTAGCGCCGCCCTTCAGGGCGGCACATGCCGGGCTAAAGCCCGGCGCTACAAAACCAAAATGCGTCACTACCCCCGCGCGCATTTTTTTGCCAAAAGGTGAGAAACGTGTTAACCTTGAAGTTGGAGAAAAGAGAGAGAAGCGAGGAGAGTAGCGGATGCCATTGACCCGTGAATCGAAATCGACCATCGTCGAGCGGTTCAGGATCCATACCAAGGATACGGGCTCGCCGGAAGTACAAGTTGCTCTGCTGAGTGAGCGGATCAATTACCTGAACGATCACTTCCGTATGCATCGCAAGGATCACGCGTCACGGCGTGGCCTGCTGATCATGGTGAGCAAGCGCAAGCGCCTGCTGGAGTACCTGAAGTGCCAGGATCCAGAGCGTTACAAACGGGTCATCGAGAACTTGGGCATCCGCAAGTAGCCCGGTGTTGAGCGGACAGTCAAGGAAACTGGGAATTCACAACCGATCAGGCCCAAGCGACCCTCCGGGATGCCGGCACGGGTCGCTTTCGCTTTTTAGGGCCGAACAGTTCCGGGCCTAGGCGTGTTGCCGAGCCTGCATCCGCTTCGATTCGCGACTCCCAATTCAGGCCAGTATGAACCCCGATCCCGAACTGGGAAGCCGGGTTGGAATCTCAAGCTGGGCAGCCCGAGGAACTTGCGAGCACGTCGTGCACGACAGTTTCGACCCGCGGTGGGAAGCTTACACTGGCCTGCTTGACTGCAACTTCGGGATCGGGGTGAACAACATGTGCGGCGCACGGGTCCAGCCTCGAACGCACGCAGGGCGGCGCACTTGGGGATGCCCCGGAGCGCCGGGCGTGCGCGGGGCACCTAATTTCCGGAGGGTATAAAAGATGCAACAAGTTTGTATTCCGCTGGGTTCCAGCAGTTTGACGATTGAGTGTGGCAAGCTTGCCAAGCAGGCCAACGGAGCCGCTTACGTTCGCTATGGCGATACGGTCGTTCTGGCGACGGCGTGCTCCTCGGAGCCCCGCGAGGGGATTAATTTCTTTCCTTTGACCGTGGACTACCGCGAGTATACCTACGCCGCGGGAAAGATTCCCGGCGGCTTTTTCAAGCGTGAAGGGCGGCCAACGGAAAAGGAGATTCTGACCAGCCGCCTGATCGACCGCCCGGTGCGACCCCTTTTCCCCGACGGGTTTAAAGATGAAACGCAGGTGATCGCCCTGGTCCTTTCCGCGGACTCGGACCACAACCCCGATGTGCTCGCCGTGGTGGCCGGGGCGGCGGCGCTTTACTTGTCGGATATCCCTTTTCCCTCGCCCGTAGCCGCGGTGCGCGTGGGGCTGGTGGGCAGCCAAGTGGTGACCAACCCCACTTACGCTGAAACGAAAGCGAGCCTGTTGAATCTCGTCGTGGCGGGGACGGAGGACGCCATCGTGATGGTCGAGGCGGAGGCCAGGGAGGTTTCCGAGGAGACGATTATCGACGCCATCCAGTTTGCCTATGGGGAGATTCGTAAGATTGTGGCGGCCGAGAAGGAAATCTTCGCAAAGCTAGGGATCCAGAAGCGGGAGTTCACTCCCCCGGTGCGCGATGAGGCGCTTTACGCGGAGATCAAGGGGAAGGTCGAAGACCAGCTTCACGAAGCCATGGATACCTCGAGGTACGTGAAGCAAGAGAGCCACCGCAAGATCGCGGCGCTCCGGGAAGCGCTGGTGGAGAGCTATCCGGAAGAGGACGAAGAGAAGAGGCGACAAGTGGCCCACTATTTCGACGCCCTCGAGGAACGGCTTTTCCGCGACGATGTCCTGCTCAAACACCAACGGCCGGATAAGCGGGCCTTCGACCAGGTGAGGGATATTGCGTGCGAGGTGGGAATCCTGCCGCGGACGCACGGCTCCGGGCTGTTCACGCGCGGCGAAACCCAGGCCCTCGTGACCGCCACGCTGGGCACCGCGGAGGATATGCAGAGGCTGGATGTGCTCGAGGGCGAAGCCTTCAAGCGCTTTATGCTCCACTACAATTTTCCGCCTTTCAGCGTGGGCGAGGTGGCTTTCCTGCGCGGTCCGGGACGGCGGGAGATCGGTCATGGGGCACTGGCCGAGCGAGCGCTGCGCAACGTCATTCCGGAAAACGGCGATTTCCCTTACACCATCCGCGTCGTCTCGGACATCCTGGAATCGAACGGGTCGTCCTCGATGGCCACAGTCTGCGGGGCGAGCCTGGCTTTGATGGATGCGGGCGTGCCCATTAAGGCGCCGGTGGCGGGGATTGCCATGGGGTTGGTCAAAGAGGGCGACCACTGCGCGATCCTTACCGACATTGCGGGGCCCGAGGACCACTACGGCGACATGGATTTCAAGGTCGCCGGCACTAAGGATGGCATCACGGCGCTCCAAATGGATATTAAGGTCGGCGGCATCACTCCCCAAATCATGGCGGAAGCCCTCAGCCAAGCTAAAGCAGCCCGGTTGCACGTGCTGGGAAAGATGCTGGAAACTCTTCCTGAACCGCGCAAGGGCATTTCCACGTTTGCCCCGCGCATCTACACGCTGCACATTAACCGCGAGAAGATTGGCGAGTTGATCGGCCCGGGTGGGAAAGTCATCCGGGGGATCGTCGAGCAAACCGGCGCCAAAATCGACGTGGAAGATGACGGTACCGTGAGTGTGGCCGCCGTGGAGGAGGCGTCCGCGAATAAGGCCCTCAAAATGATTAAGGACTTGATGGCGGAAGCGGAGCTGGGCAAGACCTACCTGGGGAAGGTGGTCCGCCTGGCGGACTTCGGCGCCTTCGTCGAGATCTTTTCGGGCACCGATGGCCTGCTGCACATCAGCGAAGTCGCTGAGCACCACATCCGCAACATCCGCGACGAACTCAAAGAGGGCGACCAGCTTCTGGTGAAGGTCATCTCGATCGAGGGCAACAAAATCCGGCTGAGCCGCAAAGCCGTCCTGCGCGACCAGCGCGCCAAGGCGGGGACGCCCGCCCCGCACGACCGGAAGTAGTGCCCCGGCACACCGGCCCCTTCCGGGCCGACGGGTGTGTAGCGCAGGTCTCGCTCTTCAGACCTGCGGCCCTTAGCTTGGCCGCAAGTGTGCGGTTCCATGGGGTCGTGCTGTCCCCGTCATCCACAAACAAACAGGCAAGTAGCGCGGACCTCCGCCTTCGAGGTCCGCGGCTTGTCTGGTCGTCAAGCGTGTAGCGCAGCCCGTCAACTGACGGACTGCGTCTCTTCGGCCTTCGCCACGGAGAATCCCGCTGCCCCAGCTCGGCCGAGTTTTCACGCGCACTCTAAAAGCGCGTTACGTCCAAGCGACTTTGGACCGTTGCCGTCCCAACTTCCCAGATCGCCGTTTACGGACCGTCAGAGCCAGATTTCCGGTTAGCCGACTATACAGCCAAGTAACCACCAACGTAAGATGAGGAACCGCAGCGCACTGCGATTGTTTTCGAGTACCTGACCATCCTGGACCTGAGATGTGATGATCTACCCTAAAGCGTTCGCGATCAATTTCAGCGAATACCATTCGACCACAAACTTCCTCGAGCAGGACTTCACGGCAGTCACGATCTACACATCTTCGAATATGGCATTTTCCCCCAAGTGAGTAGCAGTCATTTAAGGTAAGCGGACCCTTCATTTCGTGTCCGATCGCAACACAATTGGCCACCTGAAAATCATTAGTGGGATTGGGGTTTCGCAACAGCAACACGATGCCGACATCGTTCCTTCGGCAGTGCGTTTGCGGGCTGTTCTCTCAGAATAATGTCGCGGGACATTCAGCCTTCGAACTGACAGATTAGTAATAGCTGGTCGGGGCCGACTGGGTTAGAATGCGCGATTATGAGTTCTGAATCGAAACCACCGGAAATCCCTGACCAACAAGAACGAGGGCGGCAAAACTACGAAAAAGGCTACGCATTCGAAGACAGGGTGGCAGAGGGGTACCGACTCCTCGGGTACCGAGTCGAACCAGGGCGTATATTTTCAGGTAGGCAAGTTGATCTCTACCTGGAACTCAACCTCGGTGACCTTCAGGTTCGTCGTGCAGTCGAATGTAAAGCAGGGCAAGTTACCGCTGAGGATCTCGACAAATTCACCATCAAGCTTGGGCTCGTTCAGAAGGAATACCCAGACGCACGTGGAACAATTGTGGGTGGGTTGTCGTTTACAGATCAAGTTAGAACCCACGCCACAGCCGCTGGTATTCAGCTGACATTATATCGGGACCTTTCGACGCAGATTCTGGACGGGCCAGCTTATGCCCAGGTACTGGTCCGTGAGGTCGAGCAAAATGATCGTTACAAACCTGGTCTCTTTGTAGAACCGATCATCGCTAACGACTCTGCAGGCGATGAAATAAAGGCGTTCGAGTACCTGGACCAATGGTTAGATGACAGTCACTGGAATCAGCTAACGCTCCTCGGGGACGTCGGCACCGGAAAATCGTTCGTGTGTCGGATGCTAGCTCTGCGGCTTGCTAAGGATTATCTAGAGCAACCCACTAAATGCCCGCTTCCACTCCTTGTCGATCTCAGGAATGCAGATCGGGAGTTTAGCCTCGAAGGTCTTATCCTCACGCATTTCGCAAGTCACGGTCTCTCACGAGCCACGTTCGACGTATTTGACTTTCTCCTTGCGGAGGGAAGAATTGTCCTAATCCTGGATGGCTTTGATGAAATGGCATCAAAGGTTACCCCTACCATCACGGCGCGCAACTTTCATGAGCTTGCCCGTTGCGTCAAACGGAATGCAAAGGTTCTTTTGACGTGCCGGACCCACTACTTCAAGAGTCGTACGGAAGAAGAAGAAGTTGTCCTCGGGAACACTGGTCGACATTCATCCGACATTGCACGTGACCTATATTGGGATCTGATAGCCCGAGGCGGCTTTAAAATCGCATATTTACGCCCCTTTTCAGTGGCCCAGATCGAGGAGTATGTTCACAAGGCCTGTCCCGAGCATGGATTGGCAATTCTCGCGAAGATCCGCAGCATATACAATCTCGCCGAACTCTCACAGCGGCCTCTCCTATTGGAGATGATTGTGCGGTCGATAGATAGACTCACAACCGCCGAGGTTGACTCCGCGGAGTTGTACAGAATCTTCACGGACGCGTGGATTCACCGGGATCGCTGGCGAGATGTGATGCGCCCCGCGGAAAAACTTGCGTTTCTGACGGCTCTTTCCCGCTCGCTCTGGGAACAAGAGAAAACAAGTATCGACTATCGGAAGCTCCAAGAGTATGTCAAAACCGAGCTAGCAATGCTGATTGACGACCCTCAAAAGCTTGTTGAACTGGACGGAGAAATCCGAACCGCTAGTTTTCTGGTGAGGGACGCCCAGGGTCGTTACGGATTTGCCCACAGCTCGTATGCCGAATACTTTCTGGCTAGAGACTTGGCGGATCTCATTTTAGCCGGTAATGTCGGGTGCTTGGCTATTCGTCGCTTAACGAACGAAGTCATCGACTTCCTATTGTGTATGGTGGATAGAGGCGCCATGGAGGGGACGCTCAGTGCGGTTTTGCACCAAGGATACCAACCTCTTTTGTCTGAAAACGCGTTAGTCGTTCTATACCGACTGCGGCGCAACTTGCTTGTTGAGGAAAAAGGGCGGGGAATCGATACCGGTGAACTGCAAGTTGAGCTGCCATCAGGCGCACACCTCGAGGGTGCAAAGCTGGCGCAGGTTAACCTCGAAGGGGCCATCCTCCATTCAGCACGCCTGGACGGCGCGGACTTGAGCCAGTGCATTGCAGGCGGGATTGATCTCTCTAATTCAATATTGACAAGAGCATCCGTGTACAGGGGTGACCTCCATGGCGCCTGCCTTTCAAACGTGGATGCAACCGAAGCCGTCCTGCTCGAAGTCAACTTTCAGGGAGCCGACGTCAACGAGTGTGACTTCACCCGGGCAGACATCTCAAGATCGATGTTCACCGTCAAGAGCTTTTCAGGTGCGGTGTTCTGTGATATCAAAGCTGATTCTGTGATCCTCCCCCCCGGCGGTGAGTCTTCAATCTTGGGGCTCCCGATATTGGTGCCGACCGAGCTCGCCCAATCGGAAAGAGAGCATGTTCTCATAAACGCCTTCGGTGTTGCACGAAAGTATGCAAGGAGACTTGGTGCGGGGGCCGAAGCCGAGGATATTGCGTCTGATGTCGTAATCTACATCTTGTCACATTTGAATGAAATGGCCTCGTTTCGTGAAGGGGGGGCTAAGGTAAGCGCTCTCGTGAAAACGCTCGTTTTGAGGACCGTGGCCAATCGCCGCCATGATTATCTTCAAGAAACCACGAAAGATGATGACCGGACAGAGGGCGAACAAGAAAACTCGGCCAGGTACGATGCTCATCAACAACATGACAAGTCGCTTTTTGATGCCGAACGGAAACTGCTCGGCCAACCTTCGCCCAGTGAAGATAGCGACGAACAGGTTGCCAATGAGACCGTAGATGAAGAAGAAACGATAGCAATAGATGATATTTTATCGTCGCTCGGGGTGGACGATGGCACCGAAAAGAGGGTTGAACTTTTGGACGTTCTGGGGAAGTTTCTTTCGGCGGATGCCTTGCGCTTGCTGACCTCAAGGTACGTCGATGAACAATCAGTCCAGGAGATCGCAGAAAGTGAAAACCTAACCGTGGTGCAGGTGGCTCGTCAACTGAATAAAGCGCGCGAGCTAGCACGCAGAGGGTTAAACCGGCTTTGATCCATTGCTTACCCGCTGTCTCTATAGCAAGGTAGCGCGGACCCGCCCTTTGGGTCCGCGGTTCTTCCGTGCCGGTCGAGAAAGTCTTGCGGACCGGACAAGCCGCCCCGGTGTATCGGGGCGCGGCCCGCGGATTCTCTCACCCCCTCATTCGGGAACAATCCACTTTGATGTATTACGGCCAAACCGGACAGGTGGCCTGGCTCCTTAGAAGTCCCGATCTGGGAAATTACCATTGCTCGTGCCTCCTGCCCAGCAGAGTCATAGATTCCGCCGGTGCCGAGACAGACATGAAAATCGTGGAGGCGGGGGGGAGGTGCGGTTTGGGTAAGGCTAAAACCCTGCCCTTCTGCAAGCCCCAAATCCGCCCGCGTCGCTTTGAGGTCGAAGACTTCGCTAGACGCTTAGGGTGCAACATGACAAATAAATTGTCGATGTTGGACCCGCGCTTTTGGAGTGCGGGAGCTTGCTCCCGCTTTCCTAGGCCGAAAGCTTGCTTTCGCCCTAGGGAGGATCACCGTCGCGTGCCAGCAAGCGGGCACTGACCCAAAGCGGCGGCAAGCCGCCGCACTCCAAAGGCGCTCTGCGCCAGCCACTGTCGACTTTCGACTGGCTCAGGAGCGCGCCGGCACGGTAAACTTCTGACCCTGGAAATGGCTCGCTCGGGTTCATCCCCACGCGTGGGTCACGCCGTGGCTTTTGCGCTGCTACCGCTGGCTGCAAATCGTATCGGGATGGATGCTTGCCACCCTGTTTGTAGCCGCTGTCACCGGCGTGGTGCGGAGGGAGTAGCCACGCGCGGCGCACGCATCCTTCTCCCGCCCGGGATCATTGCCACGAAGCGGGTCCCGCGACGATGCGGCCTGCATGCCGATGCGGATTGTTCAATGTGGCGCCGGGGCAGCGAACGCGGGACTGGGTTGATTCCATCCGAAAAGGAAAGAAAATGCCAAAGGAAACTGTGAGAAGAAACGGTTGTATAGGCCTCGCCTTGGTTATTTTGCTCTCTCTGCCTCTACTCCACGCGGCAACCGGCGCGGCGATATTCAATGTGCGGGACTATGGAGCCACGGGCACGAAAGCCGACAATGCCCAGAAAGCCATTCAAAAGGCCGTCGACGCTTGTGCCAAGGCGGGGGGCGGGACGGTTTATCTGCCTCCTGGCGAGTACACGTCAGGAACCCTGCACCTCCGCAGCCACGTGCGGTTCTACATCGATGCGGGCGCCACGCTGTTCGCTTCCCGGGACCCGGCGCTCTTTGACGCGCCTTCCTTGCTCTATGGAAAGGACCTGGAGAACCTTACGATCGAAGGGCGCGGGACCATCGACGGCCAAGCACAGTATGAGTGGCGGCTGAACGATCATGATGACGCTTACATCCGTGACAACCAGTTGCTGGCCCAGTCGCTGGGCAAGGCTCTTATGCGCTCCTTCCCCAAGGGAGATGCCAAGAGCACCTTTTTCCCCCGCCTGATTCATCTGGTCCGTTGCAAGGACGTGCGGATCGCCGGCCTCTCGCTGCTCCACTCGCCGAGTTTCAACATCAATCCATATGCCTGCGAACGCCTGACCATTGACGGGGTTTACATATACAGCAGCCTGAAAGAAGCGGTGTGGGCCGACGGCATTGACCCGGACGGGTGCAAGGACCTGCGCATCATCAACAGCACCGTCGAGACCGGCGACGATGCCATCGTTTTTTATTCCTCGGACGCCTGGGGGCCGGCCCTTCCCTGCGAAAACATCACCATTACCAATTGCCGCCTGTCGTCCGCTTCGAGCGCCCTGAAATTCTGTGATGGAATCAAGAATTGCGTCCGCAATGTGACCGTGGACAACTGCGTCATCACTGGCGCCAATCGCGGTATCGCCTTCATGGAGTTCACGGGAGGTTATGTCGAAAACGTTGTTTTGTCGAATCTGATCGTCAATTGCGAGCGATTCGATTGGTTCTGGTGGGGTAACGGCGATCCCATCTACTTTTCGATCCGGCGCGGCCCTGAGAACTTCGACCCGCCGAAGGATCCTAAAATGCCACCCGCGGGCTCGATCCGGAACGTGATCATCCGGAACGTGATCGCCCATGGCAAAGGCTCGTGCCTGATCAGCGGACATCGCGAGAGCTGGCTGGAAAACCTCAGCCTTGAGAACCTCAAGCTGTTCCTTTCGACCGACCCGTCGGCCGCGTACGACCGCTCTGTTCATGCCATGCAGTTTCAATATGCCAAGAACCTGAAAGTAAAAGACGTGGAGGTCGTCTGGGATAAACCCGAGTCCGACAATTGGCGAAGCGCTCTCTATTTCCAGGACATCCGCGGATTGAAGCTGGAAGGCTTTGTGGGCGCGCCGGCCAAGCCTCGCACCGATATCGCCGCGGTCGTCCTCAATCAAGTCGAGGACGCCACCATCTCGAATTCAACAGCCAAACCCGGGACCAATATATTCCTCAAAGTTGAAGGCGCGCAAAGCCACGCGATCTACCTGGTCGGGAATGAACTGCACCATGCCCGGGCGCCGTACCTGCTCGACGCCAACGTGCCCAGGGGCGCCGTGACGTCCGTGGGGAATTTCTAGGAGTTTGCGTGTTTGTGGCCGTAGCGGCTGAAGCGAAATCCCTTTGCGGTGTCAGAATCATTCTGGTAGAATCGCCCGCCCATAGGATGATGAGCCGTTTTCCTGGGCACAGTTAAGGAAGCAGGGAAGCGTGTCTTCTTAGTTTCCCGCGAGCGCCTGGGTGCCCTTGAGCCTGGCAGTAGAGGCTGGATCAGAGGAGGTTGTGCCATGGGATATCTCGACAAACTCGACATGGACAAAAAACTGGAGTCTAAAGAAGAGTATGAGGAGCTACTGGAGGAGTATCAGTTCAAGCTGCTGAAGCTCCAGCGCAAGGTCGTGGAGAAAGGTATTGCCCTCTGTGTGGCCTATGAAGGGGCCGACGCTTCGGGGAAGGGAGGAAACATCAAGCGCCTTACCGAGGCCCTCGATCCCCGCGGCTATGAGGTGCATCCGATTGCCGCGCCGGGTTCCGGAGAAAAGGCTCACCACTGGCTGCGCCGGTTCTGGTTGCGGCTTCCGCCACGTGGGCGCATCGGCATCTTTGACCGCACTTGGTACGGGCGTGTCTTAGTCGAGCGCGTGGAGAAGTTTGCCAAGAAAGAGGACTGGCAGCGCGCCTACCGCGAAATCAATGAGTTCGAGCGCACCCTGACGGATGACGGGATGGTCATCGTGAAGTTCTGGATTCACATTTCCAAGAAGGAACAGCTCGATCGCTTCAAGAAACGCGAGAAAGATCCTTGGAAGAACTGGAAGTTGACCGAGGAAGACTGGCGGAACCGCGAAAAGTGGGACTCTTACATCGAAGCCCTGGAAGAGATGTTTGAAAAAACCGACACCGACTACGCCCCGTGGACCATCATCGAGGGGAACTGGAAGTGGTGGTCGCGCGTCAAGGTGCTGAAAACGGTGGTGAACAGGCTCGAAGCGCGCGTGTAACCTTCACGCCAAGCGCTGCTGGCGGCGGGGCAGCCTGGGCGGCTTTTCCACTTAAGATCTGCGTGGGCTGAAGCGCCATGCTCATTTCCTTACTTTTCCTGGGGCGTGCGCGCGCCCAGAGCCCAGGAAAGGCGTCCTCGGGTGCTCTCATCCTTCCTCCCTCTAACACACCTGTGCTCTCCAGACTAAGCGACGCTTCAAAACAGGATGGAATGTTTGGGCTTTCTTGGAGGCTCGATATGACCTGCAGGCGGAGTGTAGCGTTGCCCGTTTTCTTTGTGGTCATCCAACTCTTGGGTTTCCATGTCCGCGGGGTCCGGGGTCAGGCGACGGTCAAGGTTTGGGAAGAACCTCTGGTGATTCCAACCTACCGGGTAGGAGAGGCCGAGCGAAACCCCATTTTTTATACTGGCCGGTCATATCAAGGAGCCCAGGGGGCTATTTACCCCTACCCGATGCTGGATAAGCTGACCGATGTTCGTGAGAACAAACAGTACCACGCGGTCTATCTGGAAAACCCATACTTGAAGCTGTGCGTGCTTCCGGAAATCGGCGGACGCATTCTTTCCGCCGAGGACAAGACGAACGGCTACGACTTCTTCTACCACCAACACGTGATCAAGCCGGCGCTGATTGGCATGCTGGGCGCCTGGATCTCGGGCGGCGTCGAATGGAACATCCCTCACCACCACCGGGCTTCTACCTACATGACGGTCGATCACACGCTCGAGGTTCATCCCGACGGCAGCAAGACCATCTGGGTAGGCGAGCTTGAGCTGCGTCATCGCATGAAGTGGATTGTCGGCTTGACCCTTTTCCCCAACAAATCTTACATCGAAGCGACGGTGAAGCTGTTCAATCGCACGCCGGTGGCGCATTCTTTTCTGTACTTTGCTAATGTGGCGGTGCACGCGAATGCCCCTTACCAGGTCATATTCCCTCCCAGCACGGAGTTTGCAACCTACCATGGTAAGAACCAGTTCTTGCCCTGGCCGGTTTCCGACCGAGATTTTGGCAACCTGGAGTTTGGCCGCGAGGTGGACGTGAGCTGGTGGAAGAACCATCCCTCTCCGACCTCCTGGTTCTGCTGGAATTGCCAGGAGGATTTCTTCGCGGGCTATGACCACGGCAAGCATGCGGGCGTCGTGCACGTAGCCGATCATCACGTCGTTCCCGGCAAGAAGTTCTTCGAATGGGGCAATGGCCCGGAAGGAGAAATGTGGGACAAAATCCTTACGGAAACCGACGGGCCTTATCTCGAGCTGATGGCGGGAGCCTACTCTGATAACCAGCCCGACTACAGTTGGATTCAGCCCTACGAGGTGAAGACGATCAAGCAGTACTGGTATCCGATTCGGCAGATCGAAGGCGTCAAGAACGCAAATCTCGATGCGGCTCTTAATCTGGAGGTCGATCCTAACGGGAAGGCTCGAATCGGCTTCAATACCACTTCCGAATTTCGCCAGGCTCGGGCGGTGCTTACCGCCGGCGGCAAGGTGCTTTTCGAGCAAGAGCTGGACCTCAGTCCGGCAAGACCCTTTAGCGAAGAAGTTCCTCTTCCCGCGGGTACGAAAGAGGAGGATTTGAAACTTGCCCTGTTTTCGGCCGCCCATCGGGAAGTCATCTCTTACGTGCCCGTCCAGCGGAGGCACGACCCCTTACCCGAGCCTGTCAAAACTCCACCGCCGCCGAAAGATATCCCAACCGTCGAGGAGCTTTATCTCACGGGTCTGCGCCTCGTCCAGTTCTATAATCCTGCGCTTGACCCTTATCCCTATTTCGAGGAAGCCTTACGGAGAGACCCCGGTAATTATCTGGTGAACACGGCGCTCGGTGCGCTGTATTGCCAGCGTGGCATGTTCACAGAAGCGGAAGAGAAACTGCGCACAGCCATCGCTCGCGCAACCCACGACTACACGAGCCCCAAGGACGGCGAGGCATTCTACTATCTGGGTGCGGCGCTGGCGGCGCGAGGGGAATTCGCCGAGGCTTACGACGGGTTTTACAAAGCCACGTGGAGCTGGGCCTGGCGCGCTGCCGCCTATTATCAACTTGCGCAAATGGCGTGCCGCCAGGGCGATTACCGCCAGGCCCTGGAGCATGTGGCTCGCGCGATTTCCGCCAACAGCCTGAACACCAAGGCGCTGAATCTCGAAGCCGCGCTTCTGCGGCATGCCGGCAAGTTCGCGGAAGGCCGGCAGACGGCCTCGCGGGTCCTGGCGATCGACCCGCTGGATTTCTGGGCGGGGAATGAGACTTATCTGGCGGAGTCATCCCTCGGACAAAAGGCGGAAGCCGCACGCGCGATCAATTCTCTGAAGACCGCCATGCGCGACCGAGCGCAGTCCTACCTCGAGCTGGCAACTGACTACGGCAACTGTGGCTTGTGGGACGAGGCCATCGAGGTCCTCGCCAGGCTGGACGTTTCCGATAAAGGCACGCCTGCGGTCTATCCCATGGTGTATTACTATCTCGGGTACTTCTGGGAAATGCGAGGCAATAACGAGGCAGCCGCCAAATACTACCGTCTGGGCAGCGAGATGCCACCGGATTATTGCTTCCCCTTCCGTTGGGAGTCGGCCGAGGTGCTGCGGCACGCCATCACCGAGAACCCTCGCGACGCGCGGGCGCCTTATTACCTTGGCAATCTCTTGTACGACTCTCAGCCCCAAAACGCGATTCGCGCCTGGGAAGCGTCGCGAGATCTTGACGCTCGATTCCCAACCGTGCATCGCAATCTGGGTTTGGGTTACGCGCGAGTTGAGAACAACCTTCCCAAAGCCATTGCCAGCCTGGAAAAGGCTGTAGCCTGCGACCAGAAAGACGCGAGGCTGTTCTACGAATTGGATCGCCTCTGCGAGCTGGGCGGAAGCTCTGCTGAAAAACGGCTGGCGCGCCTGGAGAGTAACCAGGGAACAGTCTCCCAACGCGACGATGCATTACAGCAAGAAATTATCCTCTACGTCGGGCTGGGGAAATACGCTCAGGCCCTCGATTTGCTGAGCCACCGGCATTTTCATACCTGGGAAGGGGGCGGCGACATTCACGGGGTGTTTGTCAACGCGCACCTGCTAAGAGGCCATGAATATTTCAAGAGCCGGCAATATGCAGAGGCGCTTCAGAATTATGAGGCGGCACTCGATTACCCGGAGAACCTGGAAGTCGGCAGGCCCCGCCACGCGCCGCGGGATGCGGAAATCTACTACTTCATAGCTACGGCTTACGAAGCCATGGGAAACGCGGCGCAAGCCAAGGCGTTCTATGAGAAGTCCACGGTGGAGACGCTCGGCATCTCCGAAATCCGTTATTTTCAGGGGCGGGCCTTCGAGAAGCTTGGCCGAAAAGCCCAAGCTGCGAGGGTATTCGATGAGCTGGCCGAATTCGGGAGGAAAGAACTCAGCGCCAGCCCGGAGATGGACTATTTCGCGAAATTCGGCGAGAAATCGCCCGCGGAGGTTCGGCTCGCCCACGCCCATTATCTGCTGGGATTAGGCCTTCTGGGCCAGGGCAAGACGGCGGAGGCGAAGGTGGAATTCCAGCGTGTTCTCGAGCGGAACCCAAATCACCTGGGGGCAAGAACACAACTTTCTGCACTCGAATAAGGTCAGCCTTCGTAAATGAATGCTTATCCCGATTTTCCGCGCTGGAGGGCGGGTGACGATATGAATGCATACTCGAAACTGCTAACGGGCCTTGGCATTTTCCTTGTGATGGTCGCCGCTCCGCTACGCGGTACGGGGGTGCGCGCAGGCGCCGCCAAGGCTACGATCACCCCGGACGTGAAAGCCAACAAGGTTTATTTGGCGGGATTCGGGAACAACCGCATCGCCACAGGCGTTCACGATGATCTCTATGTGCGCTGCCTGGCCCTGCGGGCAGGCCAGGAGACCGTGGTGATGTGCTCCGCTGACTTGATTGGGCTTTTTTATGACGATGTCCTGAAGATCCGCGAGAAGGTTAAGGCGCAGGCGCCGGAAGTCACTCACGTGATTGTGGCCTCAACTCACGACCACGAGGGGCCGGACACGCTGGGACTATGGGGGCCAACCCCGTTCCAGACTGGCATGGATGAGAAGTATATGGACTGGCTTCAGGAGCGAATTGCCACGACAGCCGCCGCGGCCATCCACTCGGCACAGGACGCCCGCCTGACGCTTGCCCGCGATGACCATCCGCTGCTGGCCATGCTTCAGTCGGACAGCCGGCCGCCCTACGTTAAGGACCCTTACCTTTTCGTGATGCGGGTCACGGCACTCGCCACGGGGCAACCCATCGCGAATCTAGTGAATTGGAGTGACCACCCGGAAACCCTGGGCGGGAAGAACACCCAAATCACGGCCGACTACCCGCACTGGCTGTGTCAGTGCATTGAACAACACTTGGGAGGAACCGCCGTTTTCTTCGATGGCTCTATTGGCGGCCTGCTCTCGACGCTCGGCGACGATGTGGCGCTGCAAGATCCCGAAACCGGGGAGGTGGCAAAGGACGATACCTGGCGCAAGGCCGAGCTGTTTGGAACAACCATCGGAGAGTTGGCGGCGCATGCCCTCAAAAGCGGGGAGGACGTCGAGGTGGATTCGCTGGTCGTTCGCAAGGCCGTCGTTTTCGCCCCTCTGCACAACGACCGGTTTCGTGTGGGCGGGGCGGCTGGGGTCTATCTGGGCCGCAAGCCCCTTTACACGAACGGTAAGGTCGATGCCAGCGTCGCGGAGAAAGAATTTCCCGGCTACGGGAAGCTGAGGTATGCAACAGGTGGGGACACGCAGACGGAAGTCGATTACATCGCCCTTGTATCCAGCGGCCGCATCGTTGGCGAGATCTCCACTTTCCCTGGCGAGATTTATCCCGAGCTCGTGAACGGCGGCATCGCGCGCTATCCGGGCGCGGACTTCCCCGACGCGCCCTTCGAACCTGCCATCCGCGAGCACTTGAAGAGTAAGTACCAGTTCATCTTCGGGCTGGCCAACGACGAGCTCGGATACATTATTCCCAGGGCCGAGTGGGACGACGAACCGCCCTGGCTCACGAACAAGAAGGACCGCTGGTACGGCGAAGTCAATTCCGGCGGGCCCGATATTGCCGGCGCCGTTACCCGCGCACTGGTGGATTTGATCGATCGAAAATAGCGCGCGCCGCCTTCGCGCCGTAGTGTTCCGGTGCCGTTCGAAGTGTTCGCGGGAAATCCTGGACAGTTAACCGGCATCCTCAGCCAGCGGGCAGCCCTCTTTCGTGAATCAGCTTAGCTCGTGGTAAAGACGGCAAATAAAGTTCTTGACAGGCGGAAACCGCGAAGTATAATTAACGACGTTAAGTTTAATTCTAACGTTATGTGCCAAGGTGGCTGAATTGAGCGTCAAGGAAAGAAGAGCCAGAGAAAAGGAAGAGCTCCGGCAAGAGATTTTGGACGCTGCTCGCGAACTCTTTGCCAAGGAAGGCTACGAGAACGTCTCCATGCGGAAAATCGCCAGGAAGATCGACTACTCCGCCACCACCATTTATCTATATTTCAAGGATAAGGACGACCTGTTCGGCTCGATTTGCGAGGAAACCTTCACCAAACTGGTTAAGCGGTTCGAGGATATCGTGGCCAGCGCCGACGATCCGCTCGAACAACTGCGGCGGGCTGGACGTGCCTATATCGAGTTCGGTTTGAGCCACCCGAACCACTACAAAGTCACATTCATGGGATGCGGGCAACCACACATTGAGGACGAAAAGCTCGATTTTCCCGGCTCGATCGGTGAGAAATGCTTCCTCCACCTGCGGACGATTGTTGAGAACTGCGTCCGGCAGGGAAAGATCCGCCCGGTCGATGTGGATGCAACCAGCCAAGCGCTCTGGGCGGCGGCCCACGGGATAACGTCGTTGTTGATTAGCGATCCTCATTTCCCCTGGGTGAGCAAGGAGCGGCTGATTGAACACGTGGTTGACGTCATGACCAAGGGGCTACGAGGGTAATTTTTTTGTTTCTACGCTTAACGGCGTCAAGCAAGTGACGAACGTTAAGTAAACATTACGATGGGTGGCCGAACATGAACAAGCGAGTTCTCCCAATATTCCTCCGCATGTTGAAGCGCGCGTTCCTGGGTGCAGTGCCCCTCTTCAGCCAGGACCAACCTGCAAATGGAAGACCTGTACGCGAAGTGAGGTGAACCATGCCGCCTCTGGCACAAAGGAATCTGTTTCACGACAAAGTCCGCCTGGCCGTGACGCTAACAGGCATTGTGTTCGCGGTCGTGCTGATCGTGGTGCAGATCGGACTGTTCATCGGTTTCGCAACTGCGACGACGGGTCTGATTGAACACTCCGGCGCCGACCTGTGGATCGCCCACAAGCACGTTCCTTTTCTTGAACAAGCGACTCCATTCTCCGAGCGAAAGCTCTATCAGGTGCTGGCCACGCCGGGCGTGGAAGACGCGCAGAAGTATATCGTCCGGTTCAGCGACTGGCAGCGGCCCGACGGGGGCCACGAGGGAATCCAGGTGGTGGGCTTCAGTCCGGATTCGAAGTACGGGGCGCCGTGGAACGTCGTGGCGGGCAGGGTAGCAGACCTCAAGAAACCCGACGCGGTTATGGTCGATCAATTCTATGCCGCGAGGCTGGGCGTCACCGAAGTCGGGCAAACCTTTGAAATTCAAGGCCGCCGGGCGCGCGTCGTGGGATTCACCAAAGGCATCCGCACCTTTACCACCATGCCCTACGTGTTCACAACCTTCAAGAACGCCCAGGGCTACGCCCGCCTGCAGGAAGACCAGACCATGTACATCCTGGTCAAAGCGAAGCCAGGGGCAGATCTCGAAAAACTTAAGCATGATCTTGGGGAGCGAGTCCACGACGTGGATATCTACACGACGACCGAGTTCAGCCACATGACGCGGTTCTATTGGATGTTCTCGACTGGGGCAGGAATCGCCGTGTTGCTCGCCGCCTTACTAGGTCTTGTGGTTGGCGTTGTAGTGGTGGCGCAGACCATCTATGCCACCACCATGGATCACCTGCGCGAGTACGGGACACTCAAGGCTATGGGCGCACCCAATAGCTATGTCTATCGCGTCATCATCAAGCAGGCCGCTATCAGCGCCCTGCTCGGTTACGTGGCGGGCATGGTCGTCAGCGTCTTTGTCGTACATGGCAGCCAGAAGGGGGGAGCGTCCATCGTCCTGCCCTGGCCTGTGGGGGCAGCAATGTTGGGGTTGACGCTCCTCATGTGCGTAGTCGCAGCGATCGTTTCGATCAACAAGGTCACACGCATCGATCCGGCAATGGTCTTCAAGGGATAGTCCGTGGTCTGTTGTCCCTTGTCCGTGGTCCGCAGCAGGAGATCAGCTTCGGCCGTTCTTTGCAACGGACAAGTAAAAACGGACAGCCTACGAGCGGCAACAGGCCTGACCAAGGGAGAGGGCGATATGCAACCCGCAATTGCCGTCCGGGAACTCACGAAGACCTTCGAGTCAGGTGAGGCTGCTGTTCAGGCATTACGCGGGGTTGACCTAGACGTTGCGCGTGGCGAGGTCGTGCTGTTGATGGGACCTTCCGGCAGCGGCAAAACCACGCTCCTTTCGATCATGGGATGTATCCTGCGTCCCACCTCGGGAAGCGTTCGGATCACTGGCCGGGAAGTGACTCAGCTAAGCGAGAAGGATCTTCCCCGCGTGCGGCTCGACCACATTGGATTCATCTTTCAAGGTTTCAACCTGTTTCCCACGCTGACGGCTGGCGAGAACGTCGAGTTGGCACTGGATCTGAAGGGCATCCGGGGCAGGGCGGCCAAGCTTCGCGCCGGCGAGCTGCTCGAGCAGGTTAGTCTGAGCGGGAAGTACAACACGTTCCCTTCGGACCTGAGTTGCGGACAGAAGCAGCGAGTAGCCATTGCCCGGGCGCTGGCAGGGGAGCCGGACATCATCCTCGCTGATGAGCCGACGGCTGCACTCGATTCTCACAGCGGTCGCGTGGTGATCGAGATGCTGCGTAACTTGGCGCGCCAGCAGGGGCGTGCAGTCGCCATCGTCACTCATGACAATCGGACCCTCCCATTCGGAGACCGCATCCTGCATATCGAGGATGGAAAGATCAAAGAAAAGAGCGTATTCGAAGCGGACCCTTCAGCTTCCGCTGTTCGCGCTGACCACGGCGCCGCCGTGCCAGCGAACGCGTCTCCAGTTCCCGGATGGAGAGAGAGTTTTCGTGAAGCTTGACGGCGCGAGTCTTTGCCCGAGGATAGATCCGCCGCCAGCGCCCATTCATCCCGAGGATGAACGATTGCCAAACAGTGGCCGGAGGATGCCATGAGGAAAAGAGCCACGCTATTCGTCACCTTGTTGGTCGGCGCGGGGTCGGTCGCGACTCTCTTCTTGATGTCCCGCAGCAAAGCTTCGCCACAGGCGACCGTTCCAACGTCGCGACCAAATCGTCCCGAACCCATCGGGATGGATCTCGTGGCCGGGCCTGGCCGGGTCGAGCCGCTCTCGGAAGACATCAAGGTGGGCTCGGAAGTCAGCGGCAAGCTCAAGTCGGTCCTTGTCGAGGAGGGTGACCGCGTCCGGCGGGGCCAAGTCCTTGCCGTGCTTGAAAACGGCGACTACCGGGCTCAAGTCGCGTCTGCTGAAGCCGCGCTTGGGCAGAAAGAGGCAGAGCTCCGCAAGATCCTCAACGGCGCTCGCGCCGAGGAGCGTCGGGAAGCGCTCGCCTCCGTAAACGAGGCTCAGGCCATCATGGAAACCGCGCGTGCGGAAGCGGAGCGTCGCCGCAGGCTGCACGGTGATGGCGTTGTTTCTCACGAAGAGGCGGACCGATACGAACGCGAGTACAAGGTGGCGAAGGCACGCTACGATCAGGCCGCCCAGCACTTTGCGTTCGTTGACAATCCGGCGCGCGAGGAAGACCGCGCTCGGGGGGAAGCTGAAGTGGCGCTGGCAAAAGCCCAGCTCGATGAAGCCCGCGCCCGTTATGGAAAGACGTTTATTCGCTCCCCGATCGACGGCATCGTCCTCCGTAAACACCACAGGCCCGGCGAGAGCGTCACCAACTCCTCAACCTCGCCCGACCCCATCGTGACGCTTGGAAGCGAGCGGGTCTTGCGCGTGCGCGTGGACGTGGATGAATCCGATGTTGCCAAGGTCTTTCTCGGTGATCGGGCCTACGTGACGGCCGAGGCCTTCGGCAAGAGGAAGTTCTGGGGCCGCGTGGTCCGCATAGGGCAAGAGATGGGTCCCAAGAACATTCGCACCGACCAGCCGACGGAGCGTGTGGACAAGAAGATTGTTGAAACACTCGTCCAGTTGGATGACGGCCACGAACTGCCCATCGGCTTGCGCGTGGATTCATTCATCCTGGTTTCCCAGCCATCCGCAGTTTTGGGGACGCAAAGCGGCCGCTAAGAAGGCACGGGGCCAATTTGGCCAGGTGAAGGTGGTGGGTGCTGGTGGTGAGGGTAGGGAAGCGCCCCCGGCCCGATCTTCCTTCCCATCCGCACAATCCCCTCGGAACTGCCGCGCCTTGTCACTAGTCGCTTGATGGGCTGCACTGTTGTGCCCCAGTGATAGTGTCCCCTTTGCTGCTCATTAGAAATGTCCCCTAAACTCGGGCCTCGAACAGGAGGTCCAGGTGAGGAGGATAGGGATGAGTGAGCGTGA
>Ga0315279_10003573_pt1 | contig 21522 bp, 25 predicted proteins | sample YL17G06_20_MG_FD_203694 | JGI IMG/M metagenome (GOLD analysis project Ga0315279, IMG submission 203694) | Sediment microbial communities from Yellowstone Lake, YNP, Wyoming, USA - YL17G06_20 | ecosystem: Environmental > Aquatic > Freshwater > Lake > Sediment | place: USA: Wyoming | collected... | reverse complement strand
CGACTTCAACTTATCTCGCCACCCACAGGGGCCCATGGTCTAGTGGTTATGACGTCTGCTTGACATCGTCCGATGTCGGGCGTCAGAACGCAGAAGTTCCCCGGTTCGAATCCGGGTGGGCCCACTTCATGTCACTGCCAGACAATTATTTTCTGATTTCAATTCAAACGGATTTCCCCGTGATAGCTGGCTCGTGTACAAAGACGCCGTTGTATGCGTCATTGACACGGGCATATGCAAGGTCAGCTCTGGCGCGGCAATAGTACCGCTCCGTTGTCACTACCGATGCGTGCCTCATGCTCCGAGATACCTGCTCGATGGGTACGCCGCTGTCGACAGCTATCTGCCCGCCTGTGGCCCTGAAGTCCTTCCACTTGAAGGATATGCCGGTCTTGGCGATGACGGCCTTCTTGAGCCTGCCGAACGCCTGCTGCGTGTAGGCGTTCACGCCCTTGGTCCAGACGGCGGGGATCAGTGGCGTGACGTCCCCGATCCCCCTCGACTTAAGCATATTCTGCCTCTCTTCGAGGTACTCCAGGACATACGGCTTCAGCACATCCGGGATTGGCAGGCGCGCTTCCTCGCCATAGGTCCCCTTGCCCTTCGGATTGGCCACCAAGAAGGACCACTTCCTCGTGTCTAAGTCCTTCAGGGAGGCCTTCTGGAGCTCCCCGGGTCTCAGCCTTAGGAAGGTCATCATGGCCACGGAAAAGCGTGTCATCGCTCCCTTCCAGCCTCCAACCTCCATCGCTCCCTCAAGGATGCGCTTGACCTCCTCTGCTTCCAGGGCGAAGAGGTCCTTGTGGTCCGCACCAATCACGAGCTTGCCCTTGGCGAGCATGTCGTCCACGACGGTGTTCCTGCATTCCCTCACGACGAACTTCAACATCGTGATGTACTTCCTCAGCGTCTCGTGAGCGATTCCGCGCTTCTTCAGGACGAGGAAGATCTCGATGATGTCGTTCTCCACGAACTTCGAGGGATTTGAGGTGGCTATGACATCAGTCGAGTACAGGTTCTCGACCACCGTCGAGAGACAGTGCAGCTTCCTCTCCCGCTCGGTCATGGTCGGTTCCGACAGCCTGGCACGTACCCCCTTCAGGTATCTTCTGTAGGCACACACGAATGGATACCGACCCATAGTTTTCGGTCTCCTATCGCTGCCTTCACTCTGGCCCACAGAGCCGTCCTTCCGACCATGGCGTCTGCCACTGTGGTCGTTGGGACTAGCTCTCGGGGCAAGTTGTCCGCCCGACGGCGGTATCCTTGCCTCGGAAGCGGCATGTACGGAGGAAGGCGTAAATCCTTCGCCCTCCAGACTCCCATGTGGTAGTTCTCGTCGCATCGGCCAGTCGTCGCCTCCTCACTTAAGCGTCTTTGCCTCTTTGAGCCGCCGCCGGATCGTGCACGGTGACACGCTGTAGTGCTTCGCGATCTGCTTATAGCTCCAGCCGGCCTTGTGCATCTTCTCGGCAAAGGTCGTGTTTACGGGCTTCCTATTTCTTGCGGGCAACCCGAGCTCCTTGACCAACTTCTGATGCAGCTCTGCATCAATCCCGTCGATTTGCTCCCTCGGGGGAGCGCTTGGAGGTCCAGAGGGAGCAGGGGGTGAGCGCAAGGCGGTCTTAGGCGGTCTTCCTTGCTCAACACGGGCGCTTTTCGATGTCGTCGGCCTCTCAGTGCTTGCTGGGTCTTGCGGAACCTTCTGTTCAGTTCTATGCACACCTGCGTCCGATGATGCTCGAGAGACGGTCGGTTGCTTGGCAGCTGAGGTTGGCACACTTCCCTGCTGTAGGGGACCCGCTTCTTGCGGCTTTCGCTTGAACAGCTGCATCAATTTCAACTCCTAGCTTGGGTCCGCTCCTGAAGAGCAAAAGGGTCGAACTGCTGACGCCGATGTCGAACAGCGGTCATTACGCCCTCGCAGCCGTGTCACTGCTCCCGCCCTATTGGCCTGAGACTTGCTTGCTTAGATTGCGTGGCGAGAGTCGTGCAGGGAAGTGACGAACACTTCCTATGCCCGGCACTGTTTCCCCCACGGCGGTACCTAATGCATGATGGCGGTCGAATTTCGAACCGATTCACCCGCGGCACCCTGGACCTGCCAGGTCAGTCCTCGCTCTTGGCGGAGGGTTGGTCTTCCTCATCGTCAAGCTCACCTGAGTCGTCTTCCCACTCGAGGCCCTCCAGGTATGCCAGCAGGACGTGGATCACGAGTTCTCTTAGCGTGACCCCGCACTCCTTGGCTACTGCATTCAAATCGCTAGCCAGCTCACTACTCAGCTCCACGGTAGATTTCTGCATGCTGTATCTCCTGCCGCGTTCGACGGCGTAACCGAAAGTAGTTGTCATGCTATTTATAGTTGGTCAGCCAAGAGAGCTAATATAGCGGTCCAACCATTGCCTAAGGGGGCATAAGATGAAAGTCTTCGCGACCGCCGAAATAACGACGAGTAACAGAATCACCGTTCCAAAGAGGGTGCTGGACGTACTGCAGCTGAAAGAGGGAGATATCATGCTGTTCTACCACAAGGACGGCGTAATCACCCTCAGATCCAGCCCCGACTGAGTCAAGACCTGCCAGTATCAACCATATGGGATCTAGCCTGATTCTGTCACGAATCCAATCGGATCTGAAATCCGCCATCTGGCGAGACCACGGACTGGGTCGGGCGGACTATGAACTCGATCGTTCATGAAGAGAGTATTATTCCTGATGCATAATCCATCAGTTGAAGAAAGGCCAGACTCCGGACTTCAAATCCCATTGGATGCACGATGGTGGTTCACTACACGCCGAGCCCTCTGCCCACTTCTTCACTATTGAGGTTTTGACATCGAGAATCTTGGCGAAACCTTCTGTGGGCTCATTTCCGGCTATTCAGGGAATTCGTCGAGAGATCTTTGAGTTGCTCGCGCCTTTGATCCTCTGCGGGGACTCTCTTGTGCATCGGCCTCGGGCAGCTGCTCCGGTTCTCCCGAGATCGTCCTTGGAGGTGCCTCTGAGAGCTTCCTGACCATCCACTTCATGCTCTTCTCCCGTCTCATGCCCGCCCAGAGATACCCCTCGTCTGCAGTCCGGTTTGTGGTGAGTATCACCACGCTCCCGGGCGAGTCCCTTCCCGTCCTGCCTTTCCTCTGAACTAGACGCACATCGCTCGCGACAGGCTCGAAGAAGATCACGAGATCCACCTGTGGCACGTCAAGTCCCTCTTCCGCTATGCTGGTGGCGCACATCACCTGGAAGGCCCCTGAGGCAAACGCCTTGAGCGTCTCCTTTTGCTGCTTCTGGGTCATCCCCTTCTTCCCTTTTCTGGCGCTCTGGCCCGTGAATCGCTCTGCCCTGAGGCCCTTCAAGCGGATGATCGAAATAAGGAAGTCAACGGTGTCCCTCAGCTCTGCGAACACGATCACCTTGGAGTCGGGCTTCTTCTGCATCTGCGCGGAGAGCGTACTTAGCATCGGTTCGATCTTGGGATGAGACGGCCCCTTCCATTTCAGTGCGGTCTTGTACGCCCTCTGGACTCTCCCATCATTTGTAAAGCTCGCGTCAATCTTGCTTCTTCCGGATTTGAACTTTGGCTCGAGGAACTTGAGGAACGAATCGACTCCCTGTCGCTCGATGCATAAGATTGCGTGAAGCGCCGTCCTTGCCAGACTTATCTGCCTTGATGCCTGGAAGAGGTACGGAGCACGCCCTTGCATCTGACGAGCGTACACCTGTCCTGCAGCGGCGTTAAGGTCCTGTATTCTGACCTGGTCGTTCTTCCTATTCCTCAGAAAGCCGTACTTGCGTATCTGATGGAGCCGCTCGTTGTAGTACTTGGTCATGTACTCAGAAACCTTATCGATGACTTCCGATGGCTGGACCTCGATCCAGTTTATCGCCATCTCCTGCACGTACGGGGCAACATCGGAATCCTCCCTCGACCTTATGACGACGTTCTGCATGAACAGATTCGAACAGACGTCCTCGACATGGCTCAACTCATGTCCTGGGGAGGCGGTAAGGCCCAGGAAAAGCGCGGACGGGCAGAGCCTCCTGAGCTCTCTAGCCAGGGGAACATAGGCGTAATCCCCGACCGCTCTGTGGGCTTCGTCGAACACAACGATCGTGAAGTCATCTGGCAGAAGCCCCTTGCGCAGATCGTTCAGAGCCACCTGGGGTGTCGCAGTGATGAGGCGATGCGCGATCCAGCGCGATGCTCTCTTCCCTTGACCCTCCGTCCCTGTGAGGCATGTGACGCTACCGAGCGTGATCATTGACGAGAGTGAGCCCGCGTGCTGATCGGCAAGAGGCCTCGAAGGTGCGAGAATAAGTGCTCGTCCTCCGCTGCTGTATAACTTCTCAGCTATCACGAGGGCGGCTATCACCGTCTTCCCAAGTCCGGTCGGAATGACGACAAGCGTGTTTCCCTTCAGGCAGTCCGCGGCGATGTCCACCTGAAACTGCCTGTAGGCAATGCTCCCTGGCTTCAGCAGCGGATGCTCCACATATGCCGAGAAGTCCCCTTTCCCTTGCTGAAGAACCAAGGCGCCTTGCCCCTGGACTGAGAATGGCTGCCGAGCTTCTTATACGCGATTGCTTCGCTCACAGAGATGAGAACTCAATTGCATAAGAAAAAGATGCCCACCCCGCTATACGCTGGAGCGTGCCGCGCAAGACTTGAGCCTTCAGGAGCAGAGCATTGACCCTCTCTATTCAATTAGGATACGACTGCACAGGTAGATCCTAGGACACATTCTGGCTGGCTTAAGCGAGTTCAGGTTCCGCTGGGTTTGAACTTGAGAAATTGGCTGAAGATCAATCCGTGCAGGGAGCCGTATGTGAACCAAGAAGACTGGCTGTTTTTCAATCAGCCGATTATTGCACGAAGCTAAACTCCTTTCTTTCTCTTTTCTATGCCTTTCCTCTCTATGTTGAAGACGCGACTCGCCTTCTTCCGAATCTCGTTTCGTCTTCTTTGATTTTGCCTCCCGTCGTTGATTCTATCAAGGGGTTTGTCGGACAAGCCTCTATTCGCGGTTTTCCCGCACTATGGCATCTTCGTCCATTGTCAGGGATCTGCCCCAATCCTATGTCGCACTCAAACGTGCAGGAGGAAACCCGGGGTTCAATCCTTGACTGTGATGTGAGGTCTCTAGGACCGAGCATAGCATGGCCTCTCGGATATTCGTAGTTTCGCCTCTTGACGCAGGCGAAGGACCTCTTCTACATACCATCCCTATGGGCTTTTCCGAGGCTCAAACCCCTTCCATTCTTCCATATGTGGGCGCCACTGAATTTGCGTTTGGTCTTGACTGTCTCGCGCTCGACGATCTTCTCTCGCCCAACCACGATAGGCGGATTCAATCTGTTTGGAACCTCTCGGAATTCAGAGTCGTCCTTCACTCTTCCTGCTTGGTGTCAGAATCCAGGAACCCTGCATCAATCGCCGCACCTTAATATAGCATGAATCATCATTCTGAAAAGGAAGGTGGAGGATGTGAAGTGCATCTCTTGTGGTCAGGAGAACGACCCAGGCATGCAATTCTGCACTAGATGTGGTCAATCTCTTGCAGCGAGCCCCGGCAACGTATCAACAAGCCACCAATTCGGTCAGGCACAATATCGACAAGTGCGACAAACGGAATATCCGTTGGATTTGATGAGCAATAGGAGCAAGCGGCTTTTCTCTTCATTGTTCGGTGGTCTAAGTTGGTTGATGGTTTCTCTTGGAACATTCATGATAGCTGGAGGTTACTTGGGTGTGGTTAACTACTCCGGTTATGGTTCCCCTTCAGGATCTCTCAGCTGGATAGGATATGGGATAATTGTGTATGCGGTTGCTGCGATTTTCGTTGCCATAACGAGATTCATTAAAAATTCTTGAGAACAACACGAAATGTGATGCCATTATTTTGGATTGCGAGTGTCGACCAACAAGCATCAAATTTGGACTTACGGACCTCTATCTGGTGATACTGAACGTGAGCAACCTGGCCAATCCGATATCCTTGTCAGACTCAAATCCGATGCCCATTGGGTATATGAGAGCAACGATAACTTCAGAAACAGACGCAAGCGCGACTATCACTCCCAACCATAAGAAGATCTGAAAGTCGGGAAATTTGCTAGACAACGTTGTCAAAACAAAGCCGACACCTCCAATCAGTTGCAGAAGGCCTCCCATAGGTGAGAAGAAGGCGACCACAGTGCCAATCAGGAACAGGGTCACGGAATAGCCAAAGCTGTCAGGAAACGAGCCGAAATCAAAAAACCCAATGTTCTCCGTGTGATCTGCCCCTGGGACCCGAGTTACTGCCCATGGAAGGAAGAGCGACAGTACTGCCATTGTTGCTCCGGCGAGACAAAGCACGTTGACTCTGAGTCTGTAGCGTGGAGCCTGCCGGTGAGTTCCGCCGTAGGTATGTACTATTTGCTGAAGGATAACCCCGCAGCTGCCACAGAAATTGCTGCCGTCAGGGTTCTCAAATCCGCAATTTCGACATTTCATTCGCATTTCTCCGACTGCCAATCGCATTTCCATCCTTATGGTTCTTCCCTCCCTATGGGTTCTTCCTCGTGGGCGACATAAGTCTTCTTCTGTTCCCCCGCGCGGACTTTTCGTAAGGTGCATGTGTACGCATGCAAACCCGGATACCTGATTCAGGGTCAATTCAGCGAATGTGGTCAGGAACGACTATCTCATCTGGCCCTCTGATGCGTTCAACAACAAGAAACGCAGCGTGGACCGGGCGAGAATTGAACTCACCTGGGCCAGACATTCATGGATTCGGTTCAATTAAAACCAATTTGCGCCTCTGCGTCCTAAACCTCTTCACTTTTTAACCGTCTTTAATCGAAGAGAAGTGAATTCACGCTCAACGAGTACCGAAATGCAGTTCTCTTCAGGGGCTCGTCCGGCAGATTAATCTCGGGAATATGGTCATTACATGGCGTTATGTACTCAACTCCTCCAAGCGATTCTAGGACTCCGAAAGATCTAAGTCAAATGCCAGTGAAGATCGCAGTGGACGATCTTCCTTCCGTCAGAGTCGTTCTTGTGGCAATACTCGGCGGTAGTCTGTTCCTAGGTCTGCTTCTCCGCCTCGGCTTCGACGTCCTAATCGAGCGCAGCGAGTTGGGCTTTCTGATAGGTGCAACAGTTGGATATGTGACCATTGATGTCTCGATGATGGCATCCTGGGCAGCTTTCTCAAAATCATTTCACCAACGGTTTGACCAAAGTACAATTCGATCTGACAATGCAGAGCCGCAACTCGCTACTGCCTTGCACAATCGTGTGGGTATGGCAGTGACAGAATATCTGAATGGGCGGGTTCTCAGGTTGACCACTCTCTTGTTCTTCGCTGTTGTGCCATCTGTGCTTGCGATTCCACTTTTTCTTTGGACCGATTTCCGTTCATCACTGGGTACCGTGGTTCTCGCGTACTCATCGTTTGCGTCGATGTGGCTTATTTTGGAGACCCTTGCCTATGTTCGTTTCGGGCACTTTCTTCTGAGCTCGAGGTTGTTTACGGCTTTCGTGCACTCAGACGGAGAGGGGGACTTCATCTGGGTTGCATGGCTCGCTGGCAAGAACGACTATTAGTCAATGAGTGACTGGCATGTCAAAACCGAGCGTGCGTTCGTCGGGTTCAATAGAAAGAAGAATGCAACAGATCGTGTGAAACCTCTCTTCTAATGGATATGGGTTGTTGTAGATTCGGCTACCTCCCATATTCAGATTCTTATACTGAGCACCCAATCATTCGTTGGCCATCAATCTCGCGAGGGGGTCTGGGAAATGGGCGCACCAATGCCACGAATGCGCAGGTACATTCCTTTGAGGTCATGCCGAATGGATAGGGGTGCGGCAACTTACGAAAAAGGGCGACTCGAAGTTCTGTCGCCGTTGGAGTACTGTCAAATCAATTACAGAGATCCAACCAAGGAAACAGGATTCGTGCATTCATATCTCAGGCCATATCAGGGGATTGTGCAGGGCCACTGGAATTCTCGAGAAGGCCGCTTGGTTGAGCTTGGCAACGTCGAGGCTGTTGTTTTCGTTCTAGTGGAAACGCCTTTGCCCCCCGGACTTCGCTGTGCTGGCGCGTTGTCTTTTGGCAACACCCGAAATGGGCACACATTTTGCTTCTTCCCAGCTCTTCCTAGACGGGGTATTGAGGACCGAGAAGTCGACCACTTGAGTGCCCACATCAGGTTTGAGAGCGGCAAGGTCGTGGCAAGCAACATCCATGCCAAGATCCGCCTTGAAGGAAATGCATTTGCGACAGAAAACGTTGACCTGAACAATTTGAGAATGGACCAGTATCATTTTGCTTTTGAATGTTGGTGGAGCGAGGCTGCTCTACTGGACCCCTCCGGCTCAGTAATCGGGGATTCGAAGATATTCCGTGACTCGATCAAGAAAGCTAAGAACGCAAGGTCGCAAATCCGGCGCATTCAGCCTCAAGCGTTCGCATGCTCGGCTCCAACTGAAGATGGGTTGTTGCCCCCGCGTCTTCCTATGCTTGCCAGAGTGGGCGTCATAACTGATACAGGAATTCTCAAGAAAGGCGGAACAGACAAAGCAATCTCGCAGCCAAAGGCTATAGGTAGTACGCCATTCGCGACTCGACTTCACAGATTCAAAGACATACACCTCATCGCACAACGCTGGCCCAGAGACGTTAGTCTCTTTGTAGAGATTGGATTGCTTCCAGAGAAGAAGAGGAAGGACTATATGCTGCCAGACGTGAGCAAGGCAGAACTAGGATCGCACACACCTTCCAGAGATTGAGGTATCATGAACGAGAAGGACAGCGAAGCGTTCTTGCTGGAGCGGAATTGCAGCTGCACTGGCCAGCAAGCTTCTAGGTTTCCACATGTATTCTGGCGTGCGTCAATCGTGGAGGTTATAGTATGACCTACGGACCAGATTTGTCTCCGGAGACTGGATGCAAGGTTGAGCTGATTCACGAGCTCCACAAGAGGTGGGAGATCGAGGACAAGCGGCGAAGGAGTGATCGAATCTCGCATTTCGGTGAAATTCTACTTGTTCTTGGAGCGTCCTTTCTCGGCTTTGCATTTACATTCGCGGCTGCTGGTGTCGAAAAGGGATTGATAGATCCCTATTTCTACGGCGGGGCAGTACTGTTCTTCCTGGGAATAGGATTGGTTTTCTTTGTGCCCTTGTTCGTCGAGTTCTTCAAGACTATCCGGACGATGATACGTGATCTTCTCAACTAGGGCATAGTCAAGGCGGGACTTTGGGGCTCCACCGCCGGTCAAGAAAGACGCCCTACAGGATCGCGGAGTTGGGAAGAACCGGAGGCAGTTAGCGTCATCGGGCGAGCATTGAACTCGCGATGGCCAGACACATATCATGGCTGCTTCTTTCTATTCTCATCGGCTCAGTAAAAGCAGATCTCGTAAGACAATCTCAATGGCTGTCCATGCATGATCTGCGTCTTCGGCCTGCATGATTTTCTCATATGGAGGCTTGTCATGGGCGCATATCACCCTTTCCATGTTTTGGACCTCTAGAATCTTCTGAACGGTTCTATCGTTGCCGATTTTGTTCTTGTACAGACCGATGAGTTCTCCTAGCGCAGCGGTTGGTCGTATTGCCGTCTTGGATTTCAGCACTTCCTTTAGCGAATACTCGATGGCTCTAGCTAGCATTACGATGCAGCCATCATAGCACTTCGCAATGTACGAGCGGTATGCCTGAAACAGATAGTAACCAACACGGTCTGGCAATTTCCTCCTTCTCCATGAATCATATTCGCTCACACGGCCATCGCTTAGTGCTGAGCTTGACGCGGAGTTAACGAAACGAGGAACGTAATAGGTCACCTTCTTGGCGACCCCGAATGCGTTCCATTGTCTGCGCGACCATTGATTGCCGATATGACTTGGAACCTCGATCTTGTTGACGTCTGAATTGCGAAGAGACTCAGCTTGCGTGCGGAGACTTGTGATGTATCCCGAGTCAATGATTTCTGCAATGGCAATGGCATTCGACATGGTGGCCGCCAATTCCTCATGCTGTTTGAATACTCTTCCAGCGGTATCATTGAAGAAATCCTGTTTCGCTGATCGGACGGCTTCTCGCACACTTCCGGCCTCTCCAGTTTTCTTGAGTATCTCCTCGATGCCGTCCAGATTGAACTTTCTCGAACGAGACATAACTTCGATATAGTTCTCCTTTCTCCAGAAAGGCTCGCATTCTATTCCGTACTCATTAGCTAGCGATTTCAGTTCTGCCTTAGTGCATACTTGAAGCCTCTGTCTCTTGCTTGCCATTTCCATTCCTTCTGGACATAAGGCCTGTCAGTGAAGATAAGGGTTCTTCTGCGCCATTGAGAAGGAATAGCGTTTCGAGCCCCGAGATCAACCTATTGGTTCCTGCAAGAATGGTCGGCCCACGTCTAGGGGCGGACTGAGGCTGCTCAATCTGGATACCAATAGTAGAAGGCGCCCTTCACCCTTCCTTTGGATGGTACGTCGTCGCACAGTATTCTGTTGATTCTATCGGCGGCGCCGGCCGGACTGAACCCATGGCGCAGGGTCAGGTAGTAGAAATTGCAGTACCAGATGGCCGCGTCATCGTATGCCACATCGAACATAGGAGCTATCACGCCTTTAGCTTTGGTGACCGCCATGAAGGGGTCCATGAACTTCTTCCTCGATAGAGTACAAGCAGAAAGCGTGACGACCTTGCCGTCAAAGCAGGAGTCTGGGAACTCCTCAGCCGCAACACGCCCTAAGGGTAACTCGAATGCGTTCTCGTCAGGGTCCCCATGGCCGGATAGATGGATGAAATCGAATCCGAGAAGGTTTCGCTTCCGTTTCAGATATCCAAGGAACTCGCTCTTCGTGGTGACCTCTCTGAATGCAAGCGCTTTTGGGTTTGTCAGATCGAGGAAGTTGAATAGGATCTCTCCTTCCTTTGCATGCTCGCATTTCGGAACACACTCTAGGATGTACAGGCGGCTTCGGATTCTTGCCATCAGGGACTCCTTCGATCAAAGAACCGACGATTTCCTTCGTTACGGTTAATCATCGTGTTGGCCCGATCATCAAGTTCCAGTCTCTTGATAATCTCCGCGGCCTCGTCGTACCTCGACTGGTGTTCAAGATCCCGTATTAGTCTTAGGAGAATCACGGTTTTTTCATCAGGTTTCCATCCGATTCGTCTTCCGGTTTTGATCTCCTCAAGAATAGTCCCTATTTCACGGTCATCACTGAGGATAGTCTCGATCCTTCTGCTCCTAGCTTCAGCGGCCGATTTCCGAGCGATGAGTCTCTGGGAAATTGCTCTCCTAGTCTTTTGCTCCTTCTCTAGACTACACTGCTTGCATCGTGGCGGTCCGTTTCGCCAGGTGACTGCATAGAGTGCACCAAACAGCATTGCGGCAAGTGCCGTCGGAACGCAAACATTGTTGAGCCATTTGGCCGTACCCGCGTGCAATACAAATATGTTGAATGCCAGGAACGCCATGAGCGTTAGCATGATGCCTGCGCCCAAGGCAGCAAGGGCAGCACTTGGAACGAGTCTCCCGCAATCAACGCAACGGAACCACAAGCTGTATCTCCCTCATTCATTGTGCTTCGGCACGACAGGCGCGACGTTTTTGTAGATTGACTCTAGAAGTGCCGTTAGGGACGCAAGTTCGTTGCGTATCTCGAATATCGCGCACGTGCCTATGGTCTCGTCGTGCTCAGAAGGGCAGAACAATGCGCACTCATTGTCGCACTCACCATCGAACGGGCATCGCCCACCGCTCGTTGTCGTCATGCTACTCATTGCGATATCTGATTCCGTACCTCATTAGGTTACCTCTGATTGGTACTCGACACCGAGTTGGGTGCGAAGATGGCTGTTCTGGCTGTCTGAATCATGTCAACTCCAGTGGATTGACAGACGCCCGTAGTGATGGGGAAGATTCACGATTGGGATGGATGCTAAGTTCGCTCGCTGGTGCATACCATACCGGGCAGATGGGTGATAGATTTGGCCAAGAAACAGAACGAGCTTCTTGACCCCCAGAAGTACTACATCGTTGAGATCGAGGACAGACTGTACATTCCTCCCGAGTATGTCCCCATGTTCGAGAAGAAGGGATGGGAACTGAGTGCATGATCCGAGCCCAGCGGAGGATCCTGCCGCGGAGAGGGTGCTTGTCGGTGCGCTCCGAGTCGTGTGTGAACTGGAGAGTCTGGCTTCTTCCTAGCGGATCACCTTTGATACGGCCAATGCTATTCCGTGGAGTAATTCATCGTCGACTTTTGATCCCTTCCCAACAGTCTGCCTGAATTGGTTTAGGTCGTCAATTTCCTCCTGGTCTAGCAAGGACAGTCTATCCTGATCCTTGGTGCCGAAAGCGAAACACAATTGGTTGCTTGTCAATCCATTCTTCTCTATCAATAGCAACATCGTACCTAGGGCACTAGTCCTGATGGCTCCGTCTCGGGAGAATTTGATTATGCAGTCGATGTGTCCCCAGGTGAGTGAGAAAATAGGGTCATCATCCATTGCATCCTTCTTCCACAAGTATAGATCTGTGCAGACCTGATGGGCATAGAGACTGTAGCCACCTTCTCCCCCTCTTCTTGCGAGCGTGACCTGAAGTGAGTACAAAGGGATTCCCGATTTATTTGCATACTGAACTATTCGTTTTCCATGCTCCCACATCGCCAGTGTCGGTTTCTTAGCTAGTTCATTTGTCCTTTGATTGAAGAATCGATTCTCTTGATCTATCCACTCTTTCTCTTTTTCTTCAATTTCCCACTTCTTCTCGGCTTCGTCAAGGTCATCTCCAAAACCTGGTTCGTACTCAAATGCCTCAACAAACACGCCTTCGTTTGTGAAGAATCCCTTTTTCTTTGGCCGTAGGAATATCTCGTGCAGCTCCCCTTTTTGAATTCGCCTGACATCCTCAACAGCAAGATCAGCTTCTTCTCCCCTCAACATCTCCCTAGCCCATGCTCGGATTGCCTTCTGGGTTTGATTTACCAAGCGCCCCGGGACACTGTGCCTTCCTATCGGCGAACTGCGCAATTCCTCGCTATTGGACATCTAGTTGCTCCACCACTTTTCTGACCAGTTTGGCTTTTAGCTGCTCTAGCTCTATCATCTTGTTCTTCACATCTTCGGCGGACCATTCCTCTCTCTCCCCGGCATCGAAATCCGCCTTGATTTCCAGCATCTTTTCAGCTATGACCTCCACGACGACGGGCCAGTATCCTTTTCGACCTTTGGCATATTCTCTCGAGAATTCCAGGCGACGCCCTTTTAGATTCACGAATGCAATTGCCTGGCTGATGTCCACATATGCTTCAAGGGAGTCTTTGTGCTCTGGCTTCTTGAACCACTGAATCGCGGACAATCCAAATGATCCTTCGCCTCCGCCCGTGCCTTCCTCATCCTTTGTTTCGCCTCCTCCTGACCGTTTTCTTATCGGTTTTCTTGGTTCTAGCTCGCAATACAGCAATCGGCGCATTTTGATGGGGTTTCCTTCATTGTCCACTAAAGGCTGTTTTTCCCTGTCAAACAGGCTTATCTGAACCCAGTGGACGCCCGGCGGTTGATGCGGCTCAAAGGAAACAAAGGAATCGATCTCCTTCGTGTCGGGGTTTTCTGGAGTGCCACCATGCAAAACAACACCTTCCTCATTGAATTGAACAACAACTGGCGTCGGATCGAAATGCTCGATGTTTGCGATGACCAAGGTCTCCGTTGGAGTGGGGTTCATGATCACCGCCTTTATCGGAGCTTTCTCTCCTCGCTCGTATCTTCTATTGTCGAATTCTACTCTGCTCAGATACACATAATCTTTGGGAGAGGTTACGACTTTCCTGCCTTGAGAAACGCTCTCCTTTCCGAAGAATCCGAACTCAGGCACATATTCCAGCGCCTTGTTGAGAACCGCCAGTATCTCCATAGCCTCCTCATGTTCCTTCTCTGTAACTCTCTCGCCGCCAGCCCGAAGAAACGGTTGGACAAAATCTTTGACGATTGTGCGCAGTTCTCGTCGGACCGCCTTGTACGTTGGGTGACTATATTGATAGCCAGTATGTTGTGCGTTCTCGGCTTCTCGTAGGAATGGTTCTTCAGAAGAGCACATTGCGTCACAGTATCCAAAAATCCTTTTTCTTATGGCTTCGGGGATCTCTTCTGGGAAATCGATAAACCTTGTGATCGTCTGCTTACCATTCTTCACTACTGCAATGCCTCTTCTCCTGTCTTCTTCAGGGAAGGGCTTCTTGGCCAAGGATATATTGAGATTCCTCAGCTCCCCTAGTCTCTGGCTCTTGCTTCGTATGACTACTGAATTCTTCACTAGGTGAGCTTTCTCCAAACCTTGTGAGGAGTCTAGCTCCGGAGTTTCGGGAGGATGCACAACATATCTGTCAGGTCTTCCAGCCTTCTCCAAGATGTACTGGATAACGGCACCCTGGCGAAGCAGTCGGAACCATCTCTCCTGAAGTTCCTCAACTATTTCCTTTGGTACAATCAACTGCGAATGAACGGCGTCTACAACATCATATGAAACCAATTCGGTGCCCGGTGCCGAGAGTTCCGAATCGAATTCTGGCGCAGATCTCCATTGCCAATCTCCTCCCACTCGTTCCCAGACGGACGCAGAGTGTCGTTTGTCTGGCAGTGTCGTCCTCACAACCATTCGAGTTCCCGAGAGAAGTTGAAGAGCCTTTCCCATCCCTCTCGATCCGAGGGCCATTCCGCCCTTGGCGGTATATCCCATGTTGTGGAAGCATCCCCATGCGCATTCGGAGTTTGTACATTCCGAACCATCAGGTCTTATTCCCCAGTTGCATTCTCGGCAATGACCCATTCCGAGTGTATTGAAATCTCGATGGTGCAGAATCCTCTTGTCTGCGTCATACTTGACTACGATCTTCATCTCTTTTACCGGTGTCTCTGCTCTGTAGGCGTCGAAGCTGTTCTGTCCGTTCTCTTGGAGTATTCCAAATGCATGCGTATCATAGGAATCAACATAGCCCTTCCACACATGGTGTTTGTTCACCTGTGGAGTATGCCACTCGAGTTTTGCCTCGGCTTTTCCAGAAGTATCCAATCAACCACCACCGAAATGTGAATTCGAATACTGGCTATTTGAAGGTTCGTTTGAAGAGGATTCACTCGAATCATCTTTATTAGCTGTCTCTGCTATCAGAAACTCGCCCGGTGAAGTGAATGCCCGAAGATTACGATACTCAACAAACCTTAGTCGGCAGAGTCGCAACGGATGCAAGTGGCCGCTACGACAAGATTCTCTCTGACTTGACGGCCGCATTCGCAGCCTACTCCGAGAAGATCGAGGACACGAAAGTTGCATTCTCTCGGATGAGTGTGGAAGACCTAGCAAGCGTGTTGCTGAGTCACCCGATGGTTCTGAAGCCAATCCTTATACTGGCATGCGTTGGCGGAAGTAGAGCTATTCAGCGTGATCTTGGCTTGAAGAGCATTGATACATACAATCCGAAGCTAGACAAGGAGTTGGCAAGACGACTCGCCGCTTATCTTCTGCCGCTACTACCTGAGTCAGCTACCATCACCGCAATCGCACAGCTTGACAGGACAGAATATGTGGACAAGGAGATTCGGGCATCCAAAGGCAGATGGGAGAAAGTAGTCCTCGAGAAGCTTGCCGGAATGTATGGTATTCCGTTTAAGAAACGACGGTTCACTCACAATAACGAAGACTACGAGATAGATGCTGCAGCACCTGTCTCTGGCAGTATCGGGATCGGAGTAGACATAAAACGGATAGAGGCAACGAGGGATTTACACAAAAGGTGCGACGAGATTGCTGGCAAGGCGAGGGCTCTCAAGAGCGCATTCCCAGGTGCGAAGGTTGCTGCAATAGTCTACTATCCATTCAACAAAGATGATATAAGGAGCAGGCTCGCTGGTTCTGACCTGGACAAGGTGGTTTTTGCCGACAGTAATGAGGAGTCAATTGAAAGAGCCGCAACAGAGCTTCTGCACGCTCTGCCTATCTCTCAGCGGTGATCTTGCACTTCCGGAATAGATTTGCTCCCTGGGACTCGATTCTTCTCCTGGCCATGTCAAGGTACTTCGGGTCGATTTCCACACCTATGCTGTTTCTTCCAGTCATCATTGCCGCCAGATTCGTGGTGCCCGTGCCAGTGAAAGGATCTAGAACCGAATCACCTACGAAACTGAACATACGAATGAGTCGCAATGGGATTTCCAGAGGAAAGGGGGCGGGATGCTTCTTGGTGCTCTCTCCCGGAATACCTGACCATATCTGCTGATACCACTGCTTGTGCCTGTCTGCAGGCACTATGCTTAGCAGCCTGGTCTTAGTGTCTGGTTTTCTATATGCTCCTGGCTTTCTCTCCATCAAGATGAATTCCACATCATTCTTGATTACTCCTCCAGGCTCGTATGGCTTGCCGAGAAATCCTCCTCCATTGCCCTCTGCCTCGAAGGCGGCGTTTGCGATCTTGTACCAGAATATTGGCGCCAGATTGTCATATCCCAGTCTCCTACAATGGCTCTGGATATCCGCATGAAGCGGGAAGACTTGATGTCGGCCATGCTTTCTGCGGCTCAGACAGACATCTCCGACAACGACGACAAGGCGCCCACCTTCCACAAGGACCCTGAAGCATTCTGACCAGGCTCTGTCGAGTTGCTTGAGAAACTCTTCGTACTCAGCGATGTAGCCCAGTTGACCATCGACCTCGTTGTACTTCTTTAGTGTCCAATAGGGCGGTGAGGTGACAACAAGGTGCACTGATTCGTCATCAATCCTATTCAGGTCTCGTGCATCTCCTAGCACGAGTCTATGCTCAGTAGGGAGAACAGCAATCTCCTCATCCACTGCTGCCAGGAACGACGGATCCTTGCTGGCTTTCGGTATGAAAAGGTCCACCTGTCTCGGGGTCATGTCTGAGGGCAAGCCGCATGACTTTGACAGTCTGGCAACTGACATCTCGATCTCGTCATAGCCAGTGCTTGTACTTGAAGTGTTTGCAGAAGTACCTGAAACTGTATTCATATCTACTCAACCCTTCTTTCCACTCGGATGCTTGCCATCGGCAAGATGCCTATCGAACAGCTCGCACCATCTCCTCTGGGAATTTCGCTGGATGGAGAAATTCAACTCCTCTCCTCGATTTGGGATTGCAGACAAACCAGCTTCTGGTAAATCTTATCCATTCTTTTCCCGTGAGGTCATTGAGTGTGTTTCTGGGATGATGATTGCCATTTGGACTCTCGGAGGACTCCTTTCCAGCCTTGTCAATCAATGTCTTCTGGTCACTGGGTTCAGTCAAAAGAATCACCTACGCCGTTCCTTTCTTGTTCTTCCGAGGAACATTCCAATATGGTGATTTACACCGAGGACATACTCTTGGATCTATTCCGAACCTCTGGGGAATCCATTCATGTCGACAGCGCTCGCATCGACAACCTTCTACGCGAATGCTTATCTTAGCCACGAGGTTGAATTACCTGCGAGTATATTAATGTTAAGTATATTACTCCAAAGTATCTGACCCGAATATATGGAACAGGGTTTGAACGGCTATCTAGGACATGATGGCGTGAGATGGACCGCATGGAGCAGTTCTTTGGCTACAAGTAGTGTGAATCCTCAATAACTAGCCTTGTTATTCTAGAGCATATGGTTAGGATCCCGTTGGGGAGTGATGGCGAACCTCGCCCCGACCTGCTGATCAAGAAGCAGCGCACCTGCTGTCCCATTGAGAACGATACTCGATGCAAATGGGATATCCCGTACCATCAGTAGTGGTTGTGTCTTCAACGGAGATTGATGCTGTTCAGAGGCAATGAGATGCAAACCGTGATCCGCACATTGAACAGGATTTGAACCTAGATATCCATCGGCAATGTCGCAGACAGAATTTGGGCAAACCGCGTTAGCGACTACGGTTCGCTGACGGTCAGATTTGAATAGTGAGAATGCGTTTCCGAAATCAGGTCTCCTGATCCTCAAGAGTCCGAGACACGCCGAGGCCGTACAGGTAGTGAGACCTCAGAATTGCCTGCAAGTCGGAGGGATGGCTGTAGCAGCTCGTTCAATGGAGTCCAATTTGGTGTTTGTGGGGTATGTTGGGCCGACCGACCGTGAGTACGCAGAGATATGTGGGAGTAGACTCAGGAATGCAGGTTTGCAGGTGATTGTCTCGGAGAATGAATATGCGACCGAATACATCCGAAACAAGCTGAAGAAGGAATTGAACAATGCAGCGATCTTTGTGGCCATACATTCGAAGTCTAGTCTTGACAGCGCTTGGCTTCATCAAGAACTCGGCTATTTCCTTGGCAAGACGAGGGGGAGCACGCGCAACCTGCATATAGTCTCAAGCAAGGTTGTGCAAGTCAATAATCCTCGCAAGATGGGATTGCTGGCGAACTACGAATGCCTCCCAATTCGAAGGCTCAGGAGGTCAAAGGCTTGCTTCAGCAAGCCCGAAATGTCTGAAGCAAATGAACACACCCTGGAGACAGCACTTGACAGAATCACCATCAAGCTCCTAGATGAAGGGGTGATTAAGGGCCGCCTTCATGCCACGGCGCATTCTGAACGTACAGTTCGAATGAGATGGGAACTTCCATGCTGCGGAGTCATGAGAACAATTCCAATCCCAATTCGAAGAATGCATAGTGCACATTCCTTGTGCATACTCAGCAATGCCAGGTGTCCGGAATGTGGTGAATTCTATGGCATTGATCGACTGAGTTGGGATCTCATACCCACTGACGATGAGAATGCAGCAGCGGCTGCTATTCCAGATAGAACTACCATCCTAGAGCTGGACATGTCGGACAGGGAAATTGCTCTATTTCAGGAGAGCTTGATTCGAGATGGCTATCTTCGGCCCCCCAAAGGAAGCCATAATGAGGCCAAGGGTGGTTAAGGTGAACGTCGGAAGGGTTGCCGTGGCAGGTCAGGCGACAAAGGGAAGAAGGAGGAAAGCAGACGATCTCTCGGTTGGTGAACTGGCGCTCAGCTTGATACACTTGTCTGGCGGCGTCGTTCCCGGTGCTCTGTACATGCAGAAGATGGCTTTCCTAGCCGGATTTGAAGGAGGCAATGCAACAGCTGATCTCAGAAGGAGGCTAGGCTACAGACCATTGAATTTCGGGCCATTCAGTGAAACCCTTCGCCATGAGATACAATCACTTGGTGAGAAGAAACTCGTTATCTCCAAAACCCAATTCACAGACAAGTACAACAGGGAGATATTCTATCTCTCGGATAAGGGTCGAGATTGCGCGCAGAGAATCCTGAACGATCTAGATGAGGAATCCAGAGACTACTTGGTGAAGATCTGCAGCGCTGCGAAGCAGCTCGGATACTCTGGCCTGCTAAGGTATGTATACAGCAACTATGAGCGATTCACATCGAAATCAGAGATTAGGGATGAAGTGTATGATTCGTTTCTTTACTAGGAACTCGAGATCGGAGGAATGAAATGAGGATTCAGGCCAAGCTGCTCTACGATGATATGTTCGCGAGCGACTATGGTCCGCGGGTCTGTGAGGTTAAGGTGGGCGGCAAGAGCTTCGAAACTCCAACACGAGCCTTGTCAAGCCAGGATGCAAGGGCTTTCATGAAGACATCCGTGGTCCTGAGTCCGTTGTCAAACCCGGTGTATGAGCATGTCGCCGCGTACTCAACGTCTGAGTTTCGACAGCTCTCGCGGAAGAACGGAAAGCTTGCTGAGGAGATCGCCAAGATAAACACTATCAAATCAAAGCACAAAGACAAGTTGAGTCTCTTCTTTCCGATTCGCAGAAAGCGAGATGAGTACCTGGAAAAGGACGAGCTAATTAGTCTCGTGGACCTTCAGGTTCTTGCAGGGTTTGATCTTGTCTCAGTTCCAGACTACTGGCGACGGGGCGAGGACATCGGCACTACCGTAAGGCAGATAGATACGCTCTGCGAAAGGGCCGCGAATTTTGGCAAATTGGGAATCCCTTACGTTGACCTAAGGAGACAGCCAGAGAGCTTGGTGGCTATGGTTAGGAGATTGCAGGACGGAGGGCATCCTGTAATTGGTCTTGAGTATGCCCCGATAGTTGAGTACTATCCCGTCTATCGGAGGCTTGCACAGATAGTCTCCAAATCTGAGAGGACTCTGTTTCATATGAGTCATATAGAGCCTCGCATAGGTAAGAACGATCCACGTGTCTCACCAGCTGTGTTTGCGGGGCTTTTTGGGATTGACTCAGTTTGTGTTGCTGTTGCACCTCCTCTTGGAGGGGGCGCTGGCAAAGTTGAATCGGTGAGGCGTTTCTCGCCTGTGACTGCGGGTCTTCTGAACCAAGGTGACTACGCACAGTATGGCCTTCTGGGAACGTCAGACTGCACATGTCCGGTTTGCCGTGGAATGAAAGTCCAAGACTACTACAACAAATACTCGCATCGTCCTGCTGCGAGATCTCTCGACCGAATGGATGCCGGCTACTTCCGTCAGGTTACGAAAGTCCACGAAGCATTCTCCTCTCTTGGTGAAATGAGCCTCGTTCGGAAGCACGTCAGGAATGGCGAGTTTCAGAGTCAGTATTTGAACAAGAGACGCGATTTGAAGCTGGCAGTTGACAGTCTCCCATGATTCGACTGAGGCATCGGTAGTTGAACCATCACAGAGCCAGATGCAGAGGACACAGAATCGCGTTGAGGCCAATCCTGTGGGTGCATGCAATGGGATGTGAACCTGATAGCTAGCATCACAGTCAATTGAGTCGCGATGGTTAATTCCTACTAGTTCACCCGATTGATTGAGAGGCGCTGGCTATGGTGTCGAGCACGAAACTTCGCATCAATGGTGTCTCACAATCGGAGGCGGAGGACCCCACAGTTCCTCCGCCATTATCAGGTCGGAGAACGTGCCATGCAAGAAGGGAGACAGCAGCAACCTTCATATTCATTGTACTCCTGCTGTAGTACAGTTCAGACCAGCCGACGCCGCGCCATGGGAGGCCAATCGGAGCTCACAAGTCGGCCAGAGCTGGAAAGGCGTGACGATCTAAGGGGAACGATCACGGTAGGAGCAGCATCGAAGTGGTAGAATGGATCGCATTCATCATCTTCTGACAGAGCTTTGTGAGGAGATTGAGAAACAGATCAAGCCGAATCTGTGCGGCCTCAAGGGCCTGATTATCCGCGGCTATCTTCCCCAGATTTGGGTTTTCGAGACGGAGCATGGCGCGTGCACTCTGTTCCTGGACACCGAGGGCAACGCCCGGGTATTCCCATGGGCCGATCAGAGCAGAGATGTGACGATCCGGTGGAAACACGACTCCCTTGTGTCTGTCCTCGAGTCAAGGAGCCGCAGCTCCATCTCGGACGGCGACTATCCAGATATCTTCGTTCAGACAGAGAAGGGACGGGCTGCCTTCAACTATCTCAAGAAGGAGATCGGGCTCTGACAAGTGATTGGTGTCATCTGTCACAAGAAAAGCCTCATTTGGTCTATCTCAATTTGAAGACGCGGGACAACCCACT
>Ga0315279_10003572_pt1 | contig 21537 bp, 11 predicted proteins | sample YL17G06_20_MG_FD_203694 | JGI IMG/M metagenome (GOLD analysis project Ga0315279, IMG submission 203694) | Sediment microbial communities from Yellowstone Lake, YNP, Wyoming, USA - YL17G06_20 | ecosystem: Environmental > Aquatic > Freshwater > Lake > Sediment | place: USA: Wyoming | collected... | reverse complement strand
CGATCAAGAAATCCGAAGACATAAAGGTGGTCCTCCCGCAACCTTAAAGGCGCCTCTAAAAATTGCTGATGATGTCATTGCGAGAAGCGTAGCGACGAAGCAATCTTCCTATTCTATACGAAAAACGCGGGATTGCTTTGCTCCGCTCGCAATGACAGACGCGTTTTTCGAATTTTTAGAGGTACCTTTAAGATAATCCCGCAAGAACCATGCCGCGAGTTAAAATGTGTTTCATGGGAGTAAAAAAAGTATTAAAATCCGTGGTGGCTGGTAGAGACGCATAATAATGCGCCTCTACCAGCCGCCTGCCTGCCCTGAATCCCCCCCAAAATCCCGATAATCAGCTTTACATCCCACTGCCTTTCTTTCTATTTTAACCACAGAACGCAGGATTGATTTTCCCCTGCCGCGAGAGTACAATCAGGTTTGCTTCACGATAACGGGAGGTATTGCCGTGCCGGATTCCGCCGCTCCCAACACTACGCCCGGATCCACCATTGCCTGCAAGCAATGCGGCGCCATCCTTGCCTTTGCGCCGGGCACGACCTTGCTGACCTGCCAGTACTGCGGCTTTAAAATGGAGATCGCGCAGACCGGAGGCGCGCAGATCAAGGAATTTGATTTTGACGCCGCGCTGGCGCAGGGCCAATCGTCGCAGCTGACATCCGCGGCGGCGACCATCACCTGCGACCATTGCGGCGCCGCAACATCGGTGCGGTCCGATATCGTCACCGACGCCTGCCCGTTTTGCAATTCGCCCATCAAAAACACGCAGCCTAAAACCGAATCCACGATTTCGCCGCACTACCTTCTTCCGTTCGGCATCGACGAACCCAAAGCCCGCGGCGCATTTCGTCAATGGCTTAAAAAACTCTGGCTGGCGCCCAATGATCTCAAACGCAATGCCGCGGGAAAAACCTTTCAAGGCGTCTATATTCCCTTCTGGACCTATGATTCAAAAGTCGACACCCGATACTCAGGCGAACGCGGCGTCGATTATTATACCACGGAATCCTATACCGCCACGGTGAATGGCCGGCAGGTCACGCGCACGCGTCAGGTGCGTCATACGCGCTGGTCGCCGGCTTCCGGCGGCGTGGCGAACGCCTTCGATGACGTGCTGGTCGCCGCCACCACCTCTTTGCCGAAGGACAAGCTGGACAAATTGGAGCCTTGGGACCTGCCGCGGTGCGTTCCATTTGACGAACGGTATATGGCCGGGTTCCGGTCCGAACGCTACCGCATCGACCTGCGCCAGGGCTTTGAAATAGCCAAAGTGAAGATGCAGCCGGAAATCGATTCGACCATATGCCGCGATATCGGCGGCGATCATCAACGGATCCATTCCAGGGATTCCCGGTATCATGATATAACATTCAAACATATTCTGCTTCCCATATGGGTGAGTGCATACGCATATAAGAGCAGGATATTCCAATTTCTCGTGAACGCGCGCACGGCGGAAGTCCAGGGCGAATGGCCATACAGCGTGCCTAAAATCGTGGCGCTGGTCATCGCCGGGCTGGCGGTGGTGGGGACGGTAGTATATTTCTATATGCGGTCCCAGGGATATATTCCTTGAATTGTACTCGTACTCTTACTCTTGCTCTTGCTCGTACTCGTATTCCATTATGATTTAAAGGCACCTCTAAAAATTCGAAAAACGCGTCTGTCATTGCGAGCGGAGCGAAGCAATCCCGCGTTTTTCGTAGAGAATAAGAAGATTGCTTCGTCGCTACGCTTCTCGCAATGACATCATCAGCAATTTTTAGAGGTGCCTTTAAGAAAATACCGAGTAAGAGTACGAGCAAGAGTACGAGTACGAAAAGAAATATTGACATAAGGAGGCATCATGGGCTTATGGGACAAAGTTCGCGGGCAATTGCGCTCCGTCATCCAATGGCAGGACCCGGACCCCAATGCGCTTTTCTGGCGCTGGTCGGAAAACGGGGATGAAATCAAAAACGCCAGCAAACTCATCGTGAATCCGGGGCAGGGCTGCATTTTCGTCTACGAAGGCAAGGTCAAGGCCGTTCAAACCGATCCCGGCATGATCGACCTTTCAACAGCCAACATCCCGTTCTGGACGACCATCTCACGCATCATGCAGGCGTTCATCAGCGAGCATAAAGTGGGGATCTATTTCTTCAAAACCGTCAAGGTCCTCGACCAGAAGTGGGGCACGACCTCCATGGTCAAATACGAAGACCCCAAATACAAATTCCCCGTGGGCCTGAAGGCCTTCGGCAACTTCAGCTTCCGTATTGCAAAGCCGGAGGAATTTTTCGTCAATGTCGTGGGCGGTAGCGATACCTATACCGTCGACGATTTCCGCATTGTCATGAATGCGCGTATCGTGCAGCCCCTTACCGACCATCTGGCCACTTCCAAATTCACCTATACCGAAATCGACGCCAATCGCGAGGAACTGGCCCAGGGACTTTCACAGAAGCTTGCCGTGGAATTCACCAAACTCGGATTTGCCATCGATGACTTTCGCATCGAGGGCACGAGTTTTGATGACAATACCATGCGGCGCATCAACCGCATCGCCGATATGTCCGCCGAAGCGCAGGCAGCTACGGCCGCGGGCGTGAACTTCGCGCAGCTCCAGCAGTTGGAAGCCATGCGCGACGCAGCGCGCAACGAAGGCGGCGCCGCGGGTATCGGCGTTGGCGTGGGCGCCGGCATAGGCCTGGGACAGATGATGGCAGGCGCCATGACCGGCGCCGCCGGATCGCCGCAGGCGGCGAATGATCCCATGGCAAAACTGCAGAAGCTGAAACAGATGCTGGATTCCGGGCTGATCAATCAGGCGGAATTCGAGGTGAAGAAAAAACAGATTCTGGACACAATGTGATAGGGGAAAGAGAAAACCGGTTTAGCCACGAATCTGCACGAATCAGCACCAATGAATGCCGGAATGCAAACCGGTTCGCATTCGTGAATATTCGTGCAGATTGGTGGCCAATCTTGCTTTTCAGGACTTCGATCCTGCCGGCAGAAGGGTCGGCTATGAAGCCAGCTTCAATTCCCGCGGAAGCGCGCATGCGATCGTTGTTCTTCCTCGCAGCCGTTGCAGTGATCTGCGCATCTTCCTCCCATGCCATCACCGTCGCCAAATCCGGCGGTGATTATCCCACTATTGCCGCGGGACTCAATGCGGCGAATCCCGGCGATACGGTTTTTGTAAAAGCTGGAACCTACAACGAATTCGTCACATGGCCTAGAAGCGGGACCTCAGGCAGGCCGATTGTGCTGAAGGCATTCGGCGACGGCCCCGCGAAGATAGACGGTTCAGGATTGACGGCAACGCAGAATGCCGCCGAACTTCTTATCATCGATACTAAAAGCTATATTGCCGTCATCGGAATGGAGATTTGCAGTGCCACGACGGCTTCCGGTTCTATTTTCCTCAAGGGAATCCAGGTCCAGGGCGCATCACAGCACATCCTGATAAAAAAATGCAAGGTGCACGACATTACGACCACCAATACCACCACGAACGCCGGCGCGAATGCCATCGGCGTTTTCGGGACCAACGGCTCGAATTCCATAACCGATCTGCTGATTGACTCCTGCGAAGTGTACGGCAACAAGACGGGTTACAGCGAGGCGATTTCGATTGACGGCAATGTCGATGGTTTCCGGGTCAGCCATTGCCATGTGCATGACAATAACAATATCGGCATATTAATTGCAGGATATTATGGTGAAAGCCCGAACGCCGCAACCGACCAGGCGCGGCATGGCGTCATCTGTGATAACCGTGTGGAGCGGTGTTCATCGTGCGATAATCCGGCGTATGCCGGAGATTGCTCCGCAGACGGCATCTATTCCGATGGGGGAGGGAAATCGGTTTTCGAGCGGAACATCATTTCCGGATGCGATATCGGGATGGAGGCCGGCGCGGAGCTCGCGGCGGCCATGGATGACAGCATGATCGTCCGCGATAATCTTATTTACAACTGCAATACCGGCGGCATGTTTATCGGCGGCTATGCCGCAAACCGCGGATGGACGATGCATTGCCGCGTTGAGAACAACACGTTGTATATGAATGACGCACAGGGGACCGGCAGCGGGGAATTCCTCATCCAGAAAGCGCATGATAATATCATCCGCAATAATATCTTCTATTCTTCCGCGCAAAAGCAGGCCATCAGCAACGCATTCAATTCCACCTATTGCTATAATAACACCATTGCTGATAATCTTTATTACAGCATTTCCGGAGGAACGGGGATCGCCGGCGTCAATCTTGATTCCCATGCCACGACGGCCGATCCCGTATTTGCGCATGCGGGGACGGATTTCCATCTTACCAGCGGATCGCGCGCGCTTGATGCATGTGACCCGGGCTATGCGCCTGCGCAAGGGGAGCTTGATATTGATGGAAACCCGCGCAAAATCGGCAACGCGGTTGATATCGGTGCATATGAGTTCGCGGGATCGAACGTTCTTTTTGCCGGGATAGCGCGGTATCACCGGGTGCGACATGACCTCCCGCGCCTTTGCATCTCCATGCATTCCCCGAATCCGGCGCAGACCCTTGTCGTTCGCGAGCAGCAGAATATCCTGAGGATTAACGGCAGTACGGTCGCGGGTACGCCATGAAGCCGGGATCAACCACCAATGTCCGAGTCTTCTGATGCGTGCATCCAGTCTTTTTCATTGCACAAACGATTCTTTTTCGCCCGCCTTGTGGCATTGTTGCCGGTCCTCCTGCTACTTCTGGTGGAAGCCGGTCTCCGCATCTTCTCCACCTGAACATGCGACCCCGTTGCTATAAAAACCCTTTAAAGCGCCCGATTCGTGCCTTGGCTTCGTCGTTCGGATGCAAGATTGGCCCCCTTCCGCCGTTAATTGCCTTTAACAGTGCCGAAAATATATATTTCAATAAGACTTATATATTCTAGCTATATTTAATTAAAAATATAATTTAAGACTACAAATAAATATGCCAGATTATATTTATTTTCATAAGACATCATTATAGCAACAAAAACAGGATAAATATGAAAAAGACTGCAAAAAAATCCGATCTTTGGGACACTTTAGGTCCATTTTCATCGCCAACAACCTCAGGGACACTTGAAGAGCGCGTTGATTCCATTCCAGATGATATTATACCCGAATCCAGCATGCCTATCGGGGTGTATGTCCAGGAGGCATACAATATCGCCCTTTATGCCGAGGATGACAAAGAGCTTTTTAAAGCAAAAGGGTTTGATTGGCGCATCGTGGAGGAGCTTCCCAAGCGTATCGAATTGCTCAGAAAATATGAAGCATTATGGTGGAAGGAGCGTTTTGGTTTGCCTTTGTGGCAGAGAGAACTCAATACATGGCTGGCTTTTTCAAAAAAAATAAAGAACGAAATAATACGCGACCTGGAATTCGCTTTTCCCGACGATACCGACGTCCGGAAAATAGTGAAGAAAATTCGAAAGGGGAGCGGTAATTTCGACATACTTGACGACCTCTCCTTTCTGCACGCCATGGCGGATAAATATTCGCAAGGACTGCGCGCAATAGGCTCCCGTTCCGAAATCGTAAGCGAACTTGCCCAATGCCTTGAAAAACTTTCCCATCTCATGGCGGTCCAAAGCGTCGATGACGGGAATTCCCTCCGCAAACGCAACTGCGCCTATGTTTTTTGCGCGGCGGGCCTCGAAGCATTGCGGCGCTGCGCCTATTATGCCTTGTGGGACAATAAAGAACGGCTCAAGGGCTATTCAAGCGAATATTTCCGCAAATCCGCGAGAAAAAAGATAAACGCCCAGGAAAAGACGGACCCAAACGAAAACGCAACGGATGCAAAGAAGGAAGAATGATCGTCCACGAAGGCGCACGAAGGTACACAAAGAATACAGGCGGGCTGTGCCTTGCTTTATGATACTTCCCGACGCCGGCCCGAAAAGCAATGCTGAAATCTCCGCTATAATAATATTTTCAAATCATCCAAGAATTCTGACCCCGGTTCAACACCGGTAACCAGCAGGTAATCTCGCGCGCGGGTGCAGGCGACATACAGCAACTGCCGTTCAGTGTTGTATACTTCCTCCAGATCGGCATCGTCACCGACATTCTGAATACGCTCTTGCAGAGGAACAATCTCATCATCGCATGCCATGACAGCTACAGCGCGGAATTCAAGGCCTTTGGCGAGGTGCATGGTGGCAATTGAGATATACCCAATAACAGGCTCCGCAGTTTCATCAAGGATTTTATAGGACTTCCCCGATTTCTTTACGGCATCTTTCGCTCGCGGCAGTTCGTTTTCAGAACGAACAAATAACGCCAATTCATGCGGTAACACACCATCAGAAATGCGCTTCGTAATCCATTCCGAGATATGTGAGATTTCTTTTTCCTGCGATTGGAGCACGGATATTATCGGGGCAGGACCGTTAAATACCGAGATTGTGCCTTTGCGCTCTTCGGTATTTCCGTCAACATCGGCCATTTCAGGGCCGAGTAGACGGTCGGCTTGCACGCGAATCTGATGAGAAGTGCGATAGTTTATCCGCAATGTTTTCGAGCGGCCGCGAACTTCAACGCCAAGCGCTTTCCATGAAAACGGTTGCTGGAAAATGCGTTGGCCAAGATCGCCGGCAAAAAATAATTCGTTATCGTGGTTTGCGCCCAGTGCGGCAAAGAAACGTAATTGCGGGATACTGACATCCTGCGCTTCATCAATTACGGCAAATTCAAACGGCCGATTCTTTATTGAAGAAACTTTCTCAGATAACCTGCTGAACAAGTCAGCGTAGGTGATTAAACGTTTTTCGGAAATTGCTTTGCGTGCAGATTCGAAAATAGCCCAAAGAACCTTCCTTTGTTTTTCAGGCAATCTTGTTTTTCGGCCAAGCCGTACAACATCCCGGTATTCTTCCCATGTCCTCAACTGCCATGCATCCACGACATGGTGCCATTCCGAAAAAAGAAAAGAAATGCTGAATTTATGCCCTTGGATTTCCTTTGAGGATTGTTCAATTATTCCTCTGATTTCCGATTCCCGGCACAAACGACATTCTCCGATATTGAGCCTATAGAGGCGTTTGCCAAGATTATTCATTGCATACACTTCAAGACGTTCACCGATGCGGGGAGAATGCTTGAGAAGCACTTTGAGCTTGTTTCGGAGCGCATTGGCAAGAGGTTCAGAGAAGGTAGCGAGCAGAATGCGGGCATCAGGATGCTTTTTAGCGAGAAATACTGCCCGGTGAAGCGCAACAATGGTCTTTCCTGTCCCTGCAGAGCCGGATACGCGGGCAGGGCCGTTGAAATCTTTTTCTATAAGTTGTTGCTGATCCGGATGCAGAAATACCGACCATTTTTCCCAAGGAAAATCCAACGCCTGTTTGAGCTCTTCGATATTCTGCATAACCCTGAAACGCCGTTTGGCGTCAGGATGTTCAAACGGGTCAGCGGCAGGGGCAACAGGCAGGGGCGCTTTGGGCGTTCTTCCAGTTGCCAGGTCAAGCAATGCCTCCGCAGCTTCGGCAGGAAGGTGTTCGGCAAGCTCAAGAAGGGTGTCTTCGGTGGCGGCTTTGACATCCTTCAGCCATTCCTGAGGCACACCGAAGCCGAGCAGCTCATCATCAGTTTTCCTGGCAAAAAGTGGCGGTCGCTCTATTTCAGCATATGTGTATTGGGGAACAACCACCTGCTTGATGGTTTCGCGGATTTCAACAAGCTGGGCGGCTCCCGTAGCGGGATGCCTCTCGACTTTTCTGTTCCGTGCCCATTCATATGCTTTGTCATGATGGTCGACATAGCACAGTAGAATGCTCGCTTCGGTTTTGTGAACAATCAGGCGGAGATCCATGTTCACGCTAATCGACCAGAAATTAGGGTCGCGTGCCTTGTCCAACCGGTGGAACCGCATGCCGGGGCTTGTGGGATTGGTTTGCAAGTCAAAGGCCGTGGTCTTGACCGCTTTCTGCTCCTGGCCGATGAGGCGGGCAAGGCTTGCCGTGAATGTATCGGCTATGCGGAATTCCATGTGAATTCAGGTTCCGAGGATAAACCGGGCGCGTTCATGTCGTAACATTTCATAAGGTGACATGAATTTGATATTCAGCCCAATACAAACTTCGGGGATTTTAATTTTTTTCAATGATTGAGATGCTTTTTCATGAGTAACGACGATATGGCCAAGAGCCAGTGCGTGAGCAACAAGGTAATAATCGGCTACCTGAAGAAAAGTGTTTACTGCCGCCGGCTCATATTTCTGTCCCATGACCCAGGTGCTGACATTGCGCAGCGAAGGAAGGATAGCCGCATCGGGTTTGACAAAAAACGTTGAGCCTTGTTCTTCTGCCCATTCCGAAAGTTCATCTGATCCTGCCTCAATCTCATCACCAACCTTTTCGATGCTGAACACTTTGCTTACGGAATTTTGCTCAATCAGCCAATCCCAGAAAGCAGGACAGAAGTCGAAGCCATAATGAAGGTTCTTAGCTTGTATAAACACATTCGCATCGAGAAAATATGCCATTATATCACACCCAGTCTATTCCCTAACTCACGGAATGTTTCGAATTTTGAAAATCCGAGAAGTTGAAAAGCATCACGATGTAATGTCTGCCCCTCCAAAGTGCTGATAATCAGGGCTCGTGCGAATCGCCTGCTTATTCTTGCCGCCTGCGTAAGATAAAAATTTCCACCTTTACCTTTTATAATGGCGAGCAGGCGGTCCAATTCATCCTTATACGCACTATTAAAATCATCCATCGACAGAAAACCAAGGTCTAACATGCGCCTCAATATTACCAAGGTGCTTACTTTGTAATACCGGGCCAAGCGGTCAATCTGGTCTGAAACTTCCGCATTCGGGTAATAATTTTTCTGCAAAGACTCAAATGGGACAAGCATTTCTGCCGCGACAAGGTTACACCATTTTTCTACCGCATTGGATGGAAATGTGCTCGGACCGACATCGGAAAGGCCCGTCTTTCCAAGCCAAATATGAGCGAGTTCATGCGCAAGAGTAAACATTTGGGCTGATTTTGTATCAGTTCCATTGATAAAGATGAGCGGAGCCATTTCATCGGAAAGGGCAAATCCTCGAAATTCCTCATGATCAAGCTTGCGGCGCGTATTGCTACCGACAACTCCGCTGACCATTACCAGAATTCCTGCGTCATCAGCCTGGGCAATGAACTGCCGCAAGGCTTCTTCCCAAGTCGGAAGTTGGCGCCGGAACTCAACATCGAACTTAAGCGTTTTCCGTATCTTTTCGGCAACAACCTTTGCATTATTATTCAGGGACACGGAACCGACATGTGGACACGGGAATTCCCTGATAGACCTCGAAAAGTCACGATACCATTCCTGCCGCTGCTGACAAACGTAAATTGTTTCAAGTAGATCCGGACTTGGTTGACCAATGTGGATATTTCCGGTTGTACGAAAATCAGGGATAGGGATATCTTCGACCGGGGGGGTGGATAAAAACAAAAATCCGACAGGCGCATGCACAATATTCGCAAAACGCTCAATTTGTTTAAGCGTGGGATTTGCACTTCCCTGTTCCCATGCAAGCAATTGCGGTATTCGGCGAGCTACAATTTGAGTGCTAAGGCCGGCACGCGCACATGCCCAACGGAGTAGTTCAGGATTTATTTCTACACGCATTGTGTTCAGCCCTATTGCTACCAAAATAAGCGATGCATAGCACCATCGATAATTATACCTTATATACTTTCATGACTTCATCGCCAAGATGATTGATGACTTTCACGGCTATCCTTCCTGACTCCGGCTTGTCGAATGGCCGTGAAATGTCGCTATGCAGCGTGTCCCAGGCCTCCTGGTTTATCTCCGCTTTCAGCGTGGTCTTGAGCGCTTTATACGGATCGTTCGCACCTAGAAAATACGCATGCCGCACAAAGAAACTTTCTTCATTATAGTCCGTATCGATAAACCAGCATGCGATATTGTCGGGATTGTCGCTGCGGATTTCTCCGGTGCTCGGATCGAATACGTCAACGCCTTTTACCCGAACCTGGATCTGGTCTTTGCCTTTTGATAGAATCTCAATATCCGGCTCGCCGAATATCACGAACAGATTGCCTTTGCCGGTGTTTTTGAGGTCGGCTGCCATGTGAAGGTCGGCGTTCATGCGGGCTTTAAGCACGCGGATTTTTCCAAGTTTCTCAAACTCGGTAGTATGCGCCTCGTAGCAGAATGCGCAGGCGATAAGAACGTCAAAGTCGGCATCGCCGCATTCGCGCGCCGCGCGCACAAGGTCTTCGCGGGCGACAGTTCCGAATTCCGGGCCGATAAAAATTCCGGCGCGGCGTTCCGTGCTGCCTTCCAAATACCGGCCTTCGGCGCAGATATAGGCGCCCGGCCAGGGTGTGATAGATGTAAAATCGATTTTATCTTCTTTGCTTGCCTGTTGAATTCCTGAGACTCTCAGGTTTTCAAGAATCATCTGCGCAAAATCCTGCTGTCCGCTGCCTGTTTCGCGCACTTTGTCGATAAGCTCATCGTTCTCATCCACTGCAAGCATGCGGTGCGGTGACAGGCTTTCTACGGTAAAAGGACCGGCTACCCGGACTTTTTTATTGTCCTCGTAAGGCTTGTCGTAGAGGTATTCGTATTCAGCCTTGGATGAAATGGATGCATCAATTTCTTTTTGACGGGCAATACGGTTTTCCCACCATTGAGAATGTAGTTTCTTAGCTTCGGCATTCCATTTATCTTCTGCTTCGCGCGGAATTTCCCATTCTTCCCATTTTTGTTTGAGCGTGGAGTTCAGTTTCTGGCGCAGCGGTTCAAGTTTCTGCTGAAACTTTTCCCAGATAACGTCTATTTCTGCATTATTAGCAATGGATTTGAGTGTGATGTGAGGTACACGTTCATATACGAAACCATGCCGGATATTTCCATAGGTCGGCTGTGTTGATGGCTCTTTTTGAACAATTTCCGCTTCTTTGAGCTGGCCGTCTTTGCTGTCACTAAGCAGGTAATACTGGTATCGCGCGCCCATGATGCGCGCGCGGGCAAGCGCAAGTGCTACACGGGAAGTGTCGATTGTTATCCAGCGGCGGCCCCATTGTTCCGCGACATAGGCAGTAGTGCCGGAACCACAGGTGGGGTCGAGGACGAGATCGCCGGGGTCGGTGGTCATGAGGATGCAACGCTGTATAGTTTTCGTTCCTGTCTGCACAACATAGATCTGCTCTTCGGTAAAGCTGCCCGTGCCCGTATCAAGCCATACGTTATCAATTTCAGTAGTTGGATTATCATCTGCGAGGAGTACTGTTGCTAAGCCTTTTCCAGCGATTCGGAGTCTATTGATCTTCGCCAGCTTATCCATTTCAGCACCTGGAAGCGGGCTATAGCTCCAATGCCTTCCATTAGAAGGAATAAATTCTTCTCCTCTAAATTTATAAGTGCCACTACGGTTATCTTGATGTCCTTGCGAAGTGGTTGGGCCAGGCCTACCGATTTTCCATCCCACAGGAATTGGAATAGCACAAGATAATTCTTCATCTGTCATACGCCGCATTTCAGATAAGTCTTCTGAAAAAAGATTTGTATATTGCTTAGCCCCTTTTTCACCGGCTTCTTTCCTTTTAAGCAAGCGGCGAAATTTGCAATATTCTATTCTTTTCGAGTAAACCATTAAATAATCGACAATACTTTGTATTCCAACCGTTGATTGAGAACTTGTCTTGAAAAAGGAAATCATGCCTATAAAATTCTCCTCCCCAAACACCTCATCCATCAACCCCCTTACCCGATGCACATTCTCATCCCCAATCTGCACGAAAATACTCCCGCTCTCAGTCAACAAATCCCTCGCCACGGTCAACCTGTCCCGCAAATACGTCAGATACGAATGAATCCCATCCCTCCACGTATCCCGAAACGCTTTGACCTGTTCGGGTTCTCTCGTTATATGATCAACCTTGCCATCTTTGACATCCCTGCTTGTCGTGCTCCACTGGAAATTAGAATTAAACTTAATCCCATATGGCGGGTCGATGTAGATGCATTGAACCTGCCCTCTTAATCCTTCCCTCTCAGCCAGGCTTGCCATAACCTGCAAACTGTCTCCAAGAATCATCCTGTTCGACCAGTTCGCGTCATGCTGGTAGAATTCGGTTTTCGCTTCCTGGCTTGGCAGACCGTTGAAATCCGAGAACAGGTCAACCTGTTCGCTGCCGGTTTTGCCTTTGCTTTTTTCTTCGGTCAGCCGTCGAAGGTCGTCTACCAGTACTTTGGGGTGGACTTTTTCCTGTATGTAGAGTGGCGGAGCATGTACTACGAGATCCGACCAATCCTGTTCATCCTTGCCGCGCCAGACAAGCTGGGGGTCGAGGTCGCGGTTGCGGCGCTCGTAGGCCACGCGCAGCGGCGTTTTCTCGTCCTTTCGCATGACCGATTCGAATTCCGCGGTGGGAATGTTTTTGCGCTTGGCCTCTGCGTGGGTAAGGGCCAGGACAGTTTTTTTTGCTTTGCCATTTTCTGCTTTTCGGGGCATAATTTTTCCTGCTATTTATTTGCTGCAATAGATTTTTCGACCATTTGATCAAATTCAGACCTGATTTTAGCTTCAAAGTCCTGCTCTATCTGATAAACTTCCCTGAATTCCACAAATGCCCATTTCCCATAATTCGCGAGATTGTTTACGCCGGGAATCCAGTATGTGTCCATGGTTGATTTTTTATCCTTTGCGTCTTCACGGCGATAACCTTTTATTTCGACAATCAGATTAAGCCTTTTTCCATTGCCCAGGTCTATTACGACGATAAAATCAGGCAGGTATGTTCGCATATCAGAACCGAAAAGGTAGGGAACTTCAAGACCAAGATTGTGGTTTTTGACATACGAAATTACCTTCGGATGCGATTCGGCGACACGGCAGAATTCAGCTTCCCATTCCTGATCGTAAATGATCCAGTTTATATGGCATCTGCTGGCATCGGTTTTCCATCGGTCGGTGCGGGATGTGTTGAAATTTACATGGATTGTCGAGCCGGTCGGATTATAGGTATCAAGAACAGCCTTAACCTTGTTTGTGCCCATGTGCTTGCGGGTTATTGCCGCGGTAATGCGTTCGCATGCCATATCAGCAAGCACCTGATAAATAAGCTGTGCCGGATAGGTGCCGCCTTTGCATTCGAGATACTTATCCAGCCATTCTTTTACGATTCTTTTCAATTGCCCGAACAGGTGCAGTTTGGGGTCTTCGCCGGCGTCGCGCCATTTTGTGTAAATCAGGCGCTGAGTAAGAAAAAATATCAGCGAAGATACCCGTAGATCTTCAAGATGATCCAGATTAAGGTCAACCGGTTTGCCGATAATTCCGGAGTTTCGAGTAATGGATGGCCCGACCAGGTCAGGGGTCAATGTAAGCATAGAGTCAGCATTAAATTCAGCTGAAAGCCGTTCGCTGGGAAGCTCCACACGGTATCCGCTGACGCGGGGAAAGCGAATTTCAAGCGGGTCTCTTTCAGGCCGCACTGCTTTAACATTGATAGTCTCGCGCGGCGGCTGTGGCGGAGCCACAACAGGTTTTGCCGTAAAATCAAATGGTATTCCTAAAACGTCTGCGTATTCGACATTAAATTTGTTTTCCTCGTTCAAGTCATAAGATTGCCTTCTCAAAGCACGTCCGATGACCTGTTCGCAAAGCAGCTGAGTGCCGAAAGCCCGAATGCCCAGAACATGGGTGACAGTGTTTGCATCCCATCCTTCGGTAAGCATTGAAACAGACACAACGCAGCGGATAGAATCTCCGAGTCTGCCTTCCTTGCCGACCGTATTCATAACCTCGCGCAGCAAATCTTCATCGGTAAGGTTTTCCGCCTGCTGGCGATCACCTGTGCGTTCGATAATTTCGCGGCGGAAACGTTCGATCTCGTCAGATGCTTTTATCCGAAAATCTTCATCAAGTGCTTCCCCGGATTCAAGCTGTTCGCTGTCAATCAGCAATGTGCGCGGGCGGGGAATGGGATTGCCGTATTCATCGAAATTGCGGAACAGGGGCAATGCTCCATTTTGAGGGATAACAGTTCCATTTTCATTTTCCCGATAGAAGCCGGAGATATAATCATAGACAAGTTTTGACGTTGACGTGTTATTGCAGACAACAATAAAGCAGGGAGGGACCCGGATACCTGCTTTTTGCCAAAGTTCATATGTTTTTTCGTAGTGGCCGTACAACGCGGCAAGTGCTGTCTGCAGTTGCGGCGGCAAGGCCAAAGGATCAAGGTTCTTTGATTTTCCTCTTCCTTTCTTTGGCATTTTTGTGCGTATATGCTCCCAAAGGTTGCGAAACATCGGCATTTCATCACGCTTTATCAAATTGTCTGCAACCGGCACGCGCGGAAGCTTAACAATGCCGCATTCTATTGAATCCATAAGCGAGAAGTCGCTCATTGTCCAGGGGTAAAGCGTTCCTTCCGCATATCCCGAACCGCGCAGGAAAAACGGTGTTGCCGACAAATCGATTATTGGCGAAGCACCCAATTTGCGCTGAACTATTTCCAGACCGGAAATCCAGAGCCGCGCGGTTTCCTTGTTTTTCTCCGCTTCCTCTTTATCATCACCTTTTAGATCACCTTCAACATCTTCACCCGGTTTTTCGCGGTAGCAATGATGAGCTTCATCGTTTAGGATAAGGATATTCTTTATCCCCATTAATTCGGGCATTACCCTCTGGAGCATCTGGCCTTCGGTTTCAAGCGTCTGCAATTCTTCTCCGCGCCCCCGCAGAAGCGCTCTGCCTCCGCTTGAGAGTTCCATGCGTTCGCGCATCTTGAATGCATGGAAATTAGTAATGACAATTTTTGCGCGGTCGATGTCGCCAATCATGTCACTGGGGATAAGCTCCCGGCTCTGGTAATAGCTGTCTGGGTCATTCGGTTTAAGCACGCGCAGCCGGTCCCGGATCGTCAATCCGGGAGTGACAACTAGAAAACCACGCGTGAATTTTTTGCTGGAAGGCCTTCGTATTGCATTTATCGTCTGCCAGGCAATTAACATTGCCATCACAGTCGTTTTGCCCGCACCGGTTGCGAGCTTGAGTGCAAGCCGGTAAAGACCCGGATTTGCCTGTTCGTTGCATGCAGCAAGATGTTCAAGAAAATCCTTGCCGACTTTGCCGGTTTGTGGGGCGACTTCGGTGAGCCAGATTGCTGTTTCAACAGCTTCCACCTGGCAGAAGAAAGGACGGATACCTACATATTTATGATGTCGCCAGTGCTTAAGCAGGCGCGCGGTTTCAGGCGTCACATGCCAACTTGCCGACTCGGGAATCGAACGCCACCGGTCTACATGCTGTCGAAGATTGTTGATAATAGATGTCTGATCATACTGCTGCGCTTCGGTGGAAAGTCCTTTTCCTTCATCGAAAACAAGCGTTGTCTGTCCTTCATCTTTTGAATGCTTGCGCGGCTTTGGAATAGGAGTAAAGAAATCTGCCCGCCGTCTGCTGTCCTTTATAACTTGAGTAGGTTGGCCGCTCTCGTCAAGCTCCCAATGCCGGGAAGGATATTCATACGGAGAATTGAGTATCGGACGCTCGAAAAACTGGTTCTCCATGTCTTCGCTTTCTTGTCAGCACCATGGATGGTGCTTGATTATGGGGGGGCGCTTTCTTTATGCTTTATCGATTAAAATAGATTTCACCGGATATTATGTTTCGATTTTTCCCGCCGCTGCATATTATTTCATTCGTTTCGGTTTATTTGCGCCAACTCCCCAAGCTGTGCCACCATGACGAAATTATCGCCGTGCCACACTTTGTCCGTCTTTGCCCATGTATTGTTCCCTTTTTATGGCATGCTTTGGCTGCATAGGGCGGCCACTGCGTTTTATCCCTTTCCAGCATTGGCGGATTGCTCGTATCATTAATGATAAATATGGCTTTAATATTTCATTAAAGCAAGCGGAATCGTCAATTTCGGGGGTATCATGCGGGGTATTCGCCGGGTTTGCTCTTGCTGTCCCCTGTTCCCATTTTCACCCGCCATCCTGCATTCGCCGTAGCGGCTTCGCGCAGGCAGGCGTCAATGCACTTCGTCGGGCAGGCCGATCACCTGTATTTCGCCTCAGATCTTAATCTCCATCGTCACTATCTTCTTCCCGCCCGCCGGGAATTTCACCGTGTTTCCCTTGATTGAAAGCGCGGTGATGGGCTCTTCATTCATATTCGTCAATTTCGCGCTTTTTATGGGTTTGAAGAGCGTAAGTGCGCCGTTGATCGCATTGTCCGTCGGATTTGACAGGCGCACGATCAGGCCGTCGCCTTTTTCGCTGCGCTTGAGCGCAAGGAGCGTGAGGCAGCTCGGGGCCACGGAAAGGAAGCTGTGGCGCAGCGGCAGGCTGCCGCCGTCGCGCTGGCCGAATTGCGCCGTGCGCATGGGAACATTGTGCATGAGCGCCTGCTCGGCGATGCAGGCCTTTTCCCAGGCGCCGGCAAAGGGATAAATGGCATAGCGGCTTTCGATGCGGCCAAGGCATTGGGCGCCGCGTTCACCCCAGTTTTCCTTTGCCAATAGATCGCCCTGGAACAGACCGCGCACCAGCGTGAGGGCGATGGTGCGGCGGCGGTCGTCGATGACCTCGTAATCGGGCAGGCCGTCGTTGATGACGGCAAGGCCGTGCCGACCGTCCGTGACGAACATGTAATTGAGCTGCGGGAAATTCGGCGACGGCGGATCGACCCATTTTTTCGCGTCCCTGGGGAGCGCGATGGCGCGCTTGACAACATCGCATGGGGTTTCCGCGTACGAATGCGCGGTTGTGATGTCGCTGGGGAACATGGCGCGCAGACGATGGCTTTCGATGCGGTTGTCAAAGCTTGTCTGGATGTCCAGCACCGGAGATCCGGCGGCCATGGTGATGGTCGAGGTTATTTCCAGTGGCTGCAGGACTTTGGAGCGCGATTTGCCGTCGGGTGAAAGACGCGCGGGCGCCTGCATGGTGACGGATATGCGGATACGCGCGATATCGGGCGTGTTGATCAGAATGCGGACCTTTGCCCGGGATGCAAGGGTGGTGACCACGGTATCGCGCTCCGGCCGCTTGATGATCCACGCATTGCCGCATTCGCCGTTGTCGGCGAAATAATGCTGGTCGCGGTAGACACGGCCCGTGGCTTTGTGCGTAATGTCAAGAGAACCATTGGGTTTGATGCGCACGCGCAGCAGGTCGTTTTCGAGGAGCGAAACGGACGCGGCCAGGTTTTTCCGTTTGTCCGATGCCGCGCCCTCCACCACGCGCAGGACTTCATAGCCCATGGCTGGCGCATCGGCAAGGCAGTAGCCGGTGATGCGGCGCACGGGGAACTGGCGGGTATGGCCGTCATGCGGCACCGGAATACTCGTCTCTTTCTCGTCAATCACATGGAAGGGCCGCAGATTGCCCTTGCCGTCCTGCAGGGCGACCTTTTTCCATGGTGATTCGGCCGGAAGGTCGATGGTCATACGCACGTCGTCGGCGCGGTCAAAGGGCAGGGAATTGGCGGCCAGCATGAAAATGCCGTCGCTATCGAGCCGCGAAGTGTTGATGTTTTTAACGATCGAGCGCAGGGAACGGCGCGTGAGATCGTCGGTCAGCGTGTTGACTTCGGAGAACCGGTACATCATGTCCGCGTGCACCTTGTCGACGCTGCAGCCGCAGATATCGTCGTGCGCATGGTTCTGCAGCAGCGTTTTGATCGCGCATTCGATGAACGACGCGGGATAGGCTTCGCCCAGCATCCACGCCGCGGCCGCCATGGGTTCGGCCCACTTGAAGAGTTTGTATTCGGACTGCCGGTTGGCCTGCTTGAGATACATGCGCGTCGCCAGGATGCCCGGATGCAGATAGCAGAATCCCGGTCGCCCCGATTTATTGGTAAGCCGCATTTCGCCGGTCAGGGTCTGGAGGTTTCGGGCTTTCTTTTTCAGGATCGCCATGACGCGCGGAAGGGAATCGTGCAGGTAATGGTCGCCTTTGCAAATGCGGTTGGCGTCGCGGATAAGCCGCGGGATCCAGCGGTTCGGCGGCGACTGGTCCATGCCGTCAAGGTATAAAAGGTCGTCGACCGTGGCGTATTTCGTCTCCCATGCGCGGGTTTCCGAGAGCGCCTCGGCGATGCGACCGGCATCATAGAGGTCGGGCGGACGGACAAGGGTGAATTCGCGTTCGTCATCCATGCGAAAGGGGAGCCCGCGTTTGTTCCACCGGAATTGCCACGTTTCGCCCTTGAACGGCCACATATTATAGACAACCGGCAACATGCCGATGCCCCAGAAAACAACGCGGCCGTCCGGAAACTGCTCGCAGAGCGCGGTAGTGCCGTCCGGGCTTTTCCAGTGGAATTCTTTTTTAGCGGCGTCGGCGTTAATGCCGCGGTAGAAAAGAATGCTGTCGATGCCGAAGCCGGCGTAAATCTGCGGCAATTGTGAAATCTGGCCGTTGCTGGTGGGCGTGTAGCCCACTTTCATGACCGGACCCCACTTTTGCGCGACGGAATGGCCCATGACCAGGTTGCGGATGATCGATTCTCCATCCAGCACATTCATTTCCGGCAGCGTATACCAGGGGCCGATCAATAGTTTGCCTTGACGGATGTACTTGCGGAGCCGGTTGACGGATCCCGGCCGCACCGATGCGTAGTCTTCGAGCGGAATGGTCTGCGAATCAAGGTGGAAGTATTTGAATCCGCGGTCCGCGTCGAACAGGTCCATGAGCCGGTCGAGATAGTCGGCCAGCATGATACGGTGTTCCTGAAAGGTCTTCATCCACTCGCGGTCCCAGTGGGTGTTGGAAATGACGTGCATGGTGCGGCCGGAATGTTTGGCGGGCATGGGGAATTCCTTGGATGCAAATTGGTGGTAAAGGATTGATGGTCCGCCGCGGCCGTTTGGCGGCCGCGGCGATTCCAGAAAATAAATCACGAAACGGCCGCGCCGGGCGATTCACAACGCCGGATTTCCCACTTGCGTTATAGGCGCGCAAATTACATACTAATAGCTGACGTCCCGTAATCGAGGAGCCGAAAATGAATTCAAACGCGCTGTTTTCCTTTCTCCAGACAAATGTCAAGCTCTTCAAGGATTTCCCCGCGGACCGCCTGAAGCAGCTTGTCAATGGTTCCCATGTCACCACGTTCGAAGGCAACGAGGCGGTCGTCGAGTTTGGCGAAGAGGGGCGGTTTCTGGGCGTGATACTGGACGGAAAAGCCGAAGCGGTGATCACCGATAATACCGGCCGCAAAGTGCAGCTCGGCGAACTGAACGCCGGCGATATTTTCGGTGAAATTTCGCTCATGACCGGCGACAGAACGATCGCCAACATCGTCGGCATAACCCGCTGCACGGCGCTGCTCATCCCTCAGGAGCTTTTTTCAACCATCCTGATAACCCATCCGCCGGCCATTCGCTTTATGTCAAAAACCATCGCCGAACGCATGCAGAAATGGGACGCGGGGTCCAGCCTGGCGGTCCAGGCCCTGCAGAAAAGCGAAGACCCCTACGGCCTTCGGCTCAAAACTGAGCATCCGTCAATGGTCCTGGTTATTAATTGCGGATCTTCGTCGCTCAAATACACGCTCTTTGATACCGCCGACGAGTCCCGCGTCGCCCGCGGGTCCGTGGAACGCCTGGGCGCCGGCGGGGCCCGGCACACCTGCAGATTCATGGGGAGGGATTTTTCGCCCGCTCTTCGTTCGTCGGCAACGGACCATGCGGAGGCATTCGCGGCCATGGTGGAGGCCTTGACATCGCAGGAAATCGCGGCGCTTTCGGGGCCGGAGGCCGTGACGGCGGTCGGCCATCGCGTGGTGCACGGCGGCGACAAACTCACGGCGCCGACGATCATTTCCAAGCCGGTGATCGATGCGATCCGCGACGCCGCGATACTCGCCCCGCTGCATAATCCGATCCACCTCATCGGCATCGCGGAGGCGCAGCGTCATTTTCCTCATGTGCCGCATGTGGCGGTGTTCGACACGGGTTTTCATCACACGCTGCCGCCATACGCGTATATGTACGGCCTGCCCTATGAGTATTACAAACAGAAAAAAATCCGCCGCTACGGGTTTCACGGCACATCGCATTTGTATGTTTCCCTGCGGGCCGCCGAATTTTTGAAACGGCCATTTAACGAACTTGAAATCATCTCCTGCCATCTGGGCAACGGCGCGTCGCTGTGCGCGGTGGACCATGGGCGCTCCGTCGACACCACCATGGGTTTTACCCCCACGCAGGGGTTATTGATGGGCACGCGCTGCGGCGATCTCGATCCGGCGATATTGATTTACCTGATGAGGACCGAGAACATGAGCGCCGACGATCTGGAAAACCTTATCAATAACCAGAGCGGCCTGAAAGGGATTTCGGGCATTTCCAACGATATGCGCGAAATCGAAACGGCCGCGCAGGATGGCCATCACCGGGCGCTGCTTGCCTATAAAACGTTCTGCTACCAGGTGCGCAAATACATCGGCGCGTATGTGGCGACCATGAACGGACTGGACACGGTCATCTTTACCGGCGGCATCGGCCAGGGCAGCGCCGGCGTGCGCAGTCTTGCCTGTCAAGGTCTGAGCTGCATGGGGATACGGCTGGATGAAACAAAAAACCGCTCGATCGACGGGTTCGCCGGCGTCAACGACATCTCCGTCGAGGGGGCGCCGGTGCGGATCCTGGTGATCCCCACCGACGAGGAACGCATGATCGCCCGTGAAACCATCCGCACGGTGGCCTCCGACTACATCGGCGATATCCTGCGCAAGCAGCGAAAAACGCCGGTCCCGATAGAGGTTTCGGCGCACCACGTGCATCTATCGGCTGAGCATGTGGAAGCGCTGTTCGGCGCCGGCCATCAGCTCACGCCGGAACATGAGCTTTCGCAGCACGGTCAGTTCGCCTGCAAAGAGACCGTCAATCTGGTCGGTCCAAAAGGCAGGGTGGAGCGCGTGCGCGTGCTGGGCCCCGCGCGCAAGGAAAGCCAGGTCGAAATCGCCATGACCGAGCAATTCAAACTCGGCATCCATCCGCCCATCCGCGAATCCGGTGATTTGGAAAACACGCCCGGCATTACGATTGAAGGTACGGCGGGCGGCATCACCATTCCCAAGGGCGTGATCTGCGCTCTGCGGCACATCCACATGTCAACGGAAGACGCCCTCAAATTCGGATTGCGCGACAAATTCCGCGTGCGGGTGCGGGTCGCCGGCGAGCGCGAACTGGTCTTTGGCGACGTGCTCATCCGGGTCCATCCCAGCTTTACACTCGCCATGCATATCGATACCGACGAAGCGAACGCGGGAAACATCTCCGGCGGCGCCACGGGGACGATAGAGGCCATTCAGACCAGGGAATAGGGAAGCGGGCCGCACGGCATTGCAGCAGGCCGGCGGTCATGCAGATCGCTGCGTGCGCCCGACCGCCTTTTCAACCCACATTCCTCACCCTTTGCCAGCCAGATTTTGAATAATTACTGGAACGCATTTACACAGAGGATTAACAAAAACATCAGCGGTTAGTCCCAAGGCGGAAAGATAATCTGTCTGGCGAGGAT